>VTLG01001695.1_pt1 | contig 78730 bp, 108 predicted proteins | sample 4694571 | NCBI WGS metagenome assembly VTLG01 (sample SAMN12604809, study PRJNA352737) | marine metagenome | biome: ENVO:00000447; feature: ENVO:00000209|ENVO:00000569|ENVO:01000036; material: ENVO:00002151; isolation source: viral sequences binned using virsorter ...
GTGGCCAGGCACACCAATTACCTCTTAATTTAAGTCACTAAATATAAGTATGTTAGATAAAATTGACACACTTGAGAAAGCACGCAACTATACTTTTCGAAATACTGGTCATACACAGGGTATACATGGAACTGTTGCACTTGGACAATATTGTTTCAATAGAAAAGAGTCAGACGAATCTAAAAATGCATTTGAAGTATTTTCTTATGCATTAGAACAATGTCCAGCTGTCCGTTTAGTTCCATGGGAAAGAATAAAACCTGATATAAATGAAGGTAAGTGTAGAGGATTTGGTCAACTACACCATAATTCATATCAGTATTTAAGATATCTACATGAAGGTTGGACAGAAAAATTGAGACCTAATCACCCTATCGGTGGTGGTTCAATGGATTTCATGAACAATAAAGAAGAGTATCAAAAATTATCTACTGTTAGTGACCACCCCGATTGTAATGAGTTGAATGACGAAGAAGAAGGTATGATATGTTCCTCGTATTACCATTCTGCAAAAGCACACTGGTTAGTAAATAGTGTCCAAAAAGAAGGATTGAGACACCCAGTACAGGGCAGAACAAGAAAATTAGATACTGCAGATTGGGATACTCTTGAATATCAACTCGATATACACCCTGGCTCTATAAGATGTAAAGTTTTAGAAACCATGGACGAACCACATTTTCTAACATTAGTCACTGATTATGCAGATGCATATTCAGATATACCAACATTAAACTGTCAAGAAATATTAGATTACTTTGAAAGTTTAGGTGGAGATACATTATCTGCAATATGGGTTCCCGAAGGTAAAATAGAATGGTCTTTATCAAGTGTAGCAGGACTCAATTTCAGAGAAGAGGTCTTTACATTTAACAAAAAAGTTTCACGACTATGTAAAGCAAAACCAGTAAACATTTATCTTGGTTATGATTCTTCTCACGGAGAAGTTTTTGATACTGCAGAAAAATCCATATACAATGCAGTAGAGGCTTCAAAAAGTGGTGGAGCTGGTGCAGAGTTCTTTAATGATTACGAGGTCGAAGTAAAAAAACTTGACATATCATTGATTCCTGAATATACTAGAGACTATGCAAATCAATCAACTGAATTTACATATAGTAGATTCTTAATTCCATACCTAGAAAATTATGAGGGAATTAGTTATTTTATAGACGATGATTACATATGGGAACATACACCCTTATCATTGTTTTATTTCTTAGACCCTGAACATGCAGTCGCATGTGTAAAATATGATTTTCAAGACCATGAAGAAACTAAGTTTAACGGAGAAAAGAATGTATCTTATCCTAAAAAGTTATGGTCTAGTTTAATGATATTTAATAATGGTCATGAAGATTGCAGAAAACTTACACCCGAAGTTGTAAATAATGAGAGTGGTAAATACCTACACCAGTTTGAATGGACAAATCAAATTAGTAAAATACCTCATAACAAAATATGTACTGAGGGATACGATACAATTGAAAAATCACATCATGCAGTTCACTATACTAGAGGTGGGCCGTGGATAAAAGACATGGATTGTTCTAACATAAATATGTTAGACTTATATTATAAACATAAAAATAGTTTATACAAAAAGAAGGTTTACTAAAATTCATCTATGTGATATAATGGAGATATTATGAATGCACTAATTTATTGTGAGAACGGAAACCTCACTATCAGAAAACCAAACGGACTAGAATGGCAACACGAACAAGTCGATAAACCTGAATTAGGTTTTGAATATGATGTTCTTGTCTATGACGATATAGAATGTAAAGTAGAGAAGTGGGTAGAAAATGTACCACTTGAAGAACAAGAGGGTATGCTTCCCTTATCAGAAACAGAAAAAGATTCTATAGAAGCTTATATTGATAATGCAGAACCACCTATGGGTGTTAGTTTGAATAATCAATATATCGGTAGAGTCGGAAATGTCGTTAGAAGTAATGAAGAAACACAATGTATCAAATATGGTTTTGATAATATGGTGGAAGTGTTGATAGCTGCAAGAGAAGGTTCAGCACACCCACATAGGTCAAATGCAAGAAGAGTTTTAGAATATGTAGATGCATTGGCTGGTGTTGCAGAAGGTGTATATAAAGAAATTGCAATAACAAGAGAGGACACTCTCAAATCGTTAGAGGATTATCTTTTACAATTACCACCACCTAACGATACAATCAGAGACTAATGTCCCTTGAAGAGTTTAATGGTTGGACTACTGATTCAATCAATATTTGTCATATAGACGAACCTTTTTACATAGAGGACTTACCCCTAGCAGATAATGTCTATGTATTAGATAATTATCTTGCACCAAATTTACATAGAGCATTAGATGACTATTTGTCTCATTGTTCATGGCAAAAAACAAATGAAGTGAAAGGTGAATACGGTACATGGAATACACCTAGAGGTGGATTACCAAATCACCAACTATGGGGGGCTTCTTTTATAGTAGGACATGACCAACGAGACGGTCATTATAATGGTGCAGACGGATACCCAAATTATATGGCAAGGTGGTTGAATAGAAAACTACAAACCGATTTTGGATTTACATGGACTAAGTTTCAATATGCTGGTGCAAATTCACAGACACATGGTCAAAATGGAACTTGTCATAGTGATTGTGCAGCTTGGGACGAATGGAATATTTCTTTCTTATATTATACCAATCAGTTTTGGAATCCAAACTGGGGTGGTAAATTAAGATTCTATAACGACCATGTAGAGGGTGGAATATTAGAATATATGGACGACTATGAAATAGGTTCAGTTGATTTTAAACCAAATAGATTACTCATGTTTGACGGAAGAATACAACATGGGGCTGAGGCACCCTCAGAAGAAGCAAAATATATAGATAGAAGGTCAATTGTCATCAGAGGTGACGAATGTAAACTTTTGAATAGGGAAGATAGATATGCCAACCATTGAGTTTAGAACATTTCATGATAAGTCACATGATTTATTCAGACCAGTTGCAGCTAAAGACTTACAACCTGATTGGTGGAGGAAAATGAAGATACGAGTCGACCACAGAGGTCGTGTCGTACAGACTATAAAATCATGTCCTTCAATGTTAGATTGGTTAACAATGGGATATTACATTGTTGCATCAGAAGATATTCCGATTAGAAATGGAAGTGATTGGGATTGGCCTGACGGTGGTGAAAGATTTACTACAGAGGAAATCTCAAACTTTTCTTCTTCACACCCTTCTTCACAACTCGTAGATAGTATAACATATGACGGTGCAGACGGGACTGCTAATGATGCATTCAAGATAACTAATTTTTGGAATATTAAAACACCGCCTGGCTATTCTGTTTTGTTTCTAGACCCCTTTTTGTTTGAGAATAAATTTTTTAGTTGTTGGCAAGGTGTTATAGATACCGATAAATTTAATGTTAACATGGATAATGCACAATGTATTTTTTATCCAAAAGTTAAACATTCGTTTGTAATAGAAAAGAATACACCTCTTGTTCAGGTGTTTCCCTTCAAGAGAGAGGAATGGGCTGCAACATATTTCTTTGCAGATAGTCAACAATGGTTTCAGAATCATGCAATTCATGATGACTCCATGCAAAAATGGCAGAGGTCTATGGAATTACAAAATCAAGATGGGTCTCCGAATGACAAACTAAATATAGGTGGATACAGGAATGCAAAGATGTGGCAACCAAAGAATAAATTATATAAAAAACCCGAAGAGGTAAACCCACCACCCGAATGTCCTATGCATAAAAAAGACTTTAAGGACAAACAAGGTGAGTTAATAGATTTGAACTGGGACGGTTCGGAGTCTAAAAAATTAGATAGAGAATAGATTATGAGTGTTAGATTATTGTTCCCTACAATGCTATGGAAATACAACCTAGTAGAGGAAGGATTGATAACAGAAGAATACCTATGTCAGTTAAAAGATGATATGGACGCTTTGAGAAAGAAAGACCCTGTAGGTCGTTTTGTATCAAATGCACATAGTGGTTGGCAATCGAATGACGGTACAGATAAAAGACCTATTTGGCATAGACTTTATAGAATCATTCAAGACAAGTTTAATCATGAGGTATTACCTTTTCATAATATAAACACAGAAAAAGTTCAAGTATCAATGGGTAATATGTGGATGAATATTAATACACCTGACGGTGCATGGAATAGACCACATAGACATAATGGTTGTTGGTATAGTGGTGCATTCTACATACAAGCAGAAGGAGGAGAAGGGGATATTCTCTTTACAGATAAAAATGACCAATCATTACATAACTTCCCTCACAATTCTAAAGTAAGTGATTTAGCTACTGAAAGACCTATATCAGGCACACTTCTTTTATTTCCTAGTGGATTAATCCATATGGTTGAACCAAATTTTAGTGGTAAAACTAGATACAGTGTAGCATTCAATATGAATGACTATCGTTTAACAAGTGATTTCATAGTTCCACCTACTAAAGAAACTCCCGATTGGAATCTTTTTGAGATAGACGGAGACCATTTAAAGAAGTAGTTTCCATAAATAACAATATGGAAATCACTATATCACCTTACATAATATGGAATCTTATCATAACGGTAATCATAGCACCGTTAGGTTTTTTAATTCGTAATGTATTATCAGAACAAAAAAGACTAGATATCCTCGTCAATAAGACTAGAGAAGAGATTGCGAAAGACTATGCCACTAGGGAACAGATAGAGGCCGATTTCGTAAGGATTCAGAACACTTTAAACAAGATTGACGAAAAACTTGACCGTCTTCAACATAAAACTTACTTCCAAGAATAAAAAAGGTATAAATAGTAGTATACGAGAGGAATACTACTATTATGGCAACACCGAACAGTAAAGCAACATTAAAAGAATACATTAAGAGAAAACTGGGAGCTCCTGTTCTAGAAATCAATGTGGACGATGACCAGTTTGATGACAGAATTGACGAGGCCGTTCAGTATTTCCAAGAGTACCATTATGACGGTTCTATCCGTGTATACTTAAAACACCAACTAACTTCTGATAATCTAGTGACTATGAGGTCAGACGAGACCTTTACAGAGACTTCAGCTGGTACTCATGCATACACAGACCAACAAGTAAAACAACAACAAAATTATATCGTATTACCTGAGTTTGTTCTTGCAGTGAATAGAATTTTCCCATTCACTGATAAACACAATCTCAATATGTTTGACCTTAGATATCAGTTAAGGTTGAATGATTTATATGATTTGTCTGCAACAAATATATTGTATTATAACATGGTACAAGAACACATTTCTTTATTAGACAATATACTTGTCGGACAGGTTCCTATTAGATACAAACAACACATGAATAGATTGTATCTAGATGCAGATATAGAAGCTCTAAATGCAAACGAGTTTCTTATCATTGAATGTCATAGAAAAATAGACCCTAACGATTTCACAGATATCTATAACGATATGTGGTTGAAAAGATATTCAACTGCATTAGTCAAATATCAGTGGGGTGAAAACTTATCTAAATTTCAAGGGATTACTTTGCCAGGCGGAATAACTTTAGACGCTTCGGAAATGAAATCTCAAGCACAAGAGGAAATAACAAAATTAGAGGAAGAGTCAAGATTAAATTATGAACTTCCAATCATGGACTTAATGGGGTAATAAATGCCTACAAATGTATTTTTTAACCATGCAGTAGCAACTGAACAACATCTTGTAGAGGATTTGATTGTTGAGTCACTTAGAATGTATGGACATGATGTCTTATATCTACCTAGACAAATAGTAGAAGAAGACACAATTTTTACGGAAGATGTACAGGCCACATTTGGTGACGCCTATTCCGTTGAAATGTATCTTTCAAATGTCGAAGGTTATGAGGGACAAGAGGATTTAGCCACTAAGTTTGGTGTCGATATTAATGACGATGCCGAGTTCATAATGAGTGTTAGAACATGGGAAAGATTTGTTTCTCTTGATTCTAACCTTGTAGTTTCTGCAAGACCTAACGAGGGTGATTTGATTTACTTCCCTATGACAGGTCATTTATTTGAAATCAGATTTGTTTCAGACCCCGACCCATTCTATCAATTAGGAAAAATATATGTTTTCAAAATGCAAGTATCCCTATTCGAATACAGTGGAGAGGATTTCGATACTGGTACTGCAGCAGACTTGGTAGAAGCAGACCAAGCTTACACAATCGAACTCACAATGACTGGTTCAGGAAACTACACTCATGGAGAAAATTTAACTACTGTTATTGACGGAGTCACAACAACAGTTGGAGAGGTTGTACTATGGCAACCAAACGCAAATAAACTTACAATTAAGGATAACACTAGAACACTACAAGTTGGAGATGTACTCACGGGTGTGTCTTCTACAACTGCTAGACCTATAGGAAGTATTGTAGATGTCATGACATTTGAGAACTTATCTTCTGCACAAAATAAAGACTTCGAAGATAAGGATAGTAATTACTTAGACTTTAGTGAAGTGAATCCTTTCGGTGAACCATAATGTTCGGAACATTTTTTTATAACGAAACTATTAAAAGGTCGATTTCTGTATTCGGTACTTTGTTCAATAATATACACACGAGCAAAATAAAAGCAGACGGAACAGTATTGTCTAAAAATTTAGTTCCAATATCTTATGGGCCAAAACAAAAGTTTTTATTAAGATTACAAGACGATGTAAAAGCAAAAGACGGTAATGTCACTTCTATATCTTTACCTCGTATGGCTTTTGAATTGACGGGATTTGAATATGATGCGTCAAGACAACAGAACAAACTTATAAGAACTCAGAAAACGGTTTTAGAAACTTCTGATGTTGGAAAAAGAGGATTCCAATATCAACCAGCACCATACAATTTAACCTTTACATTATCAATATTATCAAAGAATGCTATAGACGCATTACAAATAGTAGAACAAATACTACCATACTTTCAACCTGAATATACAGTATCAATGAAAATGGTTGATAGTATGAGTGAGGTAAGAGATGTACCAGTCTTTTTGAATTCTGTTGCAATGGACGACCAATACGAAGGTGAATTTGTAGAAAGAAGAGTTATAGAATACACATTAGAATTTACTATGAAGACATACTTCTTTGGCCCTGTTTATACTGGAGAGGTCATTAAGAATGTTATTGAAAGAGATTATATAAACGATAGTGTTGCAGCTGGATTTACATCTACAGAAATTAATAATTCAGGATTGGTTAAGGAAGTCAAACACTACGAACCAGCCTTCGCTGCAAGAACAAATGCAGTAGTCAACTCAAATACAGTCACTTTCCCAAGTGCAATAAATAGTAAGATAAGTGTTGGAGACGAAGTGTTTGGTACAAATCTAACAACGAATCCAACAATTTCAAGTATTGCAAGTGATAAATTATCGATTGTATTAAGTAATCAAGTTAATTTTAGTGCGAATACAAACTTGAAATTTGTAGGTTCTGTTGACCCAAGTGATACATTTGTGGTTGCAGAAACCGTGACTTTTTATGATGAAGGTGGAGGTACAACATTTGAAGAAGACCTCGCTGGCGATGGATAATTATGGCAAAAGAAATAGACCAAAAGTTAGATAATCTTCTAGATATCAACTCTGATATCAAACAAGAAACCCGATTAGTTAAATTACCTGATAGGGACAAGAATATCGAATCAGACTACAGATATGCTAGAGAGAACCTATATGACCTCGTAGAACGCGGTCAGGACGCTATAGACGGCATATTAGAACTATCCAAGGAGACAGAACACCCTCGTGCATATGAGGTTGCTGGACAACTCATAAAGACTGTATCCGAAACTGCAGAAAAGTTAATCGACATACAGAAGAAGTTGAAGGACTTAGAGAAAGAAGATAGTTCAGTAAGAACTCAACACAATCACTTATATGTCGGTTCGACAAGTGAATTGCAGAAGTTCTTAAAAAAGGAGTCTAAGAAAGATGGAAATTCGACCTAACGAATACAACCCGATACCGATACCCGAAGTCACAGAAGGAGAACCATTTTGGTTATTAGCTCTAGGTCATTTAACTAGACACAACTCAAAAATATTTCAATTAGATACTTCAAAGTACGACGCATACGAAACATGGATAAGAGATAATGTCAAAGATAAAACAGTATGTGTATTGGGAACTGGTGTAGGAACTTTATTACACCTTGCAGATTATTACGGTGCAAAAAAATGTATAGGATTAGATTCTGATAATTGGATATGTGTTTATTTAAAAGGTTTGTATCCACATATGGAGATACATAATTCAAATTATTACAAAGTAGAATGGCCAGAAGCAGACATATATTTACACAATGGTTGTACACAAACATTTTTGCAGAGAGCAGAAAATTTAAATAAGAAAGTATTCCCACCTTTTTGTAATATACCACTCGTTATGAAAACAAGAGAAGACTTAATTACAGACGGTGTTATGGATTTTTCAGATACACATGCAAGAGCATATCAAGAACTTGGTAGGATAAATGGTTAAACCAGTAAACGAAGGATACTTAGGGAACACCCTCATAAAAAGAGCTGGTGTCGAGACTCAGTATACCGAGGAAGAACTGAATGAATACATGAAGTGTTCGAAAGACCCTACGCATTTTATTGAACAATATACACAAATTATATCACTTGACGAGGGTATGGTTCCTTTTCAACTTCGTGGTTATCAAGAAGAACTCATAAACTTCTATGACAAAAATAGATTTAATGTTGTTCTTGCAAGTAGACAGAGTGGTAAATCTATCACTTCGTGTGCATACTTATTATGGTATTTACTATTTCACCCCGAAGTCACCGTGGCTGTTCTTGCAAACAAAGGTGCAATTGCAAGAGAAATGATTGCAAGAATCGTGACCATGTTAGAGTCTGTACCATTTTTCTTACAGCCAGGCGTCAAGATTTTAAACAAAGGTTCTATAGAATTTTCAAATGATTCTAAAGTTGTTGCAGCTGCAACGAGTTCTAGTTCGATTCGTGGTATGTCAATCAACTTACTATACCTAGACGAGTTTGCATTCGTAGACGATGCAGATACATTCTATACTGCAACATATCCCGTAATCACCTCGGGTAAAGATTCAAAGGTTATTATTACTTCTACTGCAAACGGTGTGGGTAATATGTTCCATAAGATATATGAATCTGCAGTACACGGACAATCAGAATACAAACACTTTATAATAAACTGGTATGATGTGCCAGGCAGAGACGAAGAATGGAAAGAAATGACCATTGCAAACACATCAGAAGCTCAGTTTGAACAAGAATATGGAAACTCATTCTTAGGTACTGGAAATACATTGATAAATGCAGATACCTTGTTAGGTCTCAAAGCATGGGAACCTGAATGGAATAGAGATAATATAAATGTATATAAGAGACCTATACAGGGTCACGAATATATTTGTACCGTAGATGTTGCAAAAGGAAGAGGTATGGACTATTCAACCTTCTCCGTGTTTGATGTATCTACGAAACCTTTTGAACAGGTTTGTACTTACAGAGATAGTATGATAAGTCCCATGCTGTTTCCCGATATTATAAATAAGTATGTAAGAGCATATAATGAAGCATTAGTCATAATAGAAAATAATGCAGAGGGTGGTATGGTTGCAACTCAGTTGCACTATGACATAGAATATCCAAATGTCTTTACCCAAGGTCAACTCAAAGCAGAAGATATTGGGGTCACTGTAAATAAAAAGATAAAAAGGATTGGGTGTTCTACTCTCAAAGAATTATTAGAGGAAAACAGACTAAATGTTATAGATAGAGCTACTATAACAGAACTCATGACTTTTGTCACGAAGGGTAATTCTTTCGAAGCTGACAGAGGATACCATGACGATATGGTTATGAATCTCGTATTATTCAGTTGGTTTATTACCACTGAATACTTCTATAATTTAACGGATACACAGGTCAAAAACTTGTTATACGCAGAACAACAGAAGTTAATAGAAGACGATGTATTACCCGCGGGGGTGTTTGGAGAGGTAAAACCCGAGGAAACTACCTTTGTAGACGACCAAGGAGACCGTTGGTTCACTAAAGATATGTCAAATGAGATGAAATGGTAGTTCATTAGAGTTAGCGAAGTTATAAATAAAACAGTAAACAACTTTTACATTAACAGGAGAAAAATATGGCATTTCAAGTATCACCAGGCGTTCAGGTCAAAGAAATAGACTTGACAAATGTTGTGCCTGCAGTTTCTTCCACTGTTGGAGGATTCGCGGGTGCGTTCAGATGGGGCCCTGTTGATGAAGTAGTATCAGTTTCAGATAGTCAAGGTTTAGTAGATAATTTCTACACACCTGCCGATACAAACGCAGGTGCAGAGGATTTCTATTCTGCAGAGGCTTTCTTAAGATATGGTTCATCATTAAAAGTTGTTCGTGTTGCAAGTGCAGATGCTTATAATGCAAACAACGGTGGAGACACTGATGCAAGCATCAAGAATCTAGACGCATACCAATCAGGTTTTGAAAGTGGTGGTGCAGCTGGAACTATAGGTACATTTGCTGCAAAATATCCAGGCGCAATTGGAAACTCACTAAAAGTCAGTGTTTGTGCATCACCTGATGCATACTTCAATGATAATGTGACAACCTTAGACGCAGAAGAAGCTGCTGGTCAAACAGTGATTAGTGTGACTTCTGAAAGTGGATTCCAAATCAGAGATATTGTCAGATTTGGTACTGACACTCAAGAATACAGAGTGACAGCAACTGCAACAGGAACAATAACCATAGAAGCCCTTAATCAACCAGCTGGAACTGGTCTAGTTAGCACAGTTGCTAACTCAACACAAGTTCACAGATATTGGGAGTTTTACAACTTATTTGATAAAGCCCCAGGCACATCTGCTTCTGCAACTGCAGCTTCAGGTAGTGCAGACGAAATTCATGTAGTCGTAGTAGACGAAGACGGAGTTATCTCAGGAAAACAACACGAAGTCCTAGAAACTTACGGATTTGTTTCATGTGCATCAGACGCTAAAGACGCACAGGGTGCTGCAAATTACTACAAAACAAAAATTAATAACGAGTCAGAGTGGATATGGTGGACTGGTCACAGTACATCAACTCATGCAGCTGCAAACAGTGTGACAACTCACGCAGGTTCAGCCTCAGTTGCATTTGGAAGACCTTCTGCACCAATTACTACTTCATTAGCAAATGGTGCTGACGGAGCTGACTTATCACCTGCTGTCAAGTATGGTGGTTATGTCGACAACTTCGGAGACGCGGAAACTGTAGATGTATCTTTCCTAATTGTAGGTTCTACAAGAACTTCAAATGGAGATGTATTAGCAGACCACAACTCTATCGTTAATCAATTAATTCAAATTGCAGAAAACAGAAAAGACTGTATGGTGATTGCATCACCAAGAAGAGCCTCAGTTGTTAATGTTGCATCTGAATCAGCACAAAGTACAAATGTTATTGCAGACTACGCGTCTGTGACTTCAAGTTCTTATGCAGTTCTAGATTCAGGTTGGGTATACCAATACGACAGATACAACGACAAATACTGTTGGGTGCCTGGCAACGGACATACAGCAGGTATTATGGCAAGGTCTGACCTATTAAGAGACCCATGGTTCTCACCAGCAGGATTCTCAAGAGGTCAATACTTAGGAATTACAAAACTTGCATTCAACCCATCGCAATCATCTAGAGATGATTTATACAGTGCAAGAATCAATCCTATAGTCACATTCCCAGGCCAAGGTACAGTTCTTTTCGGAGATAAAACTGCATTAGCGACACCTTCAGCATTCGATAGAATCAATGTCAGAAGGTTGTTCATCGTATTAGAGAAAGCAATTGCAACTGCAGCTAAATCACAACTCTTTGAATTCAACGATGCATTCACAAGAGCACAATTTAGGGCTGCTGTAGAACCTTTCCTAAGAGATGTTAAGAACAGACGAGGTCTAACAGATTTCACAGTATTATGTGATGAAACAAACAATACCGATTCAGTCATAGACAGAAACGAATTTGTATGTTCTATCTTCGTGAAACCTGCTAGAAGTATTAACTTTATCACTCTTAACTTCGTGGCTGCAAGGTCAGGGGTTGAGTTTGAAGAAATCTACGGAGCAGTTTAAGGAGTAAAGAATGGCAACAATAGACGAATTTAAAGCACAACTGATTGGTGGTGGCCCAAGACCAAACCGATTCAGAGTCTTCATTCCTAGAAGTGGCAATAGAATTGAGTTTCTATGTAAAGCTGCTGCAATTCCAGCTGCAACCCTAGGAGAAATACCAGTAAACTTTAGAGGACATATCCTCAAGTTAGCAGGAGATAGAACATTCGAAGATTGGTCAGTGACTATCATTAATGATTCAGAATTTTCTGCAAGGTCAAGCTTAGAAGCATGGCAACAAGACATACAAGAACTTGATTCAGGTGTAGGTATGGCGTCTAACGACTACTTACTATCAAGAGCATTTGTCGAACAACTAGGTAAAGACGACGCTGTCCTTGCGAGATATGAATTTTTCAACATGTATCCAAAGAACATTGCTGCTATCGAATTAAATTACGAAACAGTAGATGCATTGGAGGAATTCACAGTTGATTTCACATATTCTCACTGGGAAAGAGTCAAGTAATAATAGTGAGTTGACCTCTAATTTAGGGGTATAAATATAGTTATGGAATTATTTGGGTTTGAAATAACTCGTAAGAAAGACGAGTTAAGAGCAACGGAGGTAAAGAACGCTAAGTCGTTTGTACCTCCTGTTGACGATGATGGCACTCCCGTTATACAACAACAAGCGGGATACATATCAGGTGGCGCATATGGTGCCTATGTTGATATGGAAGGTGGTATCAAGAATGAGGCAGAACTCATTCGTAGATATCGTGAGACATCATTAGTACCTGAATGTGACTCAGCTATTGAAGATATAGTTAATGAGTGTATTACTTCTGATATATCAGATAGGATTGTTGCACTCGACCTCCGAGATGTCAAACTCTCGGATAGTATCAAGAAAAAGATACAAGACGAGTTTGCTCACATCTTATCCTTAATGAAGTTCAATCAGAACTCTCATGAAATTTTCAGAAAGTGGTATGTCGATGGAAGAATTTACTTCCATAAGGTCGTTGATAGCAAACGACCAAAGTTAGGTATTGTAGACTTAAGGAACATTGACCCACTTAAAATTAAGAAGGTCAGGAATGTCGAAAAGGGTAAAGACCCTAAGACAAAGATTGAACGAGTAGAGAAAGTAGAAGAATTCTACATGTTCAATGACAAAGGTTTTGATAAGACTTCTGCAACAGAAGGTGCAACAGTTAAAATTGCACCCGAGGCAGTGTCTTATACAACAAGTGGATTACTTGATTACAGTAGAAATGTTGTAATCGGTTATCTACATAAGGCATTGAAAACTGCAAATCAGTTAGCAATGATGGAAGATGCACTTGTTATCTATAGGATTTCAAGGGCTCCCGAGAGAAGGATATTCTATATCGATGTCGGAAACCTTCCAAAAGCAAAAGCTGAACAGTATCTTGCCGATGTTATGCACAAATATAGAAATAAATTAGTGTATAATGCAGAGACAGGTGAAATCAAAGATGATAGAAAACACATGTCAATGCTTGAGGACTTTTGGTTGCCTCGAAGAGAAGGTGGTAGAGGAACAGAGATTACCACTTTGCCAGGCGGTCAAAACCTTGCAGACATAGACGATATAGAATACTTCAAGAAGAAGTTATATCAGTCACTAAATGTGCCTGCAACTAGATTAGAAGCAGACAATGGATTTAACATGGGTCGTGCCTCAGAGATATCTAGAGACGAACTTAAATTTAATAAGTTCACAAACAGACTTCAAAAGAAGTTTGCAAGAGTTTTTACAGACATGTTAAGAACACATTTAGTTCTTAAGGAAATAGTGACTGGAGAAGAGTTTGATAAATTCAAAGACTTTATCCAGTATGAATTTGCAACCGACAACCACTTTACAGAGTTGAAGGAAGCAGAGATTCTAAGGGAAAGATTAGATACCCTTGGAGGAATTGCTGACTATATCGGTAAATACTATTCAAACGAATATGTTAGAAAGTATGTACTAAGACAGTCAGAGGAAGACATCAAAATCATTGACCAACAGATACAAGACGAGGGTGGCAATGAGGAAGGTGGAGAAGACGATAGCTTTGGAGGATTTTAATAATGAGTGAAGACATATCAAGAAAGATAGTTGACGGAATTGAAGCAGGAAAGTTGGAACAGGCAAAGAACGATATCTTTGACGGAATCAAACAAAAGGCTGCAGAGGTTGTTGATATGAAGAGGGTTGAAACTTCTGTGAATTGGTCACAGAACGAAACCGAAGAAACTCCTACAGAGTCATGAAATCGTTTTCAGAAGTTTCTACGGAACTTCACGAGGCCACATTTAAGTGTCCCGAAGGTCATGTAGAACTTAAGAGAGAAAGTGTAAAATATGGTGAAGAAACCATAAATATAATTTACACTGAGTGTAAAGAAGGTATAACAGTATTCTTAAACGGACATGGAATACATGAGACCTTCGAGGACGAGGAGTCCTTAAAAGTTGGTATGCTAGAAGTGAAAAGAATGTTGAAAGACATGTCCGAAGAAGGTATATCAATAGAGGAAATAACAAATGAAATTAATATCTGAATTTAACGACTACGGAGTACAACCCGTAATAGTCGAACAAAACGAAAAAGGTGAAAAGGATTACTTCATCGAAGGAATCTTTATGCAATCAGAAATTAAAAACCGTAATGGAAGGATATATCCTAAAGAAGTTATACAGAAAGAAGTAAAAAGGTATAACAAAGAGTTCGTAGAAAAGAAAAGAGCATTCGGAGAGTTAGGACACCCCGAAGGCCCTACAATTAATTTAGACAAAGTGTCCCACATGATAGAGAAATTAGAAGAAGATGGAAACAATTTCGTGGGACGAGCAAAGATTTTAAGTACACCAAACGGTCAAATAGTTAAAAATTTGATAGATGATGGTGCCAAACTGGGTGTTTCTTCTAGAGGTCTAGGTTCACTAGAATCAAAAGGAAACGCACAGTATGTAAAAGACGATTTTCAACTTGCTACGGCAGGTGATATCGTTGCAGACCCGTCTGCACCTGAGGCCTTTGTAGAAGGTATTATGGAAGGTGTTGAGTGGGTTTATGAGAGTGGTATCTTAAAGGCAAAAGATTTAGACCAAATGCAGAAAGATTTAAAGACTGCAAGGTTAAATAAACTTGAAGAAACCAAATTGAACCTATGGAAAAGTTTCGTTGAGAAGCTTTAACATATAAATAAAAAAGTAATCTTTAAACAGGAGAAATTTATGTCAGATTTAGAAAACCAAGTAGAAACTGCTGAAGAGTTAGTTGCTGAAAAGGCACCTACCGATATGGCAGAAAAAGGTGACAAATCTGCTCACAAACAAGGTTCGTCTTCCGAAGAGAAAATCGAAAGCGGAAAGGCCGAAGTCGTCAAGCCTGAGGAAAATCCTGTTGACAAGGCTGTTGCAAGTGTTTCAAAAGCAGAGAAAGGTACTAAACCAGTATCAGACGCTGTAAATAAAAATGCAGAGAAAGGTGACAGCAAAGCAGACAAATTAAAAGAAGATGAAGATTCCAACGAAGAAGACACTATCGCAGAGAAAGGACAATCTAAAATGGAACTAATCAAGGCTGCAGTCGACAGTATGAAAGGGTTGAATAAAGAAGAGTTAAACAAATTATTCAGTTCTTTATCAGAAGACGAGGTCGATGAATCCTTGACTAAAGCAGAAGTCGCAAGAAAAATAGTAGAAGCATTAAAAGAAATGTCTTTGGAAGAAGTCACAAAACTCGTTAAAGAAATGGGTTATGGGATGGAAGACGAAGAAGACGAAGATGATGATGACGAAGATGACGATGACGATGAAGAAGAGTCATACGGTAAGAAAGAGTCAAAATCAGAATCAGTCGAAAATGACTCTGCTGTTGAATCTTCATTAGTCGAGATTGAAATAGATGACGACCTATCAAAAATCTCTGAATCATTAGATTTATCAGAAGAAAATGCAGAAAAAGCTAAAACTATTTTTAAAGCTGCAGTAAACAGTAAAGTTGAAGAAGCTAAAGAAAAGCTTGAAGAGCATTACCAAACAGAATTAAAATCCCAAGTAGAAACTATCAAAGAAGAATTAACTTCTTCTGTAGATAAGTATCTCACATATTGTGCTGAAGAGTGGTCGAAAGAAAACGAACTCGCAATAGAAAGGGGTTTGAGGTCAGAAATGACAGAAAACTTTATCGAAGGTCTCAAGAAGTTGTTCGTAGAACACTATGTTGAAGTGCCAGAAGATAAGTACAATGTCGTTGACGAACTCGCAAATCGTCTTGACGAGATGGAAGCTAAAGTTGATGCCGAAGTTCAAAAGAACATGGATATTAACGAAGAGCTAGAAAATCTTAAGAGACAAAATGTTGTGAAAGAGGCATGTGAAGACTTGTCTGATTCACAAAAAGAGAAAATGGTATCATTGTCAAACGGTGTAGACTTCACAGACCAAGCAGATTTCGAAGAGAAAATTGCAGAAATCAAAGAAGCATACTTCGGTGTAGACAGTGAAACTATTGCTGAAGAAACCGTACAAGAAGAAGGTAATGGAGATTTCGATACAGAAGTAGAGAAAGTTCTTGACCCTTCAATTGCACGATACTCTGAAGCATTAACTAAACTAAAACCATTAGGTTAATTTAAAGGAAACTAAAACTCATGTTTTTATCAGAAAATTTACAAGAGAAGTGGGAGCCTATTCTAGAACATTCCGATTTGCCAAAAATCGAGGACAACTACAAGAAAGCAGTCACAGCAGTTATACTTGAAAACCAAGAGAAAGCTTTAAACGAAGACAGAGCAACTCTTGAGGAAGCTGCACCTTTAAACTCTACTGGTAGTTCTATTTCTAACTGGGATCCAATCCTAATTTCGTTAGTAAGAAGAGCTATGCCAAATCTCGTTGCATACGACATTTGCGGTGTTCAACCTATGACTGGCCCAACTGGTCTTATCTTTGCTATGAAAGCAAGATATAACGACTATCCAACAGAAACAAGACTGAATAACTCAGAAGCTTTATTCAATGAAGCAAGAAGTGGATATTCAGGTGGTGCAGACCCAACAGCGGGCCCTGCAGACAATGACCCTGTTGGTGACCCTTTTGATGCATCAGGCCCTGAAACCTACGCAGGTGACACAGGAGCTGGTATGTCAACAGCTAATGCAGAATCATTAGGTGATGCAGCTGGGAACCACTTTGCACAGATGTCTTTCACAATTGAGAAAGCAACTGTGACTGCAAAGTCAAGAGCACTCAAAGCAGAGTACACTTTAGAATTAGCACAAGACCTCAAAGCAATCCACGGTCTTGATGCAGAATCAGAACTTGCAAACATTTTGTCAAGTGAGATTCTTGCTGAAATCAACAGAGAAGTTGTAAGAAATGTCAATCTTCAAGCGAAGACTGGTGCATCTGCAACTGCTTCTAGCGGAACATTCAACTTAGATGTTGATGCAAACGGTAGATGGTCTGTTGAGAAATTCAAAGGACTATTGTTCCAAATCGAAAGAGAAAGCAATGTAATTGCAAAAGAAACAAGAAGAGGTAAAGGAAACTTTATCCTATGTTCTTCTGATGTTGCATCTGCACTTTCAATGGCTGGAGTATTAGATTACACTCCTGCGTTAAACACTAACATCAATGTTGATGACACAGGTAATACATTTGCTGGTGTCTTAAACGGAAGAGTAAAGGTCTACATTGACCCTTATGCATCTGTTGACTACATGACAGTTGGTTATAGAGGGTCTAACCCTTATGACGCTGGTATGTTCTATTGCCCATATGTTCCACTACAAATGGTGAGAGCAGTTGGTGAGAATACATTCCAACCAAAAATCGGATTCAAAACTAGATACGGTATGGTTTCAAACCCATTCGTAGGAAGTACACCTTCTGACGGTCTTGCATCTGCTGGAACAAACCAATACTACAGAAAAATGGCAGTGTCCAACATTCTGTAAACGGAATTTCGTTTCGATTAAAACCCCTCTTTCGAGGGGTTTTTTTTGTCTAAATATAATACAATCGTTCATTCACTCTAAATGTAGCAGTGAACGGAAGTAGGCATGGGGCCGAAGGAACGCATTTTTGTTCAACCTTAAAACGGAGAATGGAAATGACAAAGAAAGCTAACCTCAAGTTAGTATACCGTGGTGTTCGTCACAACGGTGAAGTCACTAAGTCAAAACCACAAACCTCGGGTATATACCGTGGTCAAAAGTGGGTTGCATAGAGACCTATATACTATAGTAGAAGGGGGTTCCTAGAACCCCCGACTACAGACATAAACACACATACACACAGGAGGAAATTATGTCAAATACATCAAAATCAGGGTTCGAAATCCGAGCCGACTTACTCAATCAAGCACAAGGTCTGTTAGAAGGAAATATCTACAGAAACAACGAGGCGATTGTAGAACACAATAATAACTTTCCAAACGATAGGAAACCTTACGGTGACCAGTTCGTGTCTACGGAAGAAGTTATTGCAGTTGCAAGACAACTCAATGAGTTTGTAAACGAGAAATAACCATAAATAGTATTATGGCAGACCCAGTAATAAACAAATCACTTTTAGGTAAGAATAATTTTAGATTACTTATTGACAAGATTCCGAATGTGGAATTCTTTGTTAAGACAGTAAATATCCCAGGCTTAACTTTCACCGAAACAGTTGCACCTGCTGGTATAGGTTTAGATGCATTCTTCCCAGGCGATAAAGTTTCTTTTGATACCCTCTCGGTAGGATTTCTTGTTGACGAGGATTTAGGAAACTTCAAAGAGATATTTGATTGGATGGACAAGATAGTTCCAGTTTCAGACCCAAGTGCATATAAAAATTATGTGGGTTCTCAAACTACGGCAACTGGTGAACAATCAACTATTGATAATGCACTCGCACAATATTGTGATATTACATTGGTCACTAATACTAATAAGAACATACCTAATAAGTTCTTTAGGTTTCATGATGCATTCCCAATCTCACTAAGTGGGATAGAATTGGAATCAGGTGCAGACGGTGAGACAGTTCTTGCAACAGTTGAATTCAGGTTTACATACTACGAAATAAAATCCACTTCCTAGATTACCATAAATATGGTATAATAGTATATTATGACACTCGATGAATTGAAAGAAGAGTGGAAAAAGGACTGTGAAGTAGACGATATCGAATTAGATAAATCGTCATTAGAACTACCTAAACTCCACGCAAAATACTCAGAATATCTAACAGACGCAGTCGTTAGACATAAAAATCTTCAGCTTAAATATTCCATGTTATTGAAAGATAAATGGTTATGGTTCAATGGTAAAATGGACGAAGAAACAATCAAAGAAAAAGGTTGGAGTGACGACCCATTTGACGGTCTTAAGATTATGAAAAATGATATGCAAATATTTTTCAATGCAGATAAAGACTTACAAAAGTTAAATGCACAAACAGAATATCAACAAATCCAAATCGACTTCTTAAAAAGGTGTATGGAAAATATTACATGGAGACACCAAACAATTAAGAACACAATCGAATGGAGAAAGTTCATGGCAGGTTCTTAATGATTTATCATTCTTATTGTTGTATACTACCAAAATTCATGACCAAGGAAGAGGTAGATTATATACATGGATACTCTAGAAGTCTTCCTATTAACGAAGCAAGAATAGGTGGTTCTGTGACCGATTCAGATAGTCACCAATCTAGATTCACAGATAAAACTGGTTATGGTAATAGTGAGATAAGACAATCTACTAATAAGTGGATAGACCACAATGACGAAAAGTTTCGAGTCGATATAAAACAAAAAATATTTGACGGTATGGTTCAAGCAAATGAACAGTGTAATTGGCGTTATGAAATAACTGATATGGAACATTGGCAATATACAGTTTATGAAGCTCAAGAAGATAAACCAACTGGTGACTTTTATACATGGCATACAGACGCAGGTGCAGACCCATATTCAGATGGGACAATAAGAAAGATATCATGTTCAGTTCAACTATCAGACCCCGATGATTATGAAGGTGGTCATTTTCAGTGGATTGAATCTGCAAAAGTTTTTGACCGTATCAAAAAAAGAAGTGGTGATATTAGATTAGACGAATTGATTCACACTGCACCTATGAGTGGAAAAGAGTTAGGTTCACTAATTGTTTTCCCTTCTTGGTTGCACCACCAAGTCACACCAGTCACCCACGGAGTAAGAAAATCTCTAGTAGTATGGAACAAAGGATGGCCTCTGAAATAATTCTAAAGAAGGTCGATGAGGTCTTCATGAAAGTAGAATGTGATGACGGTCTTGCTAGAGACTTGTTTGACTTCTTTTCTTTTACAGTTCCAAATGCAAAGTTTATGCCCTCAGTTAAGAATAGATACTGGGACGGTAAGGTTAGACTCTTTTCAATCAAAACACATAAGATATACATTGGATTACTTCCATATGTGGACGAGTTCTGTAGAGAAAGAGGATATGATATTGTAGGTATAAACGATATCATTGGTGATAAAGAAAGACAACCTGATGAGAACTTCATACAAGAACTAGGATTACCTTTTGAACCTAGAGATTACCAGTTAGACGCATTCAGAACTGCAGTACAATATGGTAGACAACTATTACTTTCACCCACTGCAAGTGGTAAGTCATTAATCATTTATTTACTTGCAAGATATTACAACAAGAAAACTGTCGTTATAGTTCCTACAACTTCTCTTGTAGAACAAATGGCAAAGGATTTTAAAGACTATGGATACGATAAAGAAATTTGTAAGATTTATAGTGGTCAGCCTGTATTTGATTCAGACATCACGATTACAACATGGCAGTCATTTAGTAAGGCTCCTAAAAATGTCATGGAAAAATTCGAGGTTGTCTTCGGAGACGAAGCACACCTCTTCAAAGCAAATGTCCTCAAAGGAATCCTCGAAAAAATGAAAAACACTGCAATTCGTTTTGGTACTACAGGAACCCTTGACGGTTCAGAATGTCATAGATTGCAACTAGAAGGATTGTTTGGCCCAGTCAAAAAAGTAGTATCAACAAAAGAATTGATAGACGAAGGTACTATTGCAAATTTATCTATCGATTGTGTCATACTATGTCATACTAAACAGAAAAAAATGACATACCAAGAAGAAATGGATTATCTTGTTTCTAATGATGCAAGAAATATTTTTATAGTAAATCTTGTTAGAAGTCTAAAAGGAAACACACTGGTGTTGTTCCAATATGTAGAGAAACATGGAGTCATACTTCACAGTATGATGTCTAATACAGACATGGGTGGAAACTTACATTATGTCTATGGTGGTACAGACACAGAAGATAGAGAATCCGTTAGAGAGATTGTAGAGAAGAACAAGGAAGATACTATCCTTGCATCATATGGAACCTTTTCTACAGGTGTAAATATAAAAAGGATTGATAATATTGTATTTGCAAGTCCGTCTAAATCAAGAATACGAAATCTCCAATCGATTGGTAGAGGTCTTCGTAAGACAGACGGTAAAGATAAATTGAGACTGTTTGATATTGCAGACGACTTAGGGTGTGAAAATTATACATTGAATCACCTCAAAGACCGTATAAATATATACAATGAAGAAAGATTTAACTACGAGATAAAACAGTTCAGTTTAAATGACAAGACCTAAAGACATAATTCCAACACAATACGAAGTATTGAAATTACTTAACGGCACAGAAGTTGTCGGTATGACTAGAGATACAGGAAACGGTATAGAGATTACATTACCTATGATATGTAAACTCGAAGTTGTTGCACCAGCTGGTAATACTACCCTTGCAACATTTTATCCTTATGCACCTCTATCTGCAGATGCAACTGTTCTACTTCCATTAGATATAATTGCACATAGAAATAATATGAATGAACAATTCGTACCATTCTATGACGAAGCTTCCTCTAGGTGGTTCGACATGGTTGAAAATAAATCTATACCATTAACAGGTGATAAAAAACAAGTTCGAAGAGCTTACCTAGATAGAGTTGTTAGAGACCTCATGGAAGCAACTGGTGGCCCAATCACTGAACAAGAACAAAGAATGTTGGAAAGAATTGAGGAAGAAGAATGGTCGTTTGAAGACGAAGTTCTTGCAGACTTTGAATCTGCACTTGCACCAACAGACAAGAAAAAAATTCATTAGAAGATTATTTCTTAGACTTTCAATTCATATATATACTATCGATAATTTATGGTGATAGTACATCATAAGTCTTCTTTATAACTTTAAAAACGGAAATAACCATGACACAAGCAATACTTGGAATTGCAAAGGGCATGGTGGTGAGACTCGAAAACATTATTGAGACAAAGATTATATCAATGTTAATAGAAGCAGTAGAATTTCTAACACTGATGCTCCTTCCAATTTTTATACCATTAGGCATAATGCTCCTATCGGGGTGGACTTTATAATGTCCCGTGAAAGGTACGAAACGATAAGAGATGGTCTAGAAGTCACAGCACTTGTAGCCATCTTTTGTCTATCTTTATTTGGAGTAAACTCTCATGTCCTCTAGAGAATACGACCCAGTTTGGAAGAGGTGGAAAACAGTTTCTACTCCCTCTGCAGTAGACGATGCAGCTAATGTAATGTCAGGTTATGAACAACAATTAGAACTTCACTTCACACCACGGGACGCGACACCCGAAGAAGCACAAGAGTGGCAAGAAAAGGAACTAGCATGGTGGGCGGAGAGACAATTCCCAATCGTATGGATTGCATGTTTCGTTCAGTTGACTGCACTAGGATTCATGGGTGCAATTATGCTACTCAATCAACAGGTGTTCGGATGAAATATCTAATCTACGCCGCAATACTGATACCTTGGGAGTTAGGAATCGTCCTCCTATTCAGTCTCGTATGAAGCAATATATAGTATATGCAATGTTAGGAATGTCGTTCTCATATATGGTGACTGGAGATTTAGACCGAATGGGACGGGGTGCAGAAATGAAATATGCACTCATAAGAAATCAATCCCTTTTAATATAGTACCCTCAGCGGGAACATATTCATCTTATCATAGATTTTTCATTTGACAAGAGGCTTTATGAAAAAAATTTCAAACTTTTTTGCTATGTCTATGACAAAGTTTTTCAGATTCATAGCAGATACATTTTTTGCACATAGATACGGACATAGAGCAATAGTCCTAGAGACTATCGCAGGTGTGCCAGGCATGGTTGCTGGTATGTGGATTCATTTGAAAAGTCTCCGTAAAATGGAGACAGGATACGGCCCAATGATAAGAGAACTACTTGCAGAGGCAGAGAATGAAAGAATGCATCTTATGTTCTTTATAGATATCACCAAACCAAATGTATTTGAAAGATGGTTAGTGTTATTTGCACAAGCAATCTTTTGGTGTTTCTACTTTGTATTATATGTTTTCTTTCCCAAGACTGCACATAAAATGATTCATTACTTTGAAGAAGAAGCAGTAAAGTCATATACTGAATACCTTAAGATGGTAGAGAGTGGAGAAGTAGAGAATGTTCCAGCACCACAACTTGCAATTGATTACTATAAAATGAAAAAGAATGCAAAATTATCTGACTTAATCAAAAAAGTTCGTGCAGACGAACAACACCACAGTAAAATCAACTTAAAATACTCTGAAAAATAAATACTAAAAAGCCTCTTACAATATAGAGAATTTCTAGTATAATAGATACATGACTACGAAAAAAGACCCTAAAAAAGCAGAACACTATGTTAACAACAAAGAGTTCACTTTGGCAGTCTCCGAGTTTAACCAAAAAGTAAAACTTGCAGAATCAAAAGGCAAAGAGCCACCTAGAATGACTGAATATATCGGTGAGTGTATCTATAAGATTGCAACCCGTTTATCCACTCGTCCTAATTTTATCAATTATACATACCGTGACGAAATGATATGTGATGCAATTGAAAATTGTATTCAGTATATCGGTAATTTCAATACGGAAAAGTCAAACAATGCGTTCGCATATGTCACTCAAATTTGTTATTATGCATTCCTTCGAAGGATACAAAAGGAGAAGAAACAGGTTTTCATTAAACAGAAATCTATCGAAGAATCTAATATAACTATGGACGCTTATACAACTATAGACGGAGAACATGACCCAACTCTTACAAACACTAATGTAGAGTGGATGCAAGAGCATATGAATCGGGTTGAATACGAACCAAGAAAATCAAAAAGACAAAAGAAAGTAAAAGAGAATACTAATTTAGAAAAATTTACTGAATGAAGATAGCAATACTTAACGACACTCATGCTGGTGTCCGTGGTGATATGGTTGCAATGGCCGATTACCAAGGACGATTTTATAATGAAGTTTTCTTCCCATATCTAAAGGAGAATGGTATCACTCACATATTACACTTGGGTGATTACTTTGATAGAAGGAAGTATGTAAACTTTTCCACATTAAAATCTAATCGTGAACATTTTATAAAACCTATGTTGGAACATGGTATATCCATGGATTTGATTATAGGTAATCACGATACTTATTTTAAAAATACAAATGAAGTAAACTCTCCCGACCTTTTATTATTCGAGTCAGATAATATCAATGTTATCCAAGAACCCGAGGTAAGAGAATATGACGGATTGAATATTGCACTTGTTCCATGGATTAATTCTGAGAACTATGCAGATTCAGTAGAGTTTCTTATGTCTGCAAATGCACCTATTTGTATGGGACACTTTGAATTTGAAGGTGCGTTAATGCACCCAGGCATGACTTGTCAACATGGACTAGACCATTCATATGTAAAGAGATTTGAAAAAGTTTATAGTGGTCACTTCCACCAAAAATCAGAGTTTGCAAATATCAAATATCTTGGTTCTCAAATGCAGTTTACTTGGTCAGATTTTGGAGACGAAAAATTCTTTCATATCTTTGATACTGAAACAAGAGAAATGGAACCAGTTCATAACCCTTTAAAAATTTTCGACAAAATTTTCTATGACGATACAAAGGAGACTTTTGAAACACTTGTTAACAAAGACTATTCTTCTGTGACAGGTAAGTTTACAAAAGTTATTGTTGTAAATAAAGACAACCCGTATTGGTTCGATGCATTCTTAGATAAGATACATGCAGCTTCCCCATTACATTTACAAGTCGTAGACGATAATAAACACATGGACTTAATGGACGATGCAGATGTTGAAAATGTTGAGGATACATTGACTATACTAACAAAGTATGTCGATAGTATGGATATTCAAGGTAAGAAAAAGCCTCTTACAGAATTAATGACTTCGTTGTATAATGAGGCATTAGATGAACATACTTTCATATGATAATATTTAAAGAAGTAAGATATAAGAATTTACTATCATCAGGAAACAAGTTTACAACAATTAAACTTAACGATGCACAATCAACACTTATACTAGGTGAGAATGGTGCTGGTAAATCTACACTATTAGATGCATTGTGTTATGCATTATATGGTCGTGGGTTTCGTAATCTAAAACGAGACCTATTAATAAATTCAATTAATACAAAAGAACTTGTAGTTGAACTTGATTTTTCAATCGGTAATAAAGACTACAAATTAATCCGTGGCGCAAAACCAAATAAATTTGAAATTTGGTGTAATGACATTTTGTTAAACCAAGATGCAAGTGTTAGGGATTATCAAGAACACTTAGAGAATAACATACTCAAAATGAGTTATCGTTCATTCACTCAAGTGGCTATCCTAGGTTCTGCAAACTTTACTCCGTTTATGCAACTTAGAGCAAAGGACAGAAGAAAGTTAGTAGAAGACCTTTTGGATATCACTATTTTTACAACTATGATGCAGTTGTTGAGGAAACGAAAATCTAATCATGCATTAGATGTGAAAGAGAATCAACATGAGATTGCAATTCTTGAAGAAAGGATTAGTGGATTAAATAGTCAAATAGATGCACTCCGTGAAAACCGTGATGAAAAAATATTGAAATTTGAGACTACCATTAATCAAACTCAAACCAATATCGACAAACTATTAGGAGAGGTTGATGAAAAGACGGAAAATGTGGTGGAGAAAACACGACTTATCACGGATAAAAATACTACGGAAGATAGACTTAAACAAACGACAGACTTGGAGTCTCAACTCGAAAGAGCTAGAAAGAAAGCAATTGCAGACATTAAATTCTATGAAGACAACGACAACTGTCCCACATGTAAACAGGACTTAACAGGTGAACACAAAGAGAAATGCATTCAGGAAAAAAATCAAAAGGTTGCAGAAATCAAGGAGGCGGTGTCAACACTCGACAACCAAATCGGAGAACTCCATGATAGAATCCAAACCATTAATACAGTCCAGTCCGAAATAGACGAGATACAAAGAGAGATAGGTCTTTCACAAACAGAGATTGTTTCTAATCAAAAGTACATTTCTAAACTTCAAAAAGAGATTGAATCTCTTGAAGAAGAACAAGAAGGTAATTCAGATGCACATGAACAAGTTTTAAAAGCTGAAGATGATTTACATACACTAACGAAAAAGAAACAACACCTTGCAGACAATGGTCACTATCTAGAGATTGCAACTCTATTATTAAGAGACCAAGGTGTGAAAGAAAAGATTATCAAACAGTATGTTCCTATCATGAATAAACTTATTAATAAGTTCCTTGCACAATTAGAATTCTATGTTGGATTCGAACTGGACGAAGCCTTTGAAGAAACAATCAAATCTAGATTTAGAGATGTGTTCAAATATGAAAACTTCTCTCAAGGTGAGAAAATGAGAATCGACCTTGCACTTCTTTTCACATGGAGAGCAGTTGCAAGAATGAAGAATTCAGTAAACACTAATCTATTGATTTTAGATGAAGTGTTTGATAGTTCACTTGATGCAAGTGGTACAGACGAATTCATGAAAATGTTAAACACCTTGACAGAGAAGACAAATGCATTCATAATATCTCATAAAGGAGATATATTATATGATAAATTTGAACATGTTATTAGGTTTGAAAAGTACAAAAACTTTTCGAGAATTGCTGAATAATATAAATAGTATTATGAAATCTTTTCAAGAATATACACAATCAGGCAGTAATCTTATTTTCTCAAGAGAACCTCTTGTTGAAGAAAAGGATATTGAAAAACTAATTAAAGGATACAAACCCGAGGTTGGTGGTAAGACTGTTAAGACATATCTAATTAGATATGAAAGACCTTCACAGGTTGCAAGTGATTTTGAAAAGATTAAGAAAGTATTAGACAAAGAAGGTATTGGTTATTCAATGGATACCTCTAAGTCCTCAAAAGGAACTATTGTCATACCCGATGACGGTATAACCCATAAAATATACTTTAAACCGTCTAAGACGGCTTCTAAGGGGCCAACAGGTGCAGAGTGGGAGTCTATCATAGCAATAGGTGTGAATAAGATTAAAGGTAAGGCATGGGACACTGGTAGAGAATGGGAAGTAGGTGGAAAGTTTTGGGAAGAATATGGTGACATAGGTATTAAAATCGGTAAAGATTTTATAAGTCAAATAGGTGTAGATAAATTAGAAGGTACAGGACAAAGTTCTGCTTCTCTAAATCCAAAATGGAGAGGCACTAATAAGACACCAAAGACTGATATCAAATCCAGTAAACACAATATCTCGTTAAAGAAAGCTGGTGGTTCACAACTTATGTCGGGAAGTAAAGACGAAGTTATATCTACAGTAGAAGCTGCACAGGAAACATTTGGTGCAAGTAATCAAAAAGCAGTACAGAACTTAGTAAGTATAATGGAAAGAAAACTTGTTAAGTTATCTGAAACAGATGCAGTAAGTTCTATTGATAAGTTGAGAGATAAGGAAAAATTGTCCGATAAAGAAATGGAACAAATTGCAGAATTAGATTCAGCAAGAATAGGTGCAAAAGAAATAGAACAAGAGTTTAATAAAGTTTTTGCATCTCAAGAATTTTTAGGACACTTTTGTTTCGAAGCTGCAACAGGTAATATAAAGTTTAAAGATAATTGGCCAAGTGCAACAGTTGTCTGTACTTTTAATCCCGATAAAGCAACCCTATCAGATGTTTTATTTTTAGACTCACCCCAAAGTGCTGGTGTAAAACTTGCAAGTGGTAATCAGTTTTATGTTTCATTCAAATCAACAGCTGGTTCTGCACCATATCTTGCAATGAGAAGTAAAAAGAAAAGTAAGAAAGCAATGGCACAAGCAATGTCGGAAGATACAATACCTTCATTAAAAACTATATTACTTGAAGAGATTGCAAAAGAACCAACATTACTAAGTGAAGACTATCAACAATTAGATGAATTTCAAATTCTAAATACATTGAAACAACAACTTACAAGTTTTGGTAATAATGCAAAAAGAACTGTTATGAATGTTTGGAAAAACATAATGGATAGAATTAAAAGAGCATTAGCTATGATTGCAAGATTAGGGAAGAAAGCTCTAGGGTCATTGAGAAGATTTTTTGGTTTAGATATCGCAACAGTAAAGTTAACAAGAACAGGGGGAGTATATCCCGTAGATAGTTTAATATTTAATAAGTAATATGTATGAATTAGTTGAAGAGGCCACCAAGGTCTTAAGAGAACCCACAGACAAATTTGATTTTGAGAATCCACCCGAAGACCCTAAAGAGGTTGAAAAGAACCTTAGTGAGGCAATGGAAAGGTTTGGTGGTCTAGGATTATCTGCAAATCAATTAGGTTTGAATTACAGAGTATTTGTTATGAGAACTGCAGATAGTGGTATCAAAGCATTCTTTAATCCCGAAATAACAAAACTATCTCAAGAAACAGAATTAATGAAAGAAGGGTGTCTTTCTTTCCCCGATATATACTTAATGATAAAAAGACCTAAAGCTATTGAATTTGATTATACAGATGCAGAAGGTGAAAAACATACATTACAATTAGAAGGAATTGGTGCAAGATGTGTACAACATGAATGTGACCATTTGAATGGTATTATTTTCCTTCAAAGAGCCTCTCGATTTAAAATAGAAAGAGCTTTGAAAGCAAGACCTAAAGAGAGACAAAAGAGAATTAATTATGAGCGCAGAATGGAAATTGTTAGACAACTCCAAAGTGTACAATCACAAAGTGATTCCGATACTGACGAAGGAAGAGTCGAAACACCTGATAAGGTGGCACAACAGTCATAAACATTTAGAATCTGTAGGTTCTAATATAGATTATGCTGGAGTTAGAAAACTTCATATCAAAAACGAATATATCCGTCAACTTTTTCAAAAAGTAGAAAATCATTGTATAAGTGAAATCTATAAAGCAACAGGTAAAGTATTCTATCCCGAAATGGCTGCACTCAATAGGTGGCATAAAGGTGGACACCAAGACCCACATTTAGACACATATTCAAATCAAGAAGTAAACTTAAATCCCAGTGTGGAGAAAGAAGTAGAAGAAGGTAATGAAAAACCTTCTAGAGAATGGACTGTTATTGTATATCTAAATGATGATTACAGTGGTGGTGAAACTTATTTTCCACCCTCAGATTATTATCCCTTTGGTACACAAATAGAACAAGAGGTTGGAAGTGGTGTTCTGTTTCAAGGTATATATCATGGTCATGGAGTCTTCAAAGTACGAAGAGGATATAGACATACAGTTTCAGTATGGTTTACAGAAGATATAGAAAAAGCCATGACTCAAAGACCAGTTTCAGATTTAGGATATAACGAAAATACAATCAGAGGTAATCTCAACTTCAATCTTGACGATGGTCTGTTCCAAAGTGATGTCACTCAAGACAAACAAAAGTGGATAGACTATAAAAGAAAATCCCTACAAAATTTCAAATAACCCCCATTCGTCCATGTAGTTCAACTGGATAGAACAACGGTCTTCTAAACCGTAGGTTGGAGGTTCGATTCCTCCCATGGACGCCAACTCGTGCCTTGACAATGCCTTAGCTTTTTTAGTATAATGTAAGCATGAGTAATTTAGTAAACGACACAATATTGGATAATATCTCAGATGATGTTTGTTCATTGTATAATGACAAAGGTGTTTGGGGTGTTATTGACGCAATACAAAAAGACTTTGGTGCAGATAAGGTAGTTTATTCTAAAGACGATGATGACCATATTGATACTTTGATTCAATTAAGGTTCGATTCTTTAGGTGACTAAGCCTTGACAATGCCTATAGCTTTTTGAGATAATATAAACATGACAGAGAATATCAGAACCCAAAAAGACAACCTTGCAAGACTAATGGCAGGGGAAAACCTTACAGTTGTGCATAGGAGAACTCCTACTGCATACTTTGACCTTAAGAACAGATTGTTATGTTGTCCTATATTCAAGGAAGATATCTCTGCAGAACTTTATGACTTATTCATGGGTCATGAAGTTGGTCATGCATTATGGACTCCATATGAAGGTGTTCACTCTGCAGTGACAAAAAACAAAACTCTAAAAGGATATCTCAATGTTGTTGAAGATGTCAGAATCGAGAGAAATATCAGAAACAAATATCAAGGATTGAGAAGGTCTTTCTTCACTGCATACAATGAACTCATGGAAATGGATTTCTTTGGTGTCAAAGATAGAAACCTTCAAGAACTTTCTTTGATTGACAAAATCAACCTAATCACAAAATGTGGTTCTAGAATTCAAATCAAACTTTCTAAAGAGGAACAATTCTTCCTAGATTGGTCTATGAAGTGTGAGACTTGGGAAGAGGTTGAAGAATGTGCAACTGCAATCTATGAGTGGTCAAAAGAAAACGAAACAAGAACTGAGGCTGACGAACAGTTGGTTCCTCAAATGTTTGACATTGGTGATGACGAAGAGGACGAAGACGGAGAAGAAGAAAATCAAGGTGAGTCTTGGGACGAGTCATATGATGATTCAGAAGAGGAACAAGAAGAAGACAATCTTCCCGAGGTTCCTCAAGAAACTACTGGAAGTGGTGACCAAGATTCAGAAGAAGGTGAAGAGGAAGAAGACGAAGAAGAGTCAGACAGAAAAGAAACTGGTGGAACTGGTAATGTCAATGCTAAGGGAAGACCCGAAGACTATGACAGTGAAGACGGTGCAAGAGAGTCTATCACAGAACACAATGCACATAACAATGAAGAGAAATTCATTTCTGATACTAATGTAGTTAGAACTCAGATTAATTTGGAAGGAAAAGGATTCAAGAAACTTGTCTCTGATACTCTCTATGATTACAAACTGGTTCTAGAAGACTGGAAAGAATACTACGAAAAAATTGCACCAAATGATTCTTACTATGCAAATAGAATCGAAGATACTAAGAAGAGAGCTCTTCATACTTACAAGAAACTAGAGTCTAAGAACAAAGCCATTATCAATCACATGGCTAAAGAATTTGAAATGAGACAAACTGCTCTTGCTTCAAAACATGCATTTACTGGTAAGACTGGTAAGTTGGACATGAACAGACTTGCAAAGTATCAGATTGTTGAAGATGTTTTCAAAAGAGTCACTTACTTGCCAGACGGTAAAAACCATGGTGTCAACATTATGTTGGACTGGAGTGGTTCTATCTGCAACGAGGTTCAAGACTTGTTGGAACAGACTTTCATTCTTACTATGTTCTGCAGAAAAGTGAACATTCCTCACAGAGTGTACCTCTTCTCAGATAACATTTCTAAGAAAAGACTTGAGGGTGAGACAGACACAGAATACTGGAGAAACAGAAATGGATACCTCGTTGAGATTTTCTCTAACGAAATGAATTCAAAAGATTACAAAGAAATGTTCTTGAACATGTCTACTCTTTGGAACTTCTACTTCACAGACAATATCAGATATGGAAGAGGTGGGAGCTTTGCAAAGAAACTTGAAGCTTGGAACAACTGGTTTGAAGGTTGTGTTCATGTTGACCCCGACCAAGGTGGTTGGATTGACATGCCTACAGATGTGTATCCAAGTTCAAAATACTCATTGGGTGGAACTCCACTGGATACTACACTGGTTGCAATGAGAGGATTACTTCCTAAGTTCAACAAAGCTTACGGGATTGAGAAATCAATTTTGACAGTTATCACAGATGGGTACTCACACTCTGCTGACATTCTTAACTTGAATGACGAAGAGAGAGCAGAACAAAAAGAACAAATGGGTGACCTAGACAGTTGGGATACTAATCAAGAGAGAGATATCATTGACCCTATCAACGGAAGAGTTTACCCTTATGAAGTGAAAGAGAGAAGATACTACAGAAACGATTTCAAGAAGACTCAGAATCTTCTAGACTGGGTATCCAAAACTACTGGTGTGACTGTCACTGGATACTTTGTTTGTGGGAGAAAAGGTGACATGGTCAACTTACTACAATCATGTGGTGAGATTGAACACACTTATGATGAGGACGGTTCAATCCAAGCAATGTGGACTAAGGCTAGAAAAGAAGGTGTTGTAATCAAAACTCATGGATACAACAAATTGTTCTTGACCTCTGCTTCAAACCTTGGAACTGAGGGTACTGATAGTTTAGATGACGAATTGATAGGTGCAAAGAAATCTACAATTCTTTCAAAGTTCAAAAAGAATCAGAATGCAAAAACCACTTCAAGATTCTTGACAAATGAGTTTATAAAGGAGATAGCGTAATGCCACATTTGAGAGTAGACGATGCATATTACGAGAGAATCCCTAGTACGGATTTGAGTAAATTTGCAGATGCAATAAATGATGTAGGGCCTAGTCCATGCGTGTTTCATAGTTGTGATAATTATGACCACTGCAAGGAAAAGGAAGTAGAATGTTTTGCATTCAGAGCTTGGGTCAATAACGGTGAGAAGTATTTGACAGCTAAGAATGCAAAAGGTGAGATTAAATGTTTGAAAAAAATGGGGTCATATCTTGAACCACTTAAATAAGTGCCTTGACAATGCCCCTAGCTTTTTAGTAAAATATACTTATAGATTGAAAAAGGAGACTAAATGACAAATTCTATTGATGTAAACGGAAACAAGTTCTCACTGACTCCCGATAGGACGGAGTTTTTGGACGAACTGGTTTCTAAATTTGGTTCTCAGACCTCATTTACTAGGACTGAGATTAAGGAAGCCATGGGTGGTTATTTCCCTTCATGGATGAAAGATAACAAGTTTGGGTTCAAAGAACCTCAAACAGAAGGCCCTCTATTGTACAACCTTCAAGCTGTAATCAGTGGATACAATGGTGGTTATTCTCACGGTGGTGAGACAGAAGTCAAAGTGGCTCCTGTTCCTGCTGTTGCAACCCCTTCTAATATGCCAGTTGCGGCTGCAACTGAGTCTGTAAATCTTCTTGACGAGGGTGTAAAAATCATTCCCGAGAAGATGTCAAACTATGTTCCATTTGGACATTTCAGAGATGTCAAGAACATAATCAAGTCAAAGATTTTCTTTCCAGTGTTTGTGACTGGTCTGAGTGGTAATGGTAAAACCTTGATGGTTGAACAAGTTTGTGCTCAGTTGAAGAGAGAACTTTACAGAGTCAATATTACTATTGAGACTGATGAAGATGATTTAATGGGTGGACATTCTCTTGTCAATGGAAACATTGTTTTCAGAGAAGGCCCTGTTATCAAAGCTATGAGGAAAGGAGCTGTTCTTCTTCTTGACGAAGTTGACTTGGGTTCTAACAAACTCATGTGTTTACAATCAGTTCTTGAAGGTAAAGGATACCTAATCAAGAAAACTGGTGAGTGGGTGACTCCTAAAAAAGGTTTCACTATCCTTGCTACTGCAAACACTAAAGGACAAGGTTCCGAAGATGGAAAGTTCATTGGAACTCAAATCATGAACGAAGCCATGTTGGAAAGGTTTGCAATCACAATGCAACAAGAATATCCTCCAGTGAAAACTGAGAGAAGTATTCTTTCTAAAGAAATGGAATTGACTGGTGAAGTCGACCAAGACTTTTGTGAGAAACTTGTTGACTGGGCTGATGTAATCAGAAAAACTTTCTACGAAGGTGGGATTGACGATGTCGTGACCACTAGAAGGTTGGTTCACATTGTGAATGCATACAGAATGTTCGGTGACAAACTCAAGTCAATCGAAATGTGCATTTCAAGGTTTGACGAAGAGACAAGGAATTCTATCCTTGACCTCTACACCAAGGTTGACGAAGGTGTCAACCTAAACGGTGAGGAAGAGACTGTTGAAGAAACTTCCGAAAACCCTGTTGACGAAACAGACTACTAATAGTAAAATAGTAGATATGTCAGAAATCAACTACAAATACAACGAGAAGGGACTCCTAGAGGAGTTCTCTTCTTATGTAGACAAAACATATGATTTACACTATTCAAAAGATAAGTTTCAGGCAACTGAATTTATCATGGACGGTGGACACGGAGAGGGATTCTGTATTGGTAATATCTTAAAGTATGCTCAAAGATACGGTAAGAAGGACGGATACAATCGTGCAGACTTATTTAAAGTCATTCACTATGGATTCCTTGCTTTATATAATCACGACACGCATATAAAGGAGGCTGAAAGTGATGAAAATTAGTAATGATACGAGGAATATCTTAAAGAATTTCTCAACTATAAACTCGGGTATCCGAGTGAAAACTGGAAACAAGGTTGAAACCATTTCCAATATGAAAAACATTCTTGCAGTGGCTACGGTAGACGAATCGTTCCCTCAAGATTTTAGTATATACAACTTGCCTGAGTTCTTGGGTGCAACTTCTCTTATGAGTGACCCCGAGTTTACATTCGGAGATGCAAGTTTAACCGTTGCAGATGACAATTCAAGTCTTGCATATTTCTATGCAAGTGAAGGTATGGTGACTGCACCCGATAAAATGATTACAATGCCTGATGCAGAAATCAACATTGAAATCAGTTCTACTCTTCTTTCTGAATTACAGAAAGCTGCAAGTGTACTTGGAGTGAATGATTTAGTTCTATCCAGTGACGGTAATACAATTAAACTAGAAGTGACAGATAAAAAGAATCCAACTTCAAATACATTCTCAAGAATCGTAGGTGAAGGAAATGGTTCTACTTATACTATGAACTTCAAAATTGAAAACTTGAAAGTCCTTGATGGGAACTATCGAGTTGCAGTATCCTCTAAAGGTATCTCAAACTTTGTGAATACAGATGTCGAATTAGAGTATTTTATTGCATTGGAGCCTGATTCTAATTACAATGCTTAACCTATATACAAGTGTGAGTATTGTGCCAGTCTCTGCAATGCACACGGGAGTTATTCAATCTCATCAATCTTCAAGGGTGAATAACACTGTAGACTCGGCGGGGAGTTTGCAACCATGAATCAAGAATATCTTTTTGTAGAGAAGTATAGACCTCAGAATATTGAGGATACTATACTTCCTGCTTCATTAAAGAAAACATTTCAAGACTTTGTGAAACAAGGTGAGATTCCTAATCTCATGTTATGTGGTTCTGCTGGTATCGGTAAAACTACTGTTGCAAAGGCACTCTGTAATGAACTGGGTGCAGACTTTATTGTTATCAATGGTTCTGATGAAGGGAGACTCATAGACACTCTCAGAACTAAAATCAAAAACTTTGCTTCAACTGTTTCATTATCCGATTCACCAAAGGTTGTTATACTAGACGAGGCAGATTATATTTCTGCAGATTCAGTTCAACCAGCTCTAAGAAATTTTATAGAAGAGTTCTCTTCTAACTGTAGATTCATATTCACTTGTAATTACAAGAATAGAATCATTCCACCTTTACATTCAAGAACAACGGTGATTGATTTTACCATGACACCCGATGAGAAACAAAGACTTGCGTCAGTGTTTCTTGCAAGACTCATGGAGATATGTACTACAGAAGGAATTAAATTTGACCAAAAGGTTTTAGTTGAACTTGTAATCAAGTTCTTCCCCGATTTCAGAAGGTGTATCAATGAAGTTCAAAGATACGGTGTTAGTGGTGAGATTGATAGTGGTCTTCTAACGACTCTATCAGAAGAGAAACTTACACCTCTTATTGATATGTTGGCTGAAAAGAACTGGAGTGGTATGAGAAAATGGGTTGGTAAGAATTCAGATAATGATTTCAACTCATTGTATCGTAAACTCTTTAATGCATTGGAACAAAGATTGGAACCAACTTCCATTCCAGCTGCAGTATTGTTCATTGCAGATTATCAATACAAGTCTGCATTTGCAATGGATAGTGAAATCAACTTTGTTGCATGTCTAACTGAAATTATGTCAGAGTGTAAATTCAAGAATGGGTAAACTAAGACAATGGTTTCGTGTTTGGTTTGATAGACAAATAGAAAAGTCTATGCAAAGACAAGCAAATAAACTTTTTGAGAGAGGTAAAAAATGGGACAATACAGAGACAAAGTAGAATTACAAAAACAAATTCTAAAAGCAGAAGAATATAAAGATACACCTAAGTGGATTCATTCTCATAGGTTAACTTCTATGTGGTATGAAACAAAAGAGAGTGTAAAAGATGTCGAGGACGGTGTCATGGATATACAATATATGGACGGCCGTATTGAACGAGAGAACCTTAAGACAGGTAAAAGAACTGTTTTGGTTAAAGGATTGACTGGTGAAGACCTTGTACAGGAAGTCACTAGAAATCTTGCAGACTCGGGTAAACAACTTGGCTAAAAGAAATCCATTCGATTTTGTAAAGTCGGTCTCTTACGACAAAAAAGACCTCATGGTTGATGAGGTCGAAGAGAAAGCATATCAACCATTCTTATTAAATAAATCGTTATCCTATCATCAGGATTCTATCTTCCTTACTAACGAAATGAATGTCAGACATGGGGTAGACAACCGTCTTCAATACATGTTTTTCCTAAATACTCTTAGGAAAAGACAAAGATTTTCACAGTGGTCAAAACCATATATTAGTAAGAAAATCGATACTGTAAAGCAATATTATCAGATAAGTACAAGAGAGGCAAAAGATTATGTTAATCTATTATCCGATAAGCAAGTACGAGAATTGAAGAACAGAATGAAAACTGGTGGTAAGGATAATGGATAACCAAGAAGAAATAATAAAAGACCTAGTAGAGGTCACCTTCCAAGAAAAAGACGACTTTCTCAAGATAAGAGAAACACTCTCACGCATAGGTGTTGCAAGTAGAAGAGAACAAGAACTCTTCCAATCTTGTCACATACTTCACAAAAGGGGTAAGTATTACATTACCCATTTCAAAGAACTATTCAAATTAGACGGTAAACCTACAAATATTGACGAGTCAGATATAGGTAGAAGAAACACAATAGTAGGATTACTGGAACAATGGAATTTAGTATCTGTGGTTTCACCACAACAAATAGTAGAACCAAGAGCTCCACTTTCACAGATAAAAATCATTCCTTTTAAGGAAAAAAGTGAGTGGAAATTGACCACTAAATATAGTATAGGCAGTAATAACTCCTAAATATACCTACGATATCACTTATGGTATCGAAGGAGTAATTTATGCTAGAATTCCTACAATGGATTATAGGATGGATTCAAGTGATACCTTGGTTAGTAATGGGTGCATCATTAGTTGCAGCTCTTACACCTACACCAGTGGACGATGGCTTAGTCAAGAAGGCTTATAAAGTTCTTGATTGGGTTGCACTAAATGTCGGTAAAGCTAAGGACTAAATAAGATAGTAAAACTTAATTAAGTGAGGAATATATTATGGAAATAATTGCAATTGTAATTGTTGCTGTAGCAGTGATTGGGGTATTTGTTTATACATACCGTGATACCACTAACAATGCACCTGTAGTAGATACTGCAAGTGAAATAGTCGTAGATAAAAACGACAATGGTATCGTTTCCAAGGCAGAGTTAAACAAACTAACTAAAGTCCAACTATTTGACCTTGCAGAGAAAAAATCTCTAAAAGTGAAGAAAAGTGGTACAAAAGCTGCAGTAGTAAATGAAATTTGGTCTCAATTGAGATAATCTTATTTACCAATTAAACTAAAGGGTGCTTATGCACCCTTTTTTATATAAATAACTGTATGGAAGATGTATTTGTTTTGATAGGTGAAGTGGGGGCCCCGATTGCTGGTGCAATTGTAATGGGCTTCTTTATCTTTATTGTAATCAAACAAATACTAGAAGGTGTAGTAGACGATATAAAAACCCTAACAATGTTTTGTAAGTCATTAGAAAATCGTGCAAGAACGATGACAAATGAGTTAGTAAAAATAGACATGTTAGTTTCAAGTGCGCTAGAACTTAGACCCGATATAGAGAGAGTCGCAAGGACAGAGAATTTTATAGAAGACGGTAAAGTTGACGCAAGGAGGGATTAACAATGTCAGAGATAGGAGCCCTTATTGCAGACTATGGTTTTCCCATAGTCATGATGGTAGGTCTAGGGTATTTCATTTATTATATTTGGTGGTTCGTTGGAGAGAAGTTAGAACCCGAAATAGAGAAACAACATCTTGCGTTGATAAGAGTTATTGACCAAGTTCGAATGTTAGACCAAGACCTTATTAGATTACAACAAAAGGTTGATGTCGTCCTAGAATATAAAGAGAATGAAAAGAAAAAGAGGGCCGCAAAAAAATGAACAATTATAAAATTACCTTTATACTTTTTACTTTTATACTCCTACTAGGAGTATCGAATTCTGTATTGGCAGATGAGATAGTACACAAATTTAAAAATCCAAGCTTTAGTGGTGTTGGGACAGGCGCACATTATCTTACAATCGAGAACCAAGAGTTCTCAAGGAAGAAAGCAATTGAAGATGCGCTCGAGGCTGCAAGAAAAGCTGCAGAGAGAGAGGCAGAAAATACCACGCTCGCAAAATTTATCAGGAACCTCGAATCGAGAATCTATGCTCAATTTGCAAAACAGCTAGTAGAATCTATGTTTGCAAATGACAATCCAGTCGGATTCGGTTCCTTTATCTTAGAGGGTAATACAATTACATGGGAAGTTATTACCGATGAATCAGGTGCAGAGTTTATTAGATTAACAATCATCGCAGAAGATGGTTCGGAAACAGTAGTTGAAATACCAGTAGGTACAGGAAACTTTGGACAAGACCCTGATACAGGCGGTGGTGATGGAGGAGGATAATGTACAGAGCTTTATTACTGGCATGTGTAATTGCATTGTCTGGTTGTGCCTCATTTCCTCAATGGTCTGATAAACCACAGGACTGTAGTCGTTGGGACGAAGGAATAAAGAAAGATGTCTACAGTGCAGTCAAGAAACAACTATCAAGGAAATACATTTGTGTAGAATATCCCGAGGTTGTTAAGCTTCCTGCTTATTTGGAATTATTACGACTTCCACCTGCTAAAGAAAAACCAATCGTAGCAGTTTATAAGTTTCAAGACAAAACTGGTCAAAGAAAATCAGTACAAAATATCGCAAGTTTCTCAACTGCAGTCACCCAAGGTGCAACCGAAATGGTTATTGACGCACTCAAGACAGCAGGAGGGGGTACATGGTTCCGTGTCGTTGAAAGAAACGGTATAGACCATTTAGTCCGAGAAAGGCAAATCATTCGTTCTGCAAGGTCAGATTATGCAAAGAAGACCGACCAAACGGATGAAGGCATACAACCACTCTTATTCGCTGGAATTATTATTGAGGGTGGTGTAATTGGTTATGACTCTAATATCAAGACTGGGGGAAGAGGCGCACGAACCCTAGGTATTGGTTTTAGTAAACAGTATCGACAAGATGCTGTGACAATCTCTATGAGAGCTGTATCAGTTCTTACTGGAGAGGTTTTATTAAATGTCCAAACTCGTAAGACCATTTTATCATATGGTTCGGGTGGAGATGTCTTCCGATTCATCGAGGAAGGAACTCAACTCGTGGAAATCGAGGACGGAGTGGGTAATAATGAATCAGTGACTTACGCAACACGGTCAGCAATTGAAGCTGCAGTGTTGGAATTAGTATACCAAGGCCACGACAGGGGCTATTGGGTTATAGAAGAGGTAAACGAAAATGAAGAAACTAATTAGTCTATGCATAATAGCATTATTGTCGACAAATATTCTTTTCGCACAAGCCACTGATGATAATGAAATTAAAATCGAACAAGAAGGGGATACCTTAAAACTTTACATCGACCAAATCGGTTTTGGAAACAAAGTCGGTGGAGACGATGCAAGTAGTGGTTCACCTTCAAACATGGCAATCACTGGTAGTGGTTTAGAGTTTGATTTAGATTTCTTAGGTAATTCAAATATTTTATTTGGGCCAGTTATATCTGATGATAGTTATATCAAAATGGATTTTACTGGAGACTCAAACAAAATAGATTGGAATATCGGATACATCGGTAGTACAGATGATTCAAACATAAACTTTGATGTCACAGGTTCAAGCAACCAGTTTGACCTAGACCAAGGTTATGTTGCATCAGCTGAAAGATTAAATGCCGACTTGATACTAATCGGAAGCTCAAACATTTTTGATGTCGATTGGGAATCAGATGATTTAACATGGGATTTTGACATAACAGGTGATTCTAATAACATTAACACACTTCAAAAAGATGGAGAACAATCATTGGACTTCACTCTAGTTGGAGACAGTGCAGATGTAGATATTAATCAGTTATCAGGTACATGTGTAAGCGGAGCAGGTAATACTTGTTCTTCACCTGATGCAAATATCGTACTGGATATAGAAAGTGATAATGCAGTTATTCAAATCAATCAGAAAGACGCAGCTAACGATAGTTAGTCTATTAATGTTCATCAGTGGGGTCACATTTGCTGACCCCATTGGAGACATAGTCGAGTCCACAGGTATTGGACAAATAGTTCGTAATAACGAATCCACACCTCACCAAACTGGTTATGCAATAGAACTATATGATGTTGCAGAGACCGTCAATGGTCGAATGAAAATAGAGTTCTTAGACGAAGAAGAACTAGACCTTATAGAACATACAGAAGTATACATTGACGAAGTATACTACGACCCAAATCCTTCACTATCAAAAATGTCCTTGAGAATGGTTCAAGGTACGGCAAGATTTGCTTCAGGTAAAGGGAATAAAATAAAGAAAGCAAATATAGATATCTCAACACCAACAGCTCAGATTGCAATCAACGGCACAGATTTCACAACAACCATCGATGAGCTCGGAAGAACACTCGTTATACTGCTCCCTGATGAGGACGGAGTCACACCTTCGGGTGAGATAATAGTATCAAACGAGGGTGGAAGTGTCACTCTCAATCAAGCATATCAAGCCACCATGGTATCAACAATAGAAACACCACCAACAGGGTCGGTGGTAATCAATAATTTAACAACTGCTATGATAGATAACATGTTCATTGTATCACCCCCTCAAGAGGTCGCAGAAGCCGTAGAAGAACAGGCAAGGGAAGATATGAACGAAGACCAAGGGGTACTAGATGTAGACTTCTTGGAATTTAACGAATTAGAAAAAGACTATGACGACTATGCAGAAGACCCTGATTATGACGCTCGTGGTAGCAGACTAGATATAGATTACTTAGATGTTGACTTCCTTACAGATGTTTTAGATGTGGTAGAAGAATTAACAAAGACTACTGCAAAATTTACAGATAGACAGGAAGTGACTGGAGGAATAAGATTAGACGGAGCTTCTTTTGGTTTCAATAAAGACTCACAGTTCAACATATTTGAGGAAGACGGTAGGTTAGTATTTTATAGAGAAGTTAATGGTATTATTGAAATTATCATTGCAAATGGTAATTCAGGATATCTAGATTTAAGAACAGACGGGTATGAAGGTATCATAGAATTTGGTAATGGAGACCCAGCAATTCAAATCATAATCAATCAAAATAACTAAATACTTATTTAAAGGAGAAAACTTATGGACTTATTACGAAAAGTTTTGCAATGGCATGAAGATTTGAGTTATAAGTGGATAGAGAGATTAGAGATTACCGAATACCACGCAATGTGGATTGCATATGCAAAAGGTCTAATCTTAGGATTACTATTATGGTGGATATTTTAAAAAGATTAATTATTATAATTGGACTAATAACTATAGGGACATTATCAGTCCCTATGGTTCTTGCAGGCCCAACTGATGATAATCATATCCATGTAGAACAAGTTGGGAGTGCAGATGATGTATCTCTCACAATTAATCAATTAGGTTTTGGTAATACTGTTGAGTTCTCATTCGCACACCAAGGAAACACATTCAACCTTACACAAAATGGAAGTGGTAATAAAATATCATGGGTTCCATATTGGGGTTCAGGAAAGAGTTGGGGTGGTGATGTTGACGGCTCTGATAATACAGAAACAGTAATACAATTCGATGGTGCAGAGTATGGTAGACACATATGGGGAGACAATAATACAGTCGAAATATATCAACACGGAGACCATACACACTATATTGATATTCATGTAGACGATGTAGACCACGAATCGTGGCAAGAAGGAACAGGAAGTCATTATAGTCATGCATACTTCTATGGAACTACAGACGGTTCTTCAACAGATATGACACAAAAAGGAACTGCAAATCACAATGCACAAATAAGAATTCAAGGAACAGAACCAACAACACTAAACCTTTTACAACAGGGCGGAACAAATCAATCATACACATTAACACAAACATGTTATACTGCTGGTGGTTGTACAGTTAATGTATCTCAAGGAAACTAATGAAACAGTGGTTGTTCGACAAGATGGCTCCTTATGCTATCCAATTCAGAGAGTGGTCTAAAGGAAAAACATGGATACAAATTCCTTTATGGATTTTAATATTATGGTTGTTAGGATTTGCTAATCCTTACTGGTGCGTGTATCCCGTATGTTGGATTCAGTAATGTATCATTTAATTGAAAAAGGTGAAGACTACAGAATATTCAAAGACCATATACTAGGTATATTACCTTTTTATGTTTTCGAAGATTGTAGAGAGGCAACATATAAAGGTGGTGTTTGGATGGGAGTCCAGTTTAGAAACCATTATTTTAAAACTCTCAACCAAGTAAAAAATAAAGAGAATGTATAGTTGGAAGACAGTCCTAGTGACCATAGGGTTGCTATTCGGTCTTAAAATTTGGAATCCCTTCTTAATAGAAAATATCACATGGTCATGGTTTGACTTTCTACACCAACAAAAAGAAATAGAACAAGTAGAGGATATAGTCCTCGTTGATATAGACGAAAGGTCTCTAGAAAAGTATGGACAATATCCATGGCCTAGAGGAATCTATGCAGATATCATGTTGGAATCTTCTTATACCAACACTCATGTATTTACACAATTATTCAAAGAACCTGATAGATTCGGTCAGGATAATGAATTTGCAGAGGGATTAGTAAATCGATTATCGATTCTATCTGCAGCTCCAACCACGCAGTTAGATACGGGTTCTGCACCCTATGTCAGGACATCTGTATTCGGAGGTGGAGATATCAAAGAACATATATGGAGCTTTGACGGTATTGCTTCGCCTCAGGATATCCTGAAAACGAATGCATACGGTTCAGGGGTCACAGTTGCAACACCAAGTATAGCAGGTACACCAAACTTTGACGGGACTATCAGGTCAGCACCCCTGATAGTATCTGCAAATGATGTTGTGTATCCTTCTGTAGCTCTAGAAGTTCTTCGTGCATTTGGTGACCATAAAAATTATCAAACAAGAGTCACGGAAGAAGTTGGGATTGAGTGGATTCGTATGGGAAGACAAGCACCCATAGAAACAACACCAACTGCAGATGTTCAAATCGGATACTGGTATGATTTTGAAAGAATATCTGCAGCTGATTTATCTGAGTCAGACCTTGAAAATAAAATACTTATTTGGGGTCTTACTGCAGAGGGACTTAATAATCCAGTTTCAACTCCAGTGGGAGTAATGTATCCTTCTCAAGTTCAAGCCTCAATCCTCCAAACCGTCTTGCAAGAAGTTCGTATACAACAATCCTACTATCTTGAATTCTTGTCTCACGCTCTTCTTCTGATAGTCCTTCTAGGAATATTGGCAATGGTTTACAAACTTCCCACAACCTTTGCGGGGATAGGGAGTCTAGTCTTCGTAGGATTTCAGGTGGGTGGGTCTCTCTATTGGTGGTCTTCATCTCTCGTTCTTTTCGATACTTTCTACTCATCGATTGCCTCCATAATAGTTTTTGGACATGCTTCCTTCAACAAATACTATAAAACCTATCAACTCAAAGAACAAATTAAGAAGCAGTTTCAAAAGTATTTATCTCCTGATATGGTTGACGAGCTTGCAAAGAATCCTGAAAAATTAAGACTTGGTGGAGAAAGAAAGGAAATGACCTTCATGTTCATGGACATATGTGGGTTCACTCCGATAAGCGAACACTATAAAAATAATGACGACCCCGAAGGATTAGTAGACCTGATAAACAAGTTCCTAGATATGCAAACTAAAATCATTATAAATAATTCAGGAACTATTGACAAATATATGGGCGACTGTATCATGAGTTTTTGGAATGCTCCCTTGGACTGTGAAAACCATGCTGAACTCGCTGTAAAATCTGCACTGGAGGTGTTAGATGCAACCAAGAAACTTAATAAAGAGCTTGCTCCTCTCAATCTTCCTCCTATCAATGTCGGCATTGGTATCAGCACAGGAGAATGTATTGTCGGAAACATGGGCTCAGAAATTAGATTTGACTATTCCGTCATTGGAGATGCAGTCAACCTCGGTGCTAGACTCGAAGGCCAAACAAGAAATTATGATGGGGTGGACTTGTTGTTATCGGAAAGAACTTATCAATGCTGTCCAAATAGAACATTCACAGAAGTCGATAGAATCCATGTTAAGGGAAAGTCAGAGAAAGTCACGATATACACTTGTTGAACAATATTCTAATGGTCAACTTTACACCTTTGCAGCTCTTCAAGTATTAGACATCTATACCACATATAATGCACTTAAATATAATTGTGTCAGAGAACTAAACCCAATTCTAGGTGATTCACCAACAGTTGCAAATATGTTTGCACTAAAAACTGTTGCACTCATACCAGCTATTGAATCAGACATTAAAAGAGAAGTTCTTACACGCAGAACTATGAGACAAGTAAACACCATGATGGTCATGGTAATTACAAATAACAATGCAGTTGGAAATCGTGCAAAAAGAAATTGTCAAAAATACCCTTGACATTTTGCACTTTGACCCCATATAATATATAAATACTATTGTAATTGCTCAATAGAGGATTACACAATGTTAACCTTGCTAAATTATAGGAGGAAAAGCAAATGACACATTTAGATATATTTGGTCAATTCAGACCGTTCGCAATAGGATTTGATAGATATTTCGAAGACCTCGAAAGAATGTCAAATATTTCACAAACTAATTACCCACCTTACAATGTTGTAAAGGAAGACGATGAACATTTCACCGTTGAACTTGCAGTGGCTGGGTTCAGTAAGAAAGATGTTTCTATCACTAAAGAGAAAAATGTCCTTGTTATTGAGGGTAATGTAGAAGACGAATCTAAGGACTTTGTCCATAAAGGATTAGCTTCTAGAGGATTCAAGAGAAGTTTTACACTTGCAGATGATGTAGAAATCAGTGGTGCAAGTTTAAAAGACGGTATCTTGAAAGTTAGTTTGGAAAGGATTATCCCCGAAGAGGATAAACCAGTCTCTATAAAGATTTCCTAAATACCCACTTTACAGAATAGACCTTTAGTGTTATACTGAGGGTCTAATCTTATAAAAGAGAGGTACTAATATGGGATTAAATGTTGGAGACCCAATACCAGTTGTAGATATTCCGTTAAGAGTCGGAGACGAATTCACAACTATAAACACAGGTGAAATATCAAAAGGTAAAAGGATTGTAATCTTTGCATTGCCTGGCGCATTTACACCAACTTGTTCGACTCAACAATTGCCTGGCTTCGAGGAAAACTACGGTAAGTTCCAAGAGAAAGGTATAGACGAAGTATATTGTCTATCAGTCAATGATTCATTCGTTATGAATGCATGGTTCAAAGACTTAGGTATCGAGAATGTAAAATCACTTCCTGATGGAGCTCGTAGTTTTACAATGAGTATCGGTGCTTTATGTGAAAAGAACAATCTAGGATTTGGATTTAGGTCTTGGAGATATGCAATCGTTGTAAAAGACGGAGTGGTAGAAAATGTATTTTCAGAAGAAGGTTTCGGGAACAATATAGAAACTGACCCTTATGAGGTTTCTACACCCGAGAATGTTTTAGATAACATATAAAAACCACCTTGTTTAATCCTGCTAAATATAATATAATATGTTTAGTAGGATTTTTTTATGAACGAATATTTCAGATATACACTTAAAGACCTTGAAGAAGGTGCATCACAAAAAAAGTTTAATTACATAACTTTCTTTGCTGGTGGTGGTGGGTCATCATGTGCATACAAACTTGTCGGTGGTGACTGCAAATACATGAATGAATTTCAACAACTTCATGTAGATACTTACCTACAGAATTTCCCTAACACTACTCACGAATGTAAAGATATCAAACAGGTCACTGGAAAAGGTATTATGGAACTGACTGGTCTAGGTGTTGGAGAGATTGATATACTAGATGCAAGTCCACCTTGTCCACCATTCTCTATGGCTGGAACTAAAAGAGAAGGTTGGAACAAAGAGAAGATTGCATATGGTATGAAACAAGAAAACATTGAAGACCTTACATGGGAAGTGATTCGTATTACTGGAGAACTAAAACCCAAAGTTGTTATATGTGAAAATGTAAAAGGTCTTACAATGGATTATGCAAGAGACCACTTAAACAAAATGATATCAGACTTTGAAGCAGAAGGTTATTCTGCAGTATACAAAGTCATGAATGGTGCAAGACATGGTGTACCACAGAAAAGAGAAAGAACATTTATACTTGCAGTTCGTAATGATGTTCTAGAAGATATCGGAATGCCATGGATGGTTTTAGGAAGTGTCTTCCCCGAAGAATCACAAAAAGAATATACAGTTAGAGATGCAATTGCAGACTTAGAAGACGACCCACAGAATCAAGCAGATGCTAAATACCTAGAAGAAGCTATGAGAGAATCTTCAAAAGCACATTGGGTATTTGGTTTTGATACACACCCCGACTTTCCAAACTCAGGCCCATGTTTAGGAATGAGAGGGATAAACGATAGAGACAGAGTTATTAGTATAGGTGACGATATAGTCGGCCCTTGGTTTAGAACACAAATTGCAAACGGGATTATAAAACCCGAAGACGAGAAACACTCTTATTATATGTCAAGAATTGTACCTTGGAATCAAGCTGCACATTCATTGACTGAACAAGGGTGTCAACCAAAGTTCATGGGTGGTAATCACTTTCATCCGAGTGGAGAAAGAATATATACTCCAAAGGAATTACAAAGGATTATGACTCTTCCCGATGACTATAGGAGTACGGGAGATTATAACGACAAAGGTGCAAGAATTGGTTTAATGGTTGCACCACTTTGTCTCAAGGCATTAGTAGATAGTGTCTTTACTAACATATTGGAGAAGTATAATGTCAGTTAGAACACATACACCAACCGTAGACCATGGTTTCAAAGAGACTATGGAGAAGTATAATGGTCAGTGGTTAGACGGAAGTGAAATCACAGACTTAGTATCAACCGTGGGAACAGACCATGAGTTGACAAAGATTTATAAACCAGTATCAACACTGGGTGAGGAACCACCTCTACTTGCATGTATTGTAAAAGGAGTTTACAAAGGTGAAGTCCTAGAGGAATTGAGAGAAACAGTTCAATCTATTGAAGATGTTTCTACTCTTCGTGCAAATGCAGCTGGCCCTATCGATAAAGAAGAAATGGCAAAGAAAGGTATGATTGAAGGAGTTCACTATAAACTAAGAACTGCAAACTCATACTATCCACTAAAAAAGGACGGTTCATTCAACAGGATTGCAGAGGCAAATCCTATACATTCTATTTTCATGGGATACAAGAGAGGTAGATTTACAGGAATGATTGGTCTTAGTGGTTGGTCAAAACTAAAAAGAAATCAAGAGAAGTGGGAAAGTATGCAAAGAATCGCAACTCTAAATGAGATTGCATTGAAGAAAGGCGCACCCGAAGTTTGGAAAAAACAAAGAGACTTTTGTGATACAAGTGTTGAAGAAAAATACTGGTTGAATGGAGCTCCGTTTACTTCTATATCTGCAAACAAATATTCATATGTCGAAGGTGCTGGAAAAATGTCTGCACATGTTGACGGTGATGATTTAGATTTTGGAATGACAACTATGTGCGTGTTCCGTTGTGGAGATTATGACGGTGCATATCTTTCATTCCCTAGATATGGAATTGGTATCGATGCAGATGACGGTGATGTTATTATTGCAGATTCAAATGAATTACATGGTGTGACACAGATTAAAGGTGAAGGTGTCAGACATACATGTGTTGCATATTGTGGAAGTGATGTTGCAACTAAAGGTGTAAGAGGTAAGACAGAGAATCCTATCGGTCACCACCATAGAGATAAACACGGTTCACTAGATGAATTCCTCTAAACTACTATTCGGGAATGTCTATCAAGTTGTAGAGAATCCACATGAAAAAGACGCTGGAATAGAAATCATTGACGGTGAGTTTAAGGGATTAGTTTATCAGTATGGTGATGTACAATTCGAAGACGGTAAACCACATTTAAATTTTCAAAGAACAATTCGTAGATTGCCCGAGGGTGGCGACTTGGACGAACTACTAAATAATGATACATTAAATACACTCATGGGTGATATATTAGTTGAACTCATAGAAGAACAATTAGAGAGGGATAAGAATGAACAAGGAAATACTGAAAGCTCAGATTAAAGACCACGAAGGCGAGGTCTTAGAAATCTATGAGGATTCTTTAGGATATCTAACATTAGGTGTAGGACACTTAATTCAAAAGGGTGACCCCGAATACGGTCAACCAGCTGGTACACCAGTGAGTCAAGAAGTAGTAGATTTATACTATGATAATGATTTTGATAAACATGTTGAAGAAACATTACATGTTTGTGAAAATAATAATATCGACTTTGATAGTTTACCCGAAAATGCACAACATACATTAGTTGATATGTGTTTCAATCTAGGTGCAAATCGTTTAGGTAAATTTAGAAATATGTTATATGCATGTTCAGTTTCAGACTGGAATGAAATGGCTAGACAAATGGAAGATTCTAGATGGTATGGTCAAGTTGGTAGAAGGAGTAAGTTCTTACAAGAACAAATTTTGGAGTTAGCATGAAAGATATGACCAGTGATTTATTGAAAGCTGTCGTTGCACATGCAGACGGTCAGATAGAAAAACACAAAGTAAACATTCTTGTGCAATGCAAGAACTCAGCTGGTGTTGCAGAACATGGTGACCATGTAGAAACTATTCAAAAAGAAATGGAACAGATTGCACATTATGAAGACATAAAAGATGTAGTCAGTAAACATTTTTCCGATTATACAGACAGAACTACATTGACAGAATAGTATCCCTCTAGTATAATTATATTATGGATTTCTATACAAATGTATGTCGTACTCGTGACAAGATTCTAGTCAAAGGATATCAAGGAAGGAAACAAGTCAAGATGGCTGTTTCCTATCGTCCTAATCATTACATTCCGTCCAAGAAAGGTGAGACAGCTTATCGTGCATTAGACGGAAGACACCTTGAGGTAGTCAACCTCAACTCCATGGGTGGTGCAAGAAAGTTCAGAGAGAGATATGCTGGTGTTGACGGATTCGAAATCCATGGATACGACAGATATATCTACACCTATATTGCAGACAAGTTCCAAGGTGATATAGAGTTCAATCAAAAACTAATCAAGACTGCTTCACTCGATATTGAGTGTGAGTGTGAAGACGGATTCCCCGACCCTATGATTGCAGGCGAGAAAGTCAATGCAATCTCTATCAAACCTTTTGGAAAAGAATGTGTAGTGTTTGGTATCGGGCCATGGGAACATGACAGAACAGATGTAATCTATTACAACTGTAAGAATGAGGCTGCACTTCTCATAGAGTTTATCAAATACTGGAGAAAAGAATCTTTTGATATCATTACAGGTTGGAATGTAAACTCATTCGATATCACATATCTCTGTAATCGTATCGACAAAATACTTGGAGAGGACGAACACAAAAAACTATCACCATGGAATCAATCAGATGTTCGTGAGTTTGTGGCTCAAGGATATCAAAAGAACATGGTATACAATCTGTATGGTATCAATGTTCTTGACTATCTAGAACTATATCGTAAACATACATTCGTAAATCAAGAATCATACAGACTAGACCATATTGCAAATGTCGAACTCGGTAAAGGGAAACTCGACTACTCAGAGTATGGAAATCTACACACCCTTTACCGACAAGACTATGCAAAGTTCCTTGAGTATAATGTTCAAGACGCTGTATTGGTTGAACAACTAGAAGAGAAACTTGGATTGATAGAACTGGTTCAAACCATGTCATACAATGCAAAATGTAATTACAATGATACATTTGGCATGGTAAAGTATTGGGAAACTATCATATACAACTTCCTCAAAGAACAGAACATACAAACACCACCACAAAGACTCAAGACAGGTAATGACAAGAACAAACCTATCATAGGTGCATATGTCAAGGAACCACTGGTGGGTGGACATAACTGGGTTGTGTCTTTTGACTTGAACTCACTGTATCCACATATCATTATGCAGTACAATATCAGTCCCGAGAAAATGGTGAAGGGATACAAAGAAGATGTATCGATTGATAGATTACTAAACAAACAGTGTGACCTATCATATCTAAAACAACAGAACAATACTGTATGTCCTAACGGAACAAAGTTCACTAGAGACCGTCAAGGTTTCCTTCCCGAGCTCATGGAAAAGTTCTATGACGAGAGAAGAATGTGGAAAAAGAAAATGATTGAGTATCAAGTTGAACGAGAGTCGTGCAAAGATGCAAAACGGCGAAGACAACTTGATACTCTAATCAAGCGTGCATACAACAATCAACAGGTCAGAAAGATTGCACTGAACTCTGCATACGGAGCTCTTGCAAATCAATACTTTGCATTCTTTTCTATTGACCTTGCAGAGGCAATCACTACAAGTGGTCAGTTGATTATCCAGTGGTCAGAAAGAACTATCAATGAGTTCATGAACAAGACTCTTGGAACTGAGGACGAAGACTTTGTGATTGCAATGGATACTGATTCAGTGTATATCACTATGGACAAACTGGTTAAGAAAGTCATGCCCGAAGAAACAGACAAGGGTAAGATTATTGATTTCTTGAACAAGTCCGAAGGTATGTTTGAGAAAGTTCTTGCAGAAGGATTTGACGACCTTGCAGAATATACAAATGCATTCCAACAGAAAATGGAAATGGGGAGAGAGGTAATTGCAGACAGAGGTATTTGGACTGCAAAGAAAAGATACATTCTAAATGTTCATGACAACGAAGGTGTAAGGCTTGCACAACCGAAACTAAAGATGATGGGTATTGAGACTGCAAAGTCTTCTACACCACAATGGGTAAGGTCAAGACTAACAGACGCATTCAAAGTTGTCATGGGTGGAACGGAAGAAGACTTATGGGAGTTTGTAGAAAATGCACGAAAAGAGTTTCGTAATCTTCCTCCCGAAGAGGTTGCATTCCCTAGAGGTTGTAAAGGTCTAGTACAATATACTTGTCCTACAAATATCTATTCTAAAGGAACACCGATTCATGTCCGTGGTTCTTTGTTATACAACCACCACCTCAAGAAGAAGAATATCGACAGACGATATGAAATGATTAAGAATGGTGAGAAGATACATTTCAGTTATCTTACAACACCTAATCCTATCAATGAGAATGTCATATCATTTACAAATGTATTACCAAGAGAGTTGGACTTACACAGATTCATTGATTATGATATGCAGTTCGACAAAGCTTTTGTTGACCCGTTGAAGGTTGTTATCAGTTTAATTGGTTGGAATGTAGAACCAGTTGCAAGTTTAGACTCTTTCTTTGGATAAATAGTTATATGGCATATTCAAAACAAGTAGTTGAAAGATTTGAGTCAGTCTTAAATAACCCACAAAAACATTCTGTCGGAAGGTTCGACCCTAAAGACCCGAATGTTGCAACTGGTATGACTGGAGCTCCTGCTTGTGGTGATGTCATGAAGTTAGATTTAAAATTAGACATTAACGAGAGAATCGAAGATGTCAAATTCAAAACTTACGGTTGTGGTAGTGCAATAGCTTCCTCTAGTTTATTTGTTGATATGTTGATAGGTAAAACTATCGAAGAGGCAAAAGAGATAAAGGATAAAGATATTGCAGAAGTATTAGAATTACCACCAATCAAATTACACTGTTCAGTTCTTGCAGAAGATTGTATCAAGAAAGCAATCGAACACTGGGAAGAAAAGTCTGAACATAGGAAACATAATCAACAATAATGTACGAGTACAATGTAAAAATAACAAAGGTTGTTGATGGCGACACTGTAGATGTTGATATCGATTTAGGCTTTGGAATGACTTATAAAAAACAAAGAGTAAGACTCATGGGTATCGACACGCCCGAGAGCCGTACTAGAGATTTAGTAGAAAAGTTATTTGGTAAAGCTTCGAAGAAACATTTGAAAGATTTATTATGTGACGGACAAGTATCACTTGTATCACATGACAAAGGTAAGTTCGGTAGAATATTAGGTGAACTATATGTAAACGGAGAATCTATCAATCAAAAAATGATTGACGACCACCATGCAGTAGATTATGGTGGTGGTAATAAAGAAGAGATACAAGAACAACATTTAAAACATAGAGTATTACTAATCGAACAGGGAGTTGTCACTCAAGAACAAATAGATAAAGTATCATGATAATTTCTTTAATGGATATCTTTTATATAGCTATGATAGGAATCATATTTGGTTTTATCATTCATTTAGAAACCCAAGTAAACACCATGAAAACTATGATTGAAGAATACCTTGGTCAGAGAAATGGTAAAAAAATAAAAGATACTTACAACAAATCTTAAAAACCCCCTTGCACATTCTTTAACTTAGTAGTATACTAAATATATACAAGTGTTCGGAGTTCCCGAATACAATAACCTTCATATTGGAGACAAAAAATGAAGAAACATAAAGCACTCGAACAAATCGGTTCGATGACGGGAGTAGTCAAACTCTCGGATATCATAAAGATTATCATGCAAATTGATAATTTCAAAGTTGACACCCTCAAAAATCTCAAAAAAGCAATAGAATATTCAGGTAATGGATTAATTTCATTAGATGAAATCTATGTTGATTTGACATATCAGAGGAGACTCAGAATCCAAGCATTAATTAATCGTCTGATTAATAGTGAATTTGGTGGTTTTGATAAATCGGTAGCAGGTCATATAGACCTTGCAATCAGACCTGATGGAAGAATGTTCGTATGGGACGGATTTCATAGGTGTATCATGGCTGCAATTGCTGGTCTTTCAGAAATTCAAGCTTCTATCTTTGAACATGACATTACTCATACAGATGAACAATGTCAACAAATCGAAGCAAGAATGTTCAAGACTCGTAATGCAGACCAAACTTCAATGGCACCTGATGAAATCTTTAGGTCAAAAGTTGTTTTTCAAGACCCTAAAGCAATGAAACAACTTTCATTACTAAAAAGGTGTAAGTTAGATGTCGGTAAAACTAACGCCGATACAGATGCATACTCACTTGGTGGGTTTGGAATGTTCGATAAAAACTGGGAATCAGTAGACGCTAGGTTCTTAGTTGAATCATCTGAGGTGATTAGGAAAGCATATCCTAACACCCAACAAATGTCAGTAAACCTATTATTAGGTATGGCTGCATTATTACATGCAAATGAAAGTGATTCGACAGTTAACACTGCTTCTATCACTGAAATCAAAAACAAATTTGCAGAGATGGCAGACGGTGGTGAAGTTATCTACTCAGAATTTATCACACCTTTGATTGCTGGTAAGAAGATAGAATCAGTAGGTAGGAACCTATTGAAAAAAGGACTTGAGTCATTATACAATGATAATGGTTCAGAAGTTCAATCACTTATCAAAACATTAGGTATAACTGAGGAAGACGAGGGAATCTTAGCAGAAAGTTAAGAAACCACCTTTACAACACTCCTCATATATACTATAATGAATACTATTATACATTTATGAGGAGTGTGTTATGTCATTTTTAAAAGACTTAGTTAAAGCATCAGGAAACGAATATGCAAATGTCGTTTCAGATGGTGTTGCAGCTGGAGATGTTGATTCCTTTGTTGATACAGGGAGTTATGTCTTCAATGCATTATTGAGTGGTTCACTACACGGTGGATTACCTAAAAACAAAATCACTGCAATCGCAGGAGAATCAGCAACAGGTAAAACTTACTTTGCACTGGGAATGTGTAAACAGTTCCTAGAAGATAATCCCGAGGCTGCAGTAATCTATTTCGAATCCGAATCTGCAATCAGTAAAGATATGATTGAAGATAGAGGAATCGATTCAAACAGAATTGTTATCGTGCCTGTGGTGACAGTTCAAGAATTCAGAAATCAGGCAATCAACATTCTCGATAAGTATCTTGAAACAGATGAATCAGAAAGACCACCTATGATGTTGTGTCTTGATTCATTAGGTATGTTGTCTACTACAAAAGAGATTGAGGACACTGCAGAGGGTAAAGAAACCCGAGACATGACTCGAGCTCAAGTTGTTAAAGGTGCATTCAGAGTATTGACCCTAAAACTTGGTAGGGCAGGAGTCCCTATGATAGTGACTAACCACACTTATGATGTGATTGGTTCTATGTTCCCTCAGAAAGAAATGGGTGGTGGAAGTGGTTTGAAATATGCAGCCTCTTCAATTATCTATCTTTCAAAGAAGAAAGAAAAAGAAGGAACAGAAGTGGTAGGAAATATCATACACTGTAAGAATGCAAAATCTAGATTGACAGTGGAGAACCGAATGGTTGATGTCAGACTCAATTATGAAACGGGTCTAGATAGATACTATGGTTTACTTGACCTTGCACTTGCAAGTGGTATCTTCAAGAAATCGTCAACAAGGATTGAACTACCAAATGGTAAAACAGAATTTGGTAAAACTATTAATAACAACCCCGAGAAATACTTTACTGATGAAGTAATGGAAAGATTGGAAGTTGTAGTAAGAGATTATTTTAAATATGGAAACGAGAATAGAACAGACGATACTCAAGAATCTGATTCAGAATGAAGAGTTTACACGGAAGTGTATCCCTTTTCTAAAGTCCGAGTATTTCACAGATACAGCTGAAAGAACGATATATGAATTCACATATGAATACTTTCAGAAGTATACTAAACCACCTACAGTAGAAGCACTTCTCATAAATCTTGATAATTCTACGAATGTAAATGAGAAGATTATCACAGATTCTAAATCTATTGTAGAAGGTTTCGGTAGAGACGACACACCTCAAGACTGGTTATTAGACGAGACAGAGAAGTGGTGCAAAGATAGAGCAATCTATATTGCAGTCATGGACTCTATAGAAGTCATAGATAAGAAGTCACAACGCTCTACTGGTGAGATACCCGAACTTTTGAAAGATGCACTTTCCGTGTCCTTTGATACCCACATTGGACACGATGTATTAGAAGACGCAGACGAAAGATTTGAATTCTATCATACGGAAGAAGAGAAGATTCCGTTTGACCTAGAATACTTCAACAAGATTACCAAGGGTGGTTTACCAAACAAGACTTTGAATATTGTTCTTGCTGGTACTGGTGTTGGTAAATCATTGTTTATGTGTCACCAAGCGTCTTCTTGTCTTGTAATGGGAAAGAATGTATTGTACATTACCATGGAAATGTCAGAAGAAAGAATTGCAGAGAGAATCGATGCAAATACTTTGAACATTCCTATGAAAGAACTTCCCGACTTGTCTAAGAAAATGTACGACAAGAAGATTGAGAAACTCAAGAACAAAACAAAAGGTAAACTGATTGTAAAAGAGTATCCAACTGCAGCTGCACATGCTGGACATTTCAGACATTTATTACAAGAACTGGATATCAAGAAAGATTTTCAACCCGATATTATCTTCATTGACTATCTAAACATTTGTGCAAGTCATAGAATCAGGCCAGGCTCAGGTGCAAACTCTTACACTCTAGTTAAGAGTATTGCAGAAGAACTTCGTGGTCTTGCAGTTGAATATGATGTTCCAGTTGTATCTGCAACACAAACTACAAGAAGTGGTTATGGTTCTACAGATATTGGACTCGAAGATACTTCCGAATCTTTTGGTCTGCCTGCAACTGCAGACTTAATGTTTGCATTGATTACAAGTGACGAGCTCGAAGACCTAGACCAGTTAGTAGTGAAACAATTGAAGAACAGATACAATGACCCAACAATATTCAAGAGATTTGTAATCGGTATTGATAGGTCAAGAATGAAACTTTATGACTGTGAACAAGAAGCTCAGGAAGAGTTGATAGATTCTGCAGAGAATGATTATGATGATTCTATACCAGTTGCAGACAGAGGTAGAGATAGATACTCAGATTTTAAAATATAAAAAACCCTCTTGTCGCACCATAAATAGTATTGTATAATATAATGTACTGTTATGGAAACTAAAAAAACATTGAAGTCTGATGAAGTAATCGAACTGATTACCTATAAGATACAACTCAAAAAAACTCTCAGAGATTTGAAGAAGAGTGGTAATCTTAAACAGGCTAATATTATACAGTTAAAACTCAAACAAATAGAAGAAAAACTTCATTCTTCACCCCTTTCAAAAACCTAAATAGTTCTTTTAGGAGATAAATATGGCATGGTCAGATGACATTGCATTATTAAATTTAAGAATTGCACGACAAGAAAGATACAGAGATTGGATTGAAGGAACCAATAGTAATGTATTCGGCCCTAGAGGAGTAGATGCAGACTGGAGTAATCCAGCACATACAGACGGTTGCGACCCTAATGACTCAGATGCAGCTGCTCATAGATGGACTGGTACAGGTGGTGGTGACGCTTATTTTGCATGGTGGAGAAGTCAATATCCAAGTGCAGACGAAAACTCTACTGGAATCGAACTTGCTGTTTATGATGAATGGAAGGCATGGTCAGATGCTGGTTCAAATGTAAGAGCTCAAACTGGTATGGAAGCTGCATTAACATCACATAAACAAAATATTACTGATTTGACTGCAAAGAAGAACCTACTACAGAGTAAAATAGATAGTGGTGCTTCAGACGGGCCACCCGAATAGAAAAAAATCATAAATAGTAGTATTCCACAGAAAATTGTGATATAATACTATTATGGGTGCAAAGAACTTACATTTAGAACATTTAGAAGACGAAATCATCAATCAAGGTATTGACGGTGGTCGTGGTGCAATAAACTTTTTGCAAGGTCTTCGTGACATGTTAAAGGGAAATGCACAGTCAGGTGTTAAAATGACTGTAAAGTGGGACGGAGCTCCTGCTATCTTTTGTGGTAAACACCCCGAGACTGGTCAATTCTTTGTTGCAAAGAAATCACTATTTAATAAGACACCTTTATTCTATACCTCAGAACAAGAGATAAAAGAATCACCCGATTTATCAGGTCAATTACAAGAGAAGTTTCTTACTTCATTCAAATACCTATCTAAACTATCTTGGAATACAATCATGCAAGGTGATTTAATGTATACTAACGATAAGAAAATGCAAAAGATTGACGGTAAATCATTTATCACATTCCAACCAAATACTATTTTATATGCAGTGTTAGCTGAATCAGATTTAGGTAAACAAATTGCAAAATCTAAAATGGGTATTGTATTTCATACCACATACACAGGTGGAACTATACAAGATTTAGGTGCAAGTTTTGGTGCAAACATATCTAAACTAGGAAGTAGTTCAGATGTATGGATTGACGATGCAAGTTATAAAGATGTAAGTGGTAAAGGTTCCATGACTGCAAAAGAAACACTTGCATTGACTCAAGAATTATCTAAAACAGGAAGTGCATTCCATGGAATCAAGAAAAAGGATTTAGATAAGTTTCAACAATTACAATCTACAATCGGTTCTAAAGGAGCTGGTGCAAGTTATAAAACATATTGTAATACACTTATTAGAGGTGGTAGTTTTAAACCAACATATGAAGGATACATATCACACTTTGAGTCTTACTGGGCTGATAAAGTAGTTGGTAAAGTCAAAACAGAAAAAACAAAACAAATCAAAAGAGAAATAGGTGACTCTATTTTAAATGAGTTGAGGTCTCTTAAAAAGTTTATAACAAACCTTACTGCATTCATGGGACACTTAGTCAGTGCAAAACAAATGGTCATAAATGTCCTAAATAGAGTAAAGAGTATAGGAACATTTAAAAAGACTGCAAATGGTTTTGAGGTAGTAAACCCCGAAGGATATGTTGCAATCGATAAAACAGGAAGTGCAGTTAAACTTGTAGACCGAATGGAGTTTGCATTCAATAACTTTACTGCACAAAAGAACTGGGACAAGTAATGAAGACATTCGGTAAATTTTTAACAGAAGCAAAAGACCAAGGTGCAACATTTACTTTTGGTCGATTCAACCCACCCACAACAGGACACGAAAAACTTGTAAAGAAACTTCAATCAGTGGGTAAGGGTACAGATGTTTTATTATTCTCTTCTCATTCAAACGATAAAAGAAAAAATCCGTTATCACATAAAGACAAAGTAAAATATCTCCGTAAGTTCTTTGGAAGAATTGTAGTTGATGCAAATGTAAGAACTGTATTTGAGATTTGTAATTATCTACAACAAAAGAAATATACTAAAGTAAATATGGTTGTAGGTTCAGACAGAGTAAAAGAGTTTGAAGCTCTATTAACAAAATACAACGGAGTTAAAGCAAGACACGGTTATTACAAATTCAAAGAGATTAATATAATCTCTGCTGGAGAAAGAGACCCCGATGCAGATGATGTATCAGGAATGTCTGCAAGTAAAATGAGAGAGTTTGCAGAGAAAGGAGATTTCGAAGGGTTCAAAGACGGTGTTCCAAGTAAAGGTAAAAACCTTGCAAAGAAACTATATGACGATATCAGAAAAGGTATGGGTATCAACGAAGGAACTCTACCTGAATATATGATAGAAGATTTAGTCAAAGAAGGAGTTTATGACCCAGGCATCTTCAAAGCAGTTTTCCTTATGGGTGGGCCAGGCAGTGGTAAATCTACAGTTGTAAATAAACTTGGGTTGAAAGCACTAGGTCTTAAAATGGTAAATACCGACCAAGCATTTGAGAACGGATTAAAGAAAGCAGGACTATCTCTTGATTTAAGAGGTGCAGACTTTGATAAGGTTGACCCGATTCGTGCAAGGGCAAAGAAGATAACTGGTAAGAATATGGATAATTATATTGCTGGAAGACTTGGTATGATATTCGACACCACAGCTGCAAACAAATCTAAGATTATCAGTTATAAAAAGTTATTAGATAAATTAGGATATGAATACAAAATGGTATTCGTTATGACTTCATTAGAAAATGCACAAAAAAGAAATGATATGCGTGCAAGAAAACTTCCACCTGAAATTGTAAAATCAGATTGGGATAAAGCAATGGCAGCTGCAAATGAGTACAAAAAACTATTTGGAAGAGATTTCTATGAGATTAAAAATGACGATACAGTACAAGCATTAGATAAAAAGGCAGGTGCATTGTACAGTAAATTAATGACATGGACTACTTCTTATCCAAAGAATAAACTTGCTCTCAAGTGGAAAGAACGAATGCTTGCAAGGAAAAAAGGATAAATAGTATTATGGCTGCAAAAAAATTCAACGAGATTAAAAAAGAACTTCCTTTGGAAGAAGGTAAACTTGTATCTGATTTTTCAAGTGTTCTAGATAAAATCATGGCAGACCTAAAATCTAAGTTAGGTCGAGAGTATCAAAAGAACTCTGAGAAAGGTATTGCAATGATTAATACAATCGGTGCAATGGTAGGTGCAAAAGTCACAGATAAAAAACAATCCAAGAATAGACTATTCCTTAAGTTTGATAATGATTTAGAAGAGAAGAAAGATATGACTGCAATCTCTTCATGGAAGAAAAAGATAAAGAAAGTCAAAGGTCTTACTAAAACACAATTACAAGTCTTACAGAATTTACCTACACCAGTTATTACTTCACTTATCAATCAAGTTGGTATGGTTGTAGCAGGAGACGAACCTATACAAGAAGACGCTGCAGTTGACGCTGCAAATCTCAAGGCAAAACAGGCAGAAGAATTAGAAAGACTTCAAGCAAAACACGAATTAGAATTAGAGAATCTCCAAGATAGACATGAGAGAGAAATGGAGAGAATCAATCAACAGAAAGAAAAAGAAGTCATAAACAAACAGATTGAAGCAGAAAGAGAAGCTGCAAGGAAAGCTAACGAATCCGTAGAATTAGAAGAGAAAGCACCCGATACAGAAGATGCAATGAAAAGACACAAAGCTGGTAAGGCTGGATTCGGTGATATAACACATTTAAAAGCAAAAGGACTTATACCTCGTGCAGACGGAACTAAAAAGAAATCACCAAAGTATGAGGACAAAGAGGAACAAGACAGAGATGTAGGTAAAAATAAGGGTACACAACCTAAAAAATACTACAAAGGTTTAGACAAAGAAACTAAACAGAAGAGAGACGCACACTTCAAACAAGGAAAGACGGGCCCTGCGCCAGGCGATAAAGATGACGAGGGTAATCCAATCAAGACTAAAAAATCTACCCACACTAAGAAGTTTGCAAAAATGTATGGTGAGAAACTAGACAAGAATGCAGACGCAGGAGATTATATTGACGATTTCAGGAAGTCGGATGCGCCCCAGTTTAAGGGTAAATCCGATAAGAAAATTAGAAAAATGGCCATTGCCGCATACTTATCAAAAAAGGAGAAATAAAAACATGAACTGTAAATGTTGCAAATGTTGTAATTGTGAGTGTTGTTAATTAATTATGTCAGGAAATAAACATGATAACGGAGTCCTTGAATTGGGTACAGATGAGATTAGAGTATCTTATCAAGAAGATACGCCTGGCCAAAGTGTAGAAGACTACATAGAGGAAAAAGAAAAGGCATTCCATGAACAAAAGAATAAAGTCAAGAAACACTTTTCTCAAGTGTTTGGTAATCCTTTAAAGAATTATCCTTACAACGAAGAGTTTAAAGTTGAGGAGATACAGGAAGAAGTTGCACCTTTCGCTATACCTGATTATCCTATGCAAAAAGTAAAAGTCAAATATATTGACGGTAGTTGGGCAGTAGGAGAAGAAGAGAAAGCATACGAATATGATGCAAGTAAAAGTGGTGAAGAGAACATTAAAATTATGAGTGACCTAGTCAAGAAAGACAGGGGTGAGTAATGAAACCTTTCAAAAGTATTGCAATCCAAGAAACTCTTGATAGTATGCAAGAGAACGAAGTCAATATTTTTGACAATCCATTCCGTTTGGGTTCAGAAATGTTCTTTCAAACAATCAACGAAGCACGAAGACTACATTTAGAGGGTAATTACAAACCTACTGCAGTAGATAACCGCCTTTTAGAGACAGATTTAGGAGAGTTTGCAGAGTACAAGGGACAAAATGTACCTTTAGACTGTCCTATGCACGAAGAGAAAGATGTAGAACTCAATTCACCCAAAGTCGGTGGGCCAAAGAAATACTATGTTTATGTTAAAGACCCAAAGACAGAGAAAATTAAGAAGATAACATGGGGTGATACAACAGGTTTAAAAGTTAAATTAGGAAATAAAAAGGCGAGAAAGTCTTTTGCCGCAAGACACAAATGTGACACTGCAAATGATAAAACAACAGCTCGATACTGGGCATGTCGTTTACCTCAGTATGCAAAACAATTGGGTCTTTCAGACGGTGGAGACTTCTTTTGGTAAACCATATATAATATAAGGAAAGGTATGACACGACCATATACCGATGAAAAACTAGAGAAACACGGGACGAAAGAAACCTATATTTGTAGGACTTTCGAAGAAGACCTAGAAGACAGAGAGTTAATCTGGCACAGGGACGAAGACACTAGACGGGTCACGGTTCTTAATGGACAGGACTGGAAGTTGCAGTTAGATAACGAGCTTCCTCAAACCCTAATTGTAGGTAAAAGATATGCAATCCCTAGAATGGTATATCACCGAGTTATAAAAGGACAAGGAAATCTTGTTGTAAAGATAGAGAATATATAAATAATACTGTTATGAGTTATAAGTCAGAAAACTGGAAAGAGAAACTAGAACAAGTTCGTAATCACATTGCTTTAAAAGAAGGTAGTGTGGAGAAAACAGCGGACGAGATTCTTGAATCTCAAATTGAAGAAGAACTTAATACATTTGACGACATACAAGAAGTCACTGATAAGGAAATCAAAGGTGTAAAACAACTTTCAAAACTTATCGAAAAGGCAAAGAAAGATTATCAAAAGATTGTAAAGTCAGGTGACCAAACACTTAGGGACACTAAGTTCAATGAGAAATATGAGTCTATCCTAAAAGCTCAACAAGAAATCTTATCATTAATCGGTGAACTAGAAACTCAAAAGATTATCGATGCAAGAGAAGAAGTCGAGGTAGATTTAGACGAAAAGGAAATGTCCAGTGGTGAAGTGATTAAGAAATTGTTTAAACTCAAAAATGATAAACAAATCAGTGGAGTTGCAAATCTTCTAAACATGACTGATGCCAAAGTTCTAAAAGGTATGCAGAAACAAAATCCAAAAGGGTTTTTAAGAATGGCAGAAAAAATGGGTGAACTCCCAGCAATGGAAGAAGTCGAAGTCCAAGAATCAGTTGAAAAGACTACAGAGAAACTCGTAGAAAGAAATATGTTGGGTCGTCTTGCAAAACAACTCCAACTGAACGAAGAAGGCAAACAAAAAATGTTTGACTATTTTGAAAAAGGAGAATTGGAACAATGATACACGACCTACCCAAAGACCTAGTAGAAGATTCAAGAAAACTTTTACAACAGGGCGCAGATTACGAAGAGTTCTTTAAGAAAGCACTAAAGAAATTTGGTGTGAACTCTCCAGCAGATTTTAAATCAGACGAAGAAAAGAAAAAGTTCTTTGACTATGTAGATAAAAACTTCAAAGGTAAAAACGAAGGTGTATCAGTCAGAGAATATTTTAGAGGAAGACAGTTAGATGAACTAGCTTTAACTTATGTTCTTGATAATCAGAAAGAAGCTGATATGTTTATAAAGAAAATAGAAAAGTTTGTTGATTCTGCAGTTGCAGAAAAGGGATATGGATACTACAGAGTCATAGCTAAAGGAAGTAAAAGTGACTTACATAAAGCAACTGATGTAATGATTAAACATTTCTCAGAACAAGTAGAACTAGACGAAGGAAAGAAAGGTAAATATCAATCCAAAGGACTTAAAAATGTTGCAAAAGAACTTGCAAAAGTTGAGAAGATAGAAAAGAAAAACAAAGGTCAAGATAGAGAAGTTAAAGATATTGCAAAATTCGTTAGTTCAAAATTAGAAACAGAAATGTATGACGACATGGAAATTCTATCAGGAAGAACACTTAAACAATTAGATAAAATGATATCTAAGTTAGACACCGATGTAAGAGACGGTGTTGCAAAAGCAATAGAAAAGGCAGACCCCGACTTATATGACATGATGTTCGGGTTTTAGTACCATGAATATATTCCAAGAGTTAAAAGAAAAGAAAGATGTTCTAACCAAAGACGGTAAAGTCGATGCGTTAGGGCCTTATGGTAGACAGAAACTAACAGGTCAAGAAGTTGCACAATACTTTAAGAAGAATAAAGTTAAAGATTCTAAAGTCAAAAAAGCAGTAGAGGTTGCACTAGACCTCGGTGGTGCAATGTCAGTTGCAACCAAAGAAATCAAAAAGTTTTTCGGAAATAAGATTCTTCGTTCTAAAGAAGTTCAGAGTGCATTAAAGTATGCAAACGAATCATTTGAAATGAATCAATTGGTTGGTATGTTGCATGAAGATGTAAACAATCTTACAGAAAAAAGTTTAATCCCCGACCTTCAAAAAATAGTTGACACAAAAGGTGCAGCTAAAGTTGGTGGTGTTATGGTTGATATGTTTACTGCATCTATGATTACACAAATCTATGATAAAGTAAATGACAATAACAAGAAGAAAATGGACAAATCAAAGATTGAAGTTCTTGTTAACCTTGCACAAAAAATGATGCAGAAGATGGAGTATGACCCGTCTGATATCGTTGAAGGTCGTGCAATGAAACCTAAACAAATTGCAAAGAAATACAAAAGAGAAATAGAACAACTTGCAAAGAAAGGACAAAGTCCTGAAATGGGTAGACACAAAGTTTACATGGCACTATACAATCTTGCATGGGAAAACGGAGATATTAATACCGATGACCCCGACCAAACAGACGAAGTTATCGATGAATATCTAGACGATATCATGGGTGAGTTCTTTGCACACTTGGAGTCAGTAAAAGAAGGATTCAAGAGTGAACTTGTAGAAGGCAAAGTTCTTAAATTCACAAAAGTAAAAGACAAGAGTTTAGAGAAACATCTTAAAGTAGTCACTAAGAAAGTTGGTGCAAAACTAGAAAAGATTTCAGGTGGGTTTGCAGTATCAGATACAGACATGAGAGGTTTCACCGCAGTTGTCGATTACATCATGGATAAGTCAATTAAGAAGGAACCGTTCTTCTTAGCTAACCCTACCTTTGGTGTCAACATGGTTAGCGAAAGTAAAGATGTAAGAAAAAAATACAAAGGTAAAGAACAAAAATCTGTAGACAAACTTATAATGCAAAAAGGTGTTGATAAAGTTCAACAATTTCATGATAAAAACCCTAAAGAATTTGATAAGATGGTTAAAAATCTTGCAATGATGGAAGAAGTCCTAGACGAGAACGAAGAAGGACTTAAAAACAAAGCAGAGAAATCAGGAATGCCTCTAGGTATATTGAAACAGGTATACAACAGAGGACTCGCTGCATACAAAACAGGACACAGGCCAGGCGCAACTGCACCGCAGTGGGCAATGGCAAGAGTGAATAGCTTTGTCACTAAATCAAAAGGAACATGGGGTGGTGCAGACAAAGACTTAGCTGCAAAAGTAAAAGGTAAGTCAGAATCAGTAGAACTACAACAGATTGGTGAACTCTCAGAAACATTGTCTCAAGTACATAACTTAACGGAAAAACCATATGACGATAAAGATGTAAAGAATGTAGAAAAACTTGAAAAGAAACTAGAAAAAATGCTTAAAGAAGTAGATAAAACTATGAGAGGTTCAGGTTTATCAGCACCAGCATTTTCAATGGTTCGTAGTGGTATCGTAAAAGGTCTTGAATCTATAAAGAAATTCTATAAGATTGCAAACAACACCAAATCAGAATCAAATATCATGGATACTTACAGACAAATGTGGGAAGACACAATTGTAGAAAAGAAAGAAATGAATCCAAAAGTAATCGAAAAGATTGCAAAGTTAACAGATAGAAACGACCACAACGAATCATTACTATTACTTGCAAAAGAATTAAGAGACAAAGAAGCAGTCAAATTACTAGGTAATATCAAAGATATGCATAAAGTATATGGACATATGCCTCAGGAATTGATAGGTTTAAGAAATGCAATTTACGATAATTTAATGAGACAATCAAAAGATAAGTTTGACAACCACAAAGATGTATATGGTGCATTGTAATGGCCAAACTTACGGCAAAAGAAGTACAAAAGATTCTAACCACAGACGGTAGAACTAAACTTTTTAAGGAGAAACTTAAGAAGTTAGGTTATGTAAAAGATGCAAAACAAGTATCCAAAGTTATGGAGAAAACTGCAGATTTTGCTATGATGTCAGACGGTGGGAACAAGAAGGTTGCTCGTGCAGTTGCAAAATCTAAGTCAGAGAAAGAACTCAGACAGAAATTAGAGAAAATATCTACCATGAGTGGTGGAAAATATTCAGAGGCACAAGAAGACGAAGTAATCGATAGAGCTATCGATGCATTCAACAGTAAAGCACAGGGAATGCAATTAAGACCTGATGCAAATATGTTAATGCAGTTGAGAAAGTTCAAAGATATTAGTAAGAATGGGGAAGTGAGAACAGACGACATGAAAAAGACTAAGGTGAAACACCAAGATGCAGTCAAAGTTCATGACACTTTAATGGCTGTTCGGGCTCCCATTCGTGATAAATACATGAGACTATTACAAAAAGATAGTAAATCATTTAAAAAGACTTTCAATTCAATTTTGAAAATCGCAAGTTAGGAGAGAAAAAATGGCATTATGGGGAGTATCAGACGCAGACGAAAGTAAACCAAAATACTTATCGGACGCAGATAAAAAGAACTGTATCGCTAAATCAGAAGGTTGGGTTCTAAAGAAAACTGTAGGTTCTAGAAACCTAGAGGAGATTTTAGTTGCAACTGGAGCAGACCTATCAGTTGGTATTGGACAAGCAGATATAACAGAAATTGATTTCGTTTCTACAGCATTTGATAAGTCAGACGGTGGAACATTATCCGTCAAAGTATTCTTTAATGAGAATGTGACTGTCAGTGGAACACCACAATTAACTGTTGTTAATGACACAAATGCAAACCATACATTATCGTATGCAAGTGGTTCAACAACTAACGAACTCGTATTTGAACTTGCAATCGGAGCTGGTAATGCAGCGACTGACGCAGGTGATGTTTTAAGTATTGGTGCAAACGCTATGTCACTAAACGGTGGAACAATCGTTGACAGTGTCGGTGGTGGTAATGCAACTATTACAAACAGTGCGGATATAGGAACAGCTGCTGGAACAATTACTGTTGCTGCATAATTTAGAGGATAGTTATGAAAATTAAAGTTTTAGGTTCAGAAGCTGCATGTGGAACAAGTTCAACAAATGGTTCGAACTTTAGTAGTTCTACACATGTACGAGTTGTAAACTCAGGTACAACAAATAGATTAGTATCTGTAGAGACAAGTGCAGCTGTACTCATAGGTACTTTTACCTTGGGTGGTGGTGCATCTGAAATTATAGTGAAAGACCCAAGTGACGAGGTATTCGCTGCAAATGCAGAAGTCCTCGGAGTTGGAATAGCAGTGGAGCAATAATGAAAAAGTTTAGAGATTTTATAGCAGAAAACCATGGTCATGAAGGATTAGACCTTAGAACATCAGGTTCAGTTCCTCACGACTTAGATGACTCAGATGTCAAAAGACATGTCAATGCATTATTGGGACATGTTGCAGTATCAGAATTCTTAAACCCTATGGGTGCAGTAGAAAGAATGAAGATGAAACTTGCACAAATCGGATTAAATCCTCAGACTGCAGATGAGGAGTTAGAATTTTCCGAATCAGGAGAATTCGACCTAAACTTCTCTAGATATGGAGAAATCATAGGTAAAACTGGCGACAGTGAAATCGATGAAATCGAAAAGGAAGAGAAGATTGTATCTCTTAAAGTGAGATACGAACAACTACCTAACGGTAGTTATAAAGTATACGGTTCATTAGTCTAAGGGGTCGTGCCCATTCTATTTTATTGACCCGTATACTTACCCTTCGGGGTGACCTACATACTTCTATATTATGAGTCTTTTTGATAAAATCACAGCAAAAAACTTTCAAGCGTTTGCAATGAAGCATTACGATGACCCACAGTGTGAGTCATTAGAAGACTTCCAAGAGGACTTGAGAAGGTTTAGATATCTTAAACGGTTATTACACCGTTATCACAACAATGGTGAAATGAGAGAACGGCTCATGTTAAACCATATCATATGTTTATTCAATGTCTTTGGATTCGAACCATGTATGAGAATGTTAAGGTTTAAAATCAAAGACGACAAATACTGGACTTCAATCAAAACAATGTTATTATATCTTGGTTATGTAGAAAATACATGGGAACCTGATATAGAACTAGATTCTTCTCTTGCACAAAGATTAAGAGAACTTTAAAAATACCTAAATAGTTGTATGAGAATTGTAGATACACTAATAGTCTTTCGCATGCTTAAAATGTTGGTCACACCATTTAAGAAACATAAAGCATATCAGTTTGGTTTTATTGACCAAAATGGTAAGAGAATTAAAACTAAAATGGTTGACGGGAAAGAGGTCAAGAATAACCCTGAATCAAAAATGGAGAAGTCTTCATTTACACTATTACATAGATTAGTATTCAACCTAAAAAGAATCATAGAGAAAGTACCCTTCGGTAAGACTGCATTTGCCTCATATGCTGTTGCATTACTATTATTAAAAGAACATGCAAACCTATCAGACGAACAGGGTGAAGAACTATATGAAAAGTTCTACAGACTATTAAAAGACAACGAACTATTACACCCCGACCAAATTGTAGAAGCTGTCAACTTCCCAGTATTACATGAGGGAACATATAACCTCAGATACAGATTAGATAGTCACACTCCAAGAACTGCAGTTCAAGTTAAAGGTGAAGTTGCAAAGATATTTGGAGTATCAGTATACGAAGGATATGTTGGTGGTAATAGAGTTTTATTGAGTGCAGAAGATGTTTATTGAGAATGTTTTAAAAATAAGTGGTATGACTTTTGCACCAGCAAAAGACCTTAAAAAACCAAAGTATAAAAAACTAGACATATTTCATGACGGGTGGGAGTCAATAGATTTAGGTAATCCACCTACAGGAAACGAAGTTGTAAGGGAAGTCAAAACTATCATATCTGATATAGGAAACACAACTGATAAACAAAAACAACAATATATCAATTGTGACTTAGATACTTCGTACTATATCAAACAATACATGGACGAACATGGTCTAGAGTATGACGAAGATACACTAATACATATAGAACAAAACTGTAGACCTATAATAAAACATTTTAAGAACTTTTATAATCGTCCAAGACCATATCAAGTTGCAGAGAAACTAGGTATGGAACTAAACAAATTTGAAACAGATACAAGTAAGACACCATCATATCCTAGTGGTCATGCAACTCAAGCTATACTGGTAGGAGAATATTACAGTAAAATGTATCCACAACATAGAGCTGGAATCATGAATGGTGCAAAGATATGTGGATACGGAAGAGTCGTAGCAGGATTACATTATCCTTCTGATTATGACGCAGGAGTTAAACTGGGAGAAGAACTAATAGATTATGTCGACTTGAGTCTCAAAGAAGACGCACCAGTTAATTCTACAGGAGTTGGAATATCAATGGCTCCTACTGCACTTGGAAAGAAAAAGAAGAAGAAAAAAGAATACGACATCTTCAAACGATAAATTATGGAGAAATTTCTAAATTACCTTGCACTCGCAACTTCTTTAGGTATTGCAACTATAGCTGCATACTTTTCAGTTATTGGTATGGCAACTATATTTGCTGGTGCATTCCTTGGTACAGTCGTAATGATGTCTGCACTAGAGTTTGGTAAAATAGTCACTGCAACATACCTACATTTATTTTGGGACAGACTCAACTACATGAAATACTATCTCACCTTATCGGTGGTGGTACTCATGTTAATCACTTCATTGGGTATATTTGGATACCTATCTAAAGCAAACATAGAAACCACACTGGTGGGTGATTCATACACACTAGAAATGTCTATCATAGACAAGAGAATCGGTGCAAAAGAAGCTCAACTAAACAGACTAGAAGATAGAGTTGCAAACCTTGATAACATTATTGCAACTGCAAGACCACAGGATAGAAACTATATCGACAGAAGACAGAGAGACGAGAGAATAGAAATTGCAAATGATATTGACATAATAGTAGATGATATAGTAAAATTAAATGAAGACAAATTACCATTAGAAAGGAAACAACTTGAACAGGAAGGAGAGATTGGCCCAATCAAATATGTTGCAGAGGTCATATACGGACAAGACGAATCTGTCAAGTACCTTGACAATGCTGTACGGTGGGTAATCTTTGCTCTGATTTTTGTATTTGACCCGCTTGCAATACTATTGTTGATTACTTCTGCTGGTATAATACAAAGAAGAGCCAGAGAAGAAAAACCACAGGTTGTAGAGAACAGATATGTTCTCCAAATCCCCAAAGAGAAGATGGATTCTATCAAAAAACCCTCTTGATAAAACACCATATCTATAGTATTATAGATGTATGCTATGGTTAGAGAGAAAATACCTCTCCCAAGTCGTTTCGTCCCTAGAAATGGCAAAATGGAAGAATGAGAATACACTGAATCACAGGTGTCCTTATTGTGGAGATTCACAAAAGAATCAATACAAGGCACGAGGATTCCACTTCACTGTAGGCCAAAACTTTGTCTACAAATGTCATAATTGTGGTAAGTCAACCTCAAGTGTTAACTTTCTAAAAGACCACTTCCCAATTATTCATAAAGAATATATAAAAGAGTGGTTGCAAGAAACAGGTAAAAAACCAAGGGGTAAAAAAACTAGGAGTGCAAATGATTTTAAGTTCACTCCGCGTAAAGAACTTCTAAATATGAGAGAAATCGATTTAACAGCACTCTGTTTTCGTGCAAACGAAACTACGGAGTCTAGAGAATATCTAGAATCTAGGAAGATTCCCAAAGAACAAATCGATAAACTGTGGTTCGTTAAACAATCTCAAACACTTGCAAGTTTCAGTGAGAAATACAGGGATAGAGTATTAGGAAACGACCCACGAATTGTTATACCATTCTATAATGAGAGTGGAGAATTGATTGGTATTAGTGGTCGTGCAATAAATGATTCACAACTACGATATTTAACCATGAGATTCGTAGATGATGTTCCACTCATCTACAACTTGAATAATGTGGACAACACTAAAACTGTTTATGTCACTGAGGGGCCAATAGACAGTTTATTCCTTCCCAACAGCATTGCAGTCGGTGGAAGTGACTTTAAGAAGATAGATAAAAAATTTAAAGACAACGCAATACTCGTTTATGATAACGAACCTAGAAGTACAGAAATAATCAAGAAGATTTCCGAAGTCATTGAGGACGGTTGGACTGTATGCATATGGAATGATAGAAGGGTATCTCAATACAAAGATATCAATGATATGATTCAAGGTGGTCTAACTCAAGACGAGATTGTAGAAGTCATTACATCGAATTCGTATACTGGCCTCTCAGCTAAAACTAAACTTACGGAGTGGAAAAGAATATGAATCAGAACGGGAATGGGGGAATCAAAGTTGTCAAGTCAGACGGAACCAAAGTATCAATAGACCTAGATAAAATTCACAGAATGGTAGAGAAAGCCTGTAGAAATATTACAGGTGTGAGTGAGTCTTCTGTAGAAATGAATAGTGGACTACAGTTCTATGAGGGAATCACAACAAAAGAAATACAATCTATATTAGTCAAATCTGCACATGATTTGATATCAACAGAGAGTCCAAACTATCAGTTTGTGGCTGCAAGATTATTATTATTTGCAATTCAAAAACAAGTATTCAACACAAAATGGAAAGACAGTGAAATATATCCACCATTGTTAGATATTGTTAATAGAAATATTGACCATGGTGTATATGATAAAAATATTATACAAATGTACACGGTAGAAGAGTTTGAAAAATGTAATTCATATATCAAACACTCTAGAGACTTATCTTTCACATATGCTGGTTTACAACAAATAGTAGACAAGTATTTGGTACAGGATAGGTCAAGTGGTGATGTATTCGAGACACCACAATTCATGTACATGTTAATTGCAATGACCCTATTTCAAAACTACGACAAAGAGGTAAGACTAGACTATGTCAAAAGGTATTACGACGCCATATCAACTTTCAAAATTAACATACCAACACCAATCATGGCAGGAGTTAGAACTCCACTCAGACAATTTGCATCATGCGTTCTCGTTGACTCAGATGACTCATTACCCAGTATCTTCTCCAGTGACCATGCAATCGGAAAGTATGTCGCTCAACGAGCTGGAATTGGAATCAACGCTGGAAGAATTAGAGGTATTGGTTCAAAAATTAGGGGTGGTGAAGTCCAACATACTGGAGTTATTCCATTCCTTAAGAAGTTCGAATCAACAGTTAGGTGTTGTACACAAAACGGAGTCAGAGGTGGAAGTGCAACCGTTCATTTCCCAATCTGGCACCAAGAAATCGAAGACATTCTTGTCCTCAAAAACAACAAAGGAACCGAAGACAACAGAGTTCGTAAGCTCGACTATTCTATCCAACTCTCACAAATCTTTTATCAAAGGTTCTTGGAAAATGGTGAAATAACTTTATTCTCACCACATGATGTGCCTGGCTTATACGAGGCATTTGGTACAGAAGAGTTTGACGAACTGTACGAGAAGTATGAGAGAGCAACTTCCGTACCCAAAACAAAAGTCAGTGCAAGAGAACTGATTACAGATTTACTAAAAGAAAGAGCAGAGACTGGCAGAATCTATATCATGAATATAGACCATAGTAATACTCACAGTTCATTCAAAGATAAAGTGAACATGAGTAATCTATGTCAAGAAATAACACTACCTACCGACCCTATCGACCATATCGATGGGGAAGGTGAGATTGCATTGTGTATATTGTCTGCAATCAATGTAGGTATTGTTAAAGAAGAGGAAATGGAATCTCTTTGTGAACTAGCAGTGAGAGGACTTGAAGAACTGATAGATTACCAAGAGTATCCAGTCGAAGCTGCAAAAAGGTCAACCATTGCAAGAAGAAGTCTTGGTATAGGATACATAGGACTGGCACATTACCTTGCAAAGAACAAGGTAAAGTATGACGACCCACAAGCATTAGAACTGGTACACGATTTAACAGAGAGATTCCAATATTATCTTCTATGTGCATCAGCTGATATTGCAGAAGAGAAAGGTGCATGTGATTACTTTGATAGAACAAAATATGCAGATGGTATATTACCAATCGATACATATAAGAAGTCCGTTGACGAACTTGTTAAACCTAAGTATAATATGGACTGGGAAGGTCTGAGAAAGAGAGTAAAAGAGAGAGGTCTAAGACACTCTACACTCACTGCACAAATGCCCTCAGAGAGCTCTAGCGTCGTTTCTAACGCAACAAATGGGATAGAACCACCTAGAGACCACTTATCAGTCAAGAAGAGTAAGAAAGGAACACTTAAACAGGTTGTACCTCAATACTCTACACTGAAAAACAGTTATACTTTATTATGGGATATGCCTTCAAATGAGGGTTATATAAATGTGGTTGCAGTAATGCAGAAGTTCTTTGACCAAGCCATTAGTGGTAATTGGTCTTATAATCCCGAGAACTACGAGAACAATGAAGTTCCTGTATCTATTATGGCAAAAGACCTATTGACCACATATAAATATGGTTGGAAAACATCTTACTATCACAATACCATGGACGGTAAAGTAGAAGATGTGGTAGAAGAACAACCAATTATGGAAGACCCTTTTGAGGGTGGTGAGGAAGATTGCGATGCCTGTGCGATTTGAAGATAGAACTATAGAATATATCGTAGAAGATGCAGTTTATAGAAAACATGACCTAAAAGGTGAAAAGAAAACTGCAGACATAACGGGAAAAACTAATCCACAAACATGGCAATTATGGAAACAGGGATATGTCGTATTAAGAGATTTTGTTCCTAAAGACATAATCCAAATGGCTCTCGATTCGTGGAAGAGAATGGAACTTGACCCCGACATGAGAGAACATTTATATCTAGAAAGTGATATCATACCCGATTCACCCGAAGATACAATGTTCAAATCAAATGGAATGTGGAATTCACCTTTTGGTGTTGCATTACACCATTGGATATGGAAAGAACTGAAAAACCATATCGATATGGATTTAGGTGAAACCTATTCATATACAAGAAAATATCATAGAGGTGCATATCTAAAAGCACATGCAGATAGACCCTCGTGTGAGATTAGTGGTACATTATGTTTGGATTACAAAACAGATGACAATACACCATGGTCGATATGGGTGGATAATTCTACTGATTGGGTAAACAAACCACATTCGATATACGAACAGACACAATGTGTACCTTTTAGAAAAAGAGGTAAACATGTAAAGAAAATAGATTTAGAGGTTGGTGATATGTTATTATATCAAGGCCCAAATGTTGCACACTGGAGAGAGAAGTTCCTAGGTGAATATGGATATCATTTATTTGTTCACTTCGTAAACTTGAATGGACATTTGATTGATATGCCCTTTATAAACGATTATAAAGAGGAAATATTACCCGAGGAGATACAGAATAGAAGAGACCATTTTTCTAAGGAATATAATCCTTGGAGTCTTGACGGAAGACCAAGTAGATATCACCCGATAGACGAAGAAACATGGCAAAGAAAGTTATTTAACAAAGCTCAAGACATGTGGAATGACCAAAGAGTATGGCAACACCACGATAAATCTGATTTTGTAAATAACTTTGATAGAATTAAGAGAAAAAAGAAATGACAGTATTTAATAAAGAACAAGTAGACTTCACAAAGGCAAAACCTTTTTTTGGTGAACCTTTGAATACACAAAGATTTGACGAGTTTAAATATCCTATCTTTGATAAACTAACTCAGAGACAATTAGGTTTCTTTTGGAGACCCGAAGAAGTATCGCTCCAAAAAGACAGAGCAGACTATCAACAACTAAACAAAGCACAGAAACATATTTTTACCTCAAACTTGAGGTATCAAACCTTATTAGACTCAGTTCAGGGACGAGCACCATCCATAGCATTTCTACCCTTCGTGTCTCTACCTGAACTTGAGTCTTGCATTATTACTTGGGACTTCATGGAGACCATACACAGTAGGTCTTATACACATATCATAAAGAATGTATATGCAGACCCAAGTGATGTGTTCGATACAATATTAAAAGAAGAAGCTATTGTAAAGAGAGCTGAAATGGTCACAGAAAGATACGACCATTTTATACAACTTGGTCGTAGAAGATTACTAGGACTCAAAGTAGACGATTATGAATTATATAAAGCATTATACCTTGCACTAATATCTGTAAACATATTAGAAGGACTGAGATTCTTTGTATCTTTTGCATGTAGTTTTGCATTTGGTGAACTGAAACTCATGGAAGGAAGTGCAAAAATATTATCACTGATTGCGAGAGACGAAGCTCAACACCTTGCAGTATCACAACATATTCTAAAATGTTATCAGAATCATGAGAACGATAAAATCATGAACAAAGTCATGAAAGATTGTGAGAGTGAAGTATATGAAATGTATGAAGATGCAGTATTACAAGAAAAGGAATGGGCAGAGTTTTTATTCAAGGACGGTTCTATGATAGGACTATCAGTACCATTGTTAAGTAATTACATTGAGTACATTGCAAACAAAAGATTACGAATGATTGGGTTGAAACCAATATATGATATATCCAGTGCAAACAATCCGTTGCCATGGACAAGACATTGGTTCAACTCACGAGGTCTACAGAATGCACCACAGGAGACCGAGATAGAGTCGTATGTAATTGGTGGAATAAAACAAGATGTCACAGATGACACATTTACGGATTTTAAATTATGAAAAAATGGTATCAGATATTATGGGGGTCTAAAGAAGAAGACGAGTTGGTTAGAAACTCAGACGGTTCACCCGACCCTGATGATTTAACGATAGAAAACGCATACAAGACTAGGTGGATTTGGTATCACACTATATTAGGACTTCTAATGTTCTTTGCAAATATAGTGTTGATTGCAATCTTCCTATTACTTGCAATTAAACTTTAAGGAGATATGAAAGAGTTAGGAATGGTAATATTCGGGTGCCTTATATTCGCAGGTTTCTTTTCGGGTTTTATATACCCAAACCTAGAATATAAAGGTTATCCAAGAAATAGTTCATGTACTGGTGAATGTTATGCAGAATATGTCAGAGTACATGGTACAGTAGTTGAACAACTACAGAAACAACAGGCTGCAGCTGCAGAAGACCCGTTTAGTTCAATAAGAGGTCTTTGGGCTGGTTGTGCAGCTTGTCATGGTAATGAAGGTCAAGGTATGGGAGTATTCCCTAAACTTGCTGGTCAATCTGCAGATTATATAAGTGGTAGATTGTATCAATATCAAAATAATGAGACAGTGGGTAATATGTCTTCTACAATGTGGGCTCAAGCAGGAATGTTGAGTGACTCAGACATATCCACAATATCTCAATTTATAGAGGAAACAATGAATGATTGAAATATGGAGTAAACCAGCATGTCCTTATTGTGTTCGTGCAAAGAACTTATGTGAACAAAAAGGATATGAATACAAATATTATATGATTGATGAAGACTTTACAAGAGAAGAACTCTTTGAGAGGTTTCCATCAGCCAGAACTTTTCCACAAATCACTGCACATGGTGAATACATAGGTGGATATACAGAATTTGAACAGTGGAGTAATGGTCTGAGGAGAGTTTAGTGAGGTCTTTCAAACTTTACTTACCTAATCCTAGATATGTCAAATATGATGTAGACTGTCTACGACTACAACATATATTTAAATCTATTGATACATTAGAGAATGAAGTTCGTGTCTATATAGAGGGTCAAGATTTTTACGAATCTGAGGCACCTCACCCACTTCCATATGCAACTTTGGACGGAAAAAAGAAGAGTATGGAAAATCTATTTAAAGAAGCTATAGGAGAGAAAGAATTTCATGACCCAAGCAAAAATATTTAAAATATATTGTCAAGAATGTAAATCCGAGTGTGAAATAGAACACGAAATGGATTCACACCACTATCCAATACAACATTGTCCTTTTTGTGGTGCAGAAATCGATATTGATAGTATCGAAGAACTAGAATATGACGATGGAGATTTACTGTAAATACAAACCCCTTCTAGAGAGTGCAATAATGCATTCTAAGGCACTCTGCGTCGATTCTAAGGACGCTGTAGTGCATATTAAGAGACTACCCCCACAATTCACCCAAAAAGGCCTTATAGAGTATCCTAGAACCATAGGAAAGAGGACTTATATTGATATTTTCATTAAAATGGACAATGAAAGATTCATTACCCTTGCACATGAAATGATGCATGTAAAACAGGTTCTAACTAACGGAAAAATAGACGAAAATGAGGCATATTTGTACGAAAAAACATACGAAATGCCTTGACAATAGGTAGAATTTAGTGTTATAATGTATACATGATTGAGATTGAGAGAGTAAGCCCCCTAACTGGAATAACCAACAAGATGTATATGGATATATCTGCAGAACAGGTCGAAGAATGGAACAGACCTGCTGGAGAAAGAAGACTTGTCCAAGACATCTTTCCTAATCTTTCAGAAGACGAAAGAGAGTTTATTATGACAGGTTATACCCCTCAAGACTGGAAAAAAATGGAGGAGGCATTTGAAGATGAGTAAAAACATAAAATATATTTTTGTTGATATGGACGGTGTTCTTGCAGACTTCTTAAAAGGTTGTGAAGAATATATCGGTCACCCTATCACAAATGACGACAAAGGTCACACTCAATATGACCTAAGAAAAGAAGAGTTAACAAACAAAAGATTATTTGCAAACCTTCCACCAATGATAGACATGTATGACTTGATTGCATATATCAAACATACTGGTTGTCCTTGGGAGATATTGACTGCAGCTGGTGTAGTCAACAGAGAGTTGGTTGTCTTCGATAAAAAGTCATGGATTAAGAAATATGTCGACCCAAGTGTGGTTGTGAACTGTACATTTACAGGAAGTCAGAAGGCTGCATATGCCATGAAGAAAAATGTCTTGATTGACGATAGACCAAAAAACATTGAAGCTTGGGAGAATGCTGGTGGGATAGGTATCCTTCACACTTCTGCTGCTGACACTATCGAACAACTCAAGAAACTTAGAAACGGAGAATAATGGAAGCAATATTATCAAACGAAGATTATAATGAATTTACCAATAGGGTAAACATTGCAAGAGAAAGAGGAGTTGATGTTCCTCACAATGTTGAACAGATTGGTGACAAATATAAGATTACTTTATTAGAAAAAGTTGACTTAGATTTGTTAGATGAGATTACAAGTTAACGACTAGAAAACCGAGGGGTCGTTCCCCTCTCCAGTAAACTGGCTGCAATAACAGATAACGACTGTGAGTAGGAAGATTCTAGTCTAGAGACCCCTCGACACTGCTGAAGAGTATTGAATGAAGAGGGGTTTTGTTTATACTAAATAAGAATATGAAGAAATTCTTTACAAAAGTTTGGAATATAATTAAGATAATTTGGTCTTGGTTTTATTCTTTGTTCACTACAAGATATAATATTGTTGTATCTTATGATAGTGAATGGGGTAATAATGACGACCAACATTTTATGAATGTTAGAAGTATTTCCAAACAAACTCAAAATGAACTCAAGTTCATAGACGAGAATAAAAGTCCCGTTGTCATACGGAGTGCAGCTGGACTTAATTATAAAATAGAGGAAGTATAATGTCAGTAGAAAAAATAATTGCAGACCATTTAAAGGTTGATATATCAGAA
>VTLG01000505.1_pt1 | contig 78267 bp, 87 predicted proteins | sample 4694571 | NCBI WGS metagenome assembly VTLG01 (sample SAMN12604809, study PRJNA352737) | marine metagenome | biome: ENVO:00000447; feature: ENVO:00000209|ENVO:00000569|ENVO:01000036; material: ENVO:00002151; isolation source: viral sequences binned using virsorter ...
TGATTTGAATATGTATCTAAATGTGGATGTTGAATACCACCAATAGGCCACTCATTGAGTGCAATCATTTCAGGATAGACTATCTGATTAGATATCTTTCTAATTTCTCCTGTTAAATTTACAATTACTTCTGCGATTGCTTTACGCACCCATGGTGTGTGAATATGCATGAGTCTGATGCCTGTGTAATCAGAACCATCGCCTACGCCTGTTAGATGTCTATGACTCTTGTGAAACTGAATCAGTTCTTGGCAAATCTGAGGATTCATCAGATTCGCTATCATCTTTGGCTCGTAGCTCTTGGAAGTATCTTGTGAGTGCAACTCTTCTTTCATACTCTAGTCTTTTTCGCCTCTCTTTTGGTCTTGCTTTCATCGCCCTTTCTAATTTAAGTTTTGATGCTCTTTGCAAGAATAGTATACCATTCAAATGGTCTATTTCATGTTGAACACATCTTGCACCTAATCCTTCTAACATTACGGTGTGTTCTTTGCCTTCAACATCTTGATATTTGAATTCGATTGTCTTTGACCTTTTTATCATTAGATAGATATCAGGAAAAGATAGACAACCTTCTTTCATTAGTTCAGTCTCTTGTGATACTCTGGTGAGTTCAGGATTGAAATAAGGAACAACTTTAGATTCTGTTTCTCCTTCATGCATCGTTCTCATCACAAACATTCTATATGGAAGACCAACTTGATTTGCACTAAGACCTAAACCACCAAACTTCTCCATTGCCTCTGCCATGTTCTTTGCAATCTCTTCTGGTGGTTCAGCAGGATTCTCAAAATCAAACACAGGTGGCGGTGTTCTTAATACTTGTGATGCTTCTTCTATTAATTGATACATACTCTTATTTATGAAATCGCAATGCGACTAAAGTTTTTATATTTTTCAAATCTGATTACTTCTTCAAACTTATCATATAGTTGGTCACCTTTGTGAGATATGATAAATGCATTTGTCTTTTCATTCAATGCGTTTAGTAGTTTCAAGAAATCATCTGTGCCTTGTGAGTCAAGTGAACTATCAAATACCTCGTCAAGTATTAATATGTTTGTATTAACTGAGTTCTTTAATCTTGCGACAGCACGCCATGTAAATAACAATGCAAGGTCAATACGCATCTTCTCACCTTGTGAAAAGTTATCATACTTAAATACATCTCTGAATCTTGACTTGATTGTTTCTTCAAATGATTCATTCAATTCAAACCCAACATAAAATTCTAAGTTAGCAAGATACTTGTTTATCATTTTATTCATAACAGGAACATACTGTTTAATAATTCTTTGTCTTACACCTTGGTCTCTCAATAGAGTTGTTGCAAGGTCAAAGTAATGTTGTCTATCAGTTAGACTTTCTTTCTTTGCATGTAGTTTATCTAAATCATCTTCAGCAGTAGTTAATCTATCATTCACTGTTGAATCACCACTAATCTCTTTTTGTAAATCTTTAATCTCACCATTGAGTTTCTCGATATACTTTTGATTAGATAGTATCTCAGTTTGATGTAAACCTATTTGTCTTTGTATCTCGTCTATTTCTCCTTGAACACTGTTGATTCTTTGTATCTCATCATGACATGATTCGATTGTTTTGCTAATCTCTGACATCGCCTTCTCGATTTCTGCCGATTTAGCTTTGCGTTCTGTAATACATTTCGTCTTGTGGTCTTCATTTAATCCTTGTTTACATACTGGACAATCATCGTGTTCTTGAAAGAATAATACATCTTGGTCTGCTTTCTTCTTTGCAGTTTCAAGTTGTTTCTCTAAACTTAATGTTTCTTTGAGTCTTTTTTCATTTGAATCTTTGTTCTTAATTAGATTCTGTTTCTCTTTAACTTCTGTATCATGTATACCAATCTCTTTAAATACTTTGTCTATATTGGTTTGAGTTTCAGATATAGTATTCTCATACTTCTTAATCTTCTTATCACGATTCTTTGCCAGTAGTTGCATCTGTTCATTTAGACCACTGATTCTTTCTTCTAGTAATTCTATTTCGTGATTTGTTTCTCTTACATCTATATTATGTTGTGTGACCTTCTTCTTTAAAATGTCCTGCATTGTAGAGAATATTGAAATGTCTAGTAGGTCTTCTACGAGTCTTCTTCTCTCTACTGACTTCAACTGCATAAAAGGAGTGAAGTTAGCAGAACCTAAAACTGCGACCTGTGTAAATGAACGATAAGACATCTTTAGAATATTCTTTTCTAAATGTTCTTGATAATCTTTCATTGTGGCATCTTGATTTATAATAGTGCCGTTTACATACAGTTCAAACTTGTTTGGTTTTGCACCACGAATAACTTTGTAGTTCTTTCTTCCTACTTCAAACTCTACTTCTACTATGAGTTCTTTCTGATTGATAGAGTTGACTAGTAAATCTTTCTTTAAATTACGAAAGCCTTTACCATATAGACCAAAACATAATGCATCAAGTAAAGTAGATTTACCTGCACCATTATCTCCTACAATCAATGTAGTTTGTGACCTATCAAGGTCAATAGATGTGAACTTGTTTCCAGACGATAACAAATTCTTGTATCGTATCTTTTTAAAATTAATCATAGATAGTTGTGTTCTTCTAGTGCTTCATTATACAATGAAGTCATCAATTCTAGAAGTGGTTTTTTCTGACCTTGTATTTCAAGACCATCGATATACTTTTCTAATATAGTAAGAGTGTCTTCTACTCCTTCAATGTCATCATCGTCCATCAAATCCATATGTTTATGGTCATCGACAACAACTACATGTAAAGGATTAGCGGCATGAAGTTTATCAATCATACTATCGAACCAGTATGGATTGTCTTTGTTTACCACTATGACTTTTGTGAATTTGCCTGTATACTTTGTATAATCTTTATTACTAATAGTTTCAAATGATTCTTTTGTATCATCATAGAAACATTTTTCAAACATAGTCAAAGGATTATGTATCGGTGTCATCTCTCTTGTTTCAGTATCAAAGATATGAAAGTATTTCTCATCGCCATAGTCTGACCATGTGAATTGCATTTGAGAACCAAGATACTTGATATTCTTTACTTCTGATTTCTGATGAAAGTGACCACTGTATACTTTGTCAAATCTTTTTAGATAAGTATGGTCAAGACCATGTTGACATGTCATACCTGGCATCATCAAGGCGCCTTCGATTTCGAAATGACCAAAACATGTATCTGCGCCGGCACTCAATAAAAAGTCTACACTATCTGCATAGTTCTCATTGTTTATCCAAGGAACTAATGCAAGAGGAATACCATCGTATTCTTTTATCATAGGTTCTGAAATGATATTAATATTATCACTTTCGAATAGTAATAACTCTGGTGCGTTTACTTCATTTGTATTCTTATAGTAAACATCATGATTACCTAGAATCAAATCCATTTTGATATCTCTATCTAATAAAGGTTGTATAAAATGTTCTCTATTCATTTTTAATGAAGAGAAATTTACAAACTTTCTTCTATCAAAGTAATCACCTAAGTGAAGAATTTGTTTTATGTTGTGTTCATCTAGATATGGGAAGAAGACTTCTTCATAGAAACGACCTTGATATTTGGCCATCTCAATCATATCACCACGAACACCTGCGTGTGTGTCATTAAGTATCGCTATTTTCATTCAGTAAATTTGTCTAGACCTTTAGTCTTAGTAGATGTCTTTCGTTTTGATTTCCTCGGTTCGTATTGGACTTGTGTCATATTTTCTTGCATCCACTCTACATTAGTATTAGTCATACCAGTTGTATCACCATCAATAGTTTCGAATGTATCTTGTGTTATATCCATTGTCATCTGTTGTTTGATGAAGACTTGTTTCTTCTCTTTCTGTATCCTTCTAAGAAAGGCGTAATAACAAATCTGAGTAATGTATGCAAATGCGTTGTTAGATTTTTCTACATTGAAGTTTCCGATATACTGAATACAGTTTTCAATTGCATCACATATCATCTCATCTCTGTAGGTATAGTTTATAAAGTTAGGCCTCGTAGATAGTCGAGTTGCAATCTTATAGATACACTCTCCTATGTAGTTGGACATTTGTGGTGGCGTTTTGCCTTTTGATTCGGCAAGTTTACATTTTTCATTAAACTCGGCGACTGCTTGTGTGAACTCTTTGTTGTTTACATAGTGTTCGTTTTGTTTTGCGTTTTTTGCCATGATGTAGTTATTATACTAGGTTCCTCTGTTGATTGTAAGTGGTTTTTTAGTATTTATTTTTTTTATTTATTTTGAAAAACCCCTTTTCAGATTTGGGGTTTGTGTGATATGATAGCTCTGTCGCCAGGGTCAGGACCTATCCAAAGTAATTATCATTAATCATCATTATCATTGCCATAAATCCTAGCGCACTCAATTGAACAAAACATGCAATCCATATTATAGGGAATTGTCTGTCTGCCCACCATTTGAGTTCTGTCTCTTGCCATTCTTCAAATTGTTCTGGTGTTGCTTCTTTAGTTTTATTTAGTTGCAGTTCTAGTTGTTGTTCGTAGCGTGAAGTGACATTTGCACAATCCTCTACAGCAGACGGAACTGTTTCCCACCTTTTCCAGACAGGGTCATATTTTTGTTTCATATTTGAACTATTCCGCCTGTTGCTAATATGAAGATAACCCAAAGGCAAAATACCTCTAGGTTATCTTTAATATCTTCTATTCTTTTTTTAGACATTAGAATTGTGCTAATGCTAAAAACATTATAGCGAATGGTAATAATATTGGAAGAGTCAATAGTGTCACGAACTCTAGGGCTTCAATGATGCTTGGTAGCACTTCTCTCAGGACTTCGAATTTTCCCACCATGCTCTTCGCAATTTCAGTAATTGCTGTTGACATGGTTTCTCCAGGTTAATATATGTTTTACAAATAATGTATTATCAATATGGATTATACACTGATATTTAGTAAATTACTAGCCCTAAAATAAAAGTTTGTGAAAATTAGTGCAACTTTTTTTTATCTGTTGGTGCTTCAGATAATTCGAACTCTTCCATTTCCCAATCCATATCTTCTAACTGTTCTTCTATGAATTGTTCATCTGGTGCCTCAGTCATTCTTGACATCATTCTATCAATTGACCTACGCATGATTTCAGATACTTTCTTATCTTCAACTGTTGCGAGTGGTATAGATTTGTTCTCTATCATTTCAAACCATCTAGAAGATGCATCATCATAGTAAGGAACGAATTGCTCGTTCATAAGATTTCTATGTATGATTTCGAATTTAGGTATATTGATAACTTCATCTGCACTTAGAGGCGCATAAGGATAGAACACTGCATTTGTTCTTGGTGTTCCTGGTATCAATGATAACTGACATATCATTGGTAAAGTAATCTCTAAATGGTCACCACAGTCTCTAGTCATACCGACTACTTCTGCACCCGACTTTAGTTTAACTACTTCGTATCTTTCTGGTACTAAATCTTTTGGTGTTGTCATTTTAAATCAAATTGTTTAAGTTCGTAAGGAAAGTTTTCCTCATTATAAGTATTTATTCTTTCTTTTAAGTGAAGGAGTGTAAAATTATCACATTGTAAATCATCTGATATATCAAATAGTCTCATACTATCTTTACCTTCTGTCTTACGAAGACCACGACCAATTGATTGTAAGTTTCTAATTTTAGACTTCGAAGGACTTGCAAACACTACATTATCTATCTTCTTAATATTGATACCTGTAGAAAATGTTCCGTATGATGCGAGTATCACACTATCATTTGATTTTTCTACAAGTTCTCTTACTGTTTCTCTATCTTCTGTATCAGTGCCACCAAATACATAATGTAAATCTTTTACTCTGCCATCTAACATAGGATATAATACTTCGCCATGTTTTTCTACATACTGAAACAATACTAATGTATTACCTTTCAACGATGAAACTAGATTAGTTATAAATTTGTTTCTTTCTTCATTACTTACTAGATAGTCCATCTCATCTTGATATGACATTTTTTTCATTTTAGTATGACGAAGTATGATACATTGTATATTAATTTTTGCAATCGTTCCTTCTTCCATAAGTTGGTATGACGATACTACTTTCTTAACAGGACCAAACATACCTTCTAATTGTAATCTATGACATTCAGAACCATCTAAAGTTCCTGTTGTGCCTATTCTGATTGCAGTAGTCTTCATCTTTTCTAAGATACCTTTGAGTGTTTGTGCCTTAAATAAATGTGCCTCATCTCCTACTACAACATCAAATGATTGCATAACATCTTTAGGTGCCTTTGCAAAACTTTGCCATGTTGTAATTGTTATTGGTGCATCGAACACAGGTTGACCAGAATATATCTTACATATATCTTCATCATATCCATAATCTATAAAGTCTTTTGCCATTTGTTCTACAAGAGATGTAGTCGGCACTATAATAATTGTTTTCTTGTTATAATATCTTGCGAGTAAATAAATGATTAATGATTTACCACTTGCAGTTGGTGAAAGTAAAAGTTGTCTGCCATATTGCACAGCAGTTCTAAATGCTTCCATTTGATAATCTCTTGGCGAGAAAGGTAAGTTTAGTTCTTCTATAAACTGATGTAGTTCTTCTGTTGCCCTTTGTTTCTCTCCTATTACATCTTGTATACCTTCAAAGTTAAAACCTCTTTCTCTACAGAACTCATCGACATATGGTAATAGACCTATATAAATCTTATTTGTTTTGATAGAGAATAATCTAACTTTGCCATCCCAATATCTGTTCTTATAAGACGGCATGAACTTGGCACCAGGAACTGTAAACGAAAAGAAGTCATGTAAGTCTCTTGCAAGACCATCATCACAATGAACTCTCATGAAGACTTCATCTAATTTTTCTACTCTAACTGTTTCAGACATAAGGTTGACCGTGATACCAACTAACTAAAGATACTCTTGTTCCTCTAGTCACTGGTTGCACTTGGTGATGAACAAAAGAAGGAAAGATTATAAATGAACCTCTTTCTTTCGCACTGAATGGTGCAGTCTGTATGTATGGGTCTACATTTACAGTTTGCACTCCTGTTGATTTGAGTTTATCAAATAAACCAACAGGTTCTATCCATTGAAAATGACCACCTTCATATTCATCTGGATTTGATAATTGAATTGTTGAACTTATCTTTCTAATACGACCACCTTCTGATTGTGCTGTTGCACCTGAGTCTGTATGCCATGTATAAAAATCTCCTGTGACTTTTGCATCTGGTCTATGTCTATAGATAGTGTATTGATGATTTTCTATATGGTCCCACTGAAACATCCAGTTCGCATCTAAGTTTGCTTGATTGATACCATCTGTAATCTTTTGCGATATATCTTCTGGTAAGAAATGATGCATCAACCATTTTACATCTGATTGTCTAATAAAGTCATCGTTAGTTCCAGAAGCTTCATCTCTAGGCGCATCGGGGTCAGTTTCACCATTACCAATTCGACCTTCTTCTAACTCTATTGTTTCAGCTGCTGTTTGTATTGCATCACATTCTCTCTCAGTGAAATACTTATTATAGATAATACAATATTGTCCTAATGTCATTATTGACCTGCCATAAACTTACGCCATTCTATTGTGTTCTTGATTGTTTGATGTCGCCATGTAATATTGTCCATACATCTTTTCAAGAAATCAACAGTGACTTCTAGATATTCTATTTTTGCTTTGAGTGTTTTTAAATCGTTGTCTGCATTGAAGAAGTAATTGAAATCATTCTTCATTATCTTTAGACCATCGAATGGGTCTGTCTTCCAACCAAACTTTTGTATTTGGTCATCATCTAATTTACCTGTATACCATAACCATTTATACTTTAGTAGTTCGTTATAGTCTTGATTGTATTTTTTGAGTAATAGAATTTTACTTGAAAGCATATCAGAATACTTTGCATGTAATTTAGGAACTTCTAGTGATGACTTATCTAGTTCGATATCATCTACTTCGCAATCCTTTTCCCACTGTAATTTGATTTCATCTAAAGTCATAATGTATATATTATATCACAAAAGGTGTGATTTTACGAGGTGGTTTTAATTTCGTAGTATGTAAATCTAAATGATACACTTACTGTTGCTGGTTCAGCATCAGCACCAGATTCTAGTTCAATTGACCCTAATGATATAGGAAAACAATCATGAAATCTTATGAATCTGTTTGGTATGTTTTTGTTTGTATTTAAGACTAATGTAATATCAGAATACTGATTCTGGTCATTATCAATAGATGCAAGAACATTCGTTCTATTTTTAGCAGTCTCAGTGTATGTTCCAAATAGTTTTGGGTCACTTAAAGGAACTATAGAGTCTATCCAGTTATACATCTCTGCGAAGTTTTCTAAATCTTCATCAACTATGAATGTCACTTCTAGTGTATCGAATGATGCCTTATCACCTGGAAAAAATGCATCAAGACCAACCCCAGCAGCTTGAACTGTTTCTCCGAATGTGATACCTGGAATGTTTACTGTTCTCACATAATACTCTACAGTAGGAACTTTATCTATCAATAGTTTAAAGTTATTTCTGTTAAGTATCGACCTGTTAATATCTGTTTTAATAGCCATACTACTATTTATCTAAATGGGGAACCGAAGTTCCCCAAATACCTTACTTCTCGTTTACAAACTCATTGAGTTGTCTTGCAACTGCAATAACTTCTTCTGTTGACACGAATTGGTCACCATAAGGTTTTCTATCGTTTGGGAAGTTGTTATTGTGTTCTACAATCGCCTCATTGTTTCTGTAGATGTTTCCTTCTAACAGACCTTGTGCTTGATTGAGTAAGTCGGCTCGTATTTCAAAGCCTGATTTGGATGTGTTTGACATAATTTCCTCCTGTGTGTATGTGTGTTTATGTCTGTATCTTAATGATACAATTATATTTAGTGCATAAAAAAAGGGGTCTTAAAAAAGACCCCTTTAAAAGTCGAAACTTTTCTACTACGATTAAAGGATGTTAGATACAACCATTTTTCTGTAGTATTGGTTACTTCCGTCGGAAGCAAGACCGTTAGCAGGTGTAGAACCTACAAATGGGTTTGAAACCATTCCGTATCTTGTTTTAAATCCGATTTTTGGTTGGAAAGTATTTTCGCCAACTGCACGAACCATTTGTAATGGAACATATGGGCAGTAGAACATACCAGCGTCATAAGGGTTAGACCCTCTATAACCAACTGTCATGTAGTCTGCACCAGCATATGGGTCAACATATACTTTAACTCTTCCGTTAAGAACACCAGCAAAAGTATTGCCTGTGTCATCAACATTTAATGAAGTGTTAAGTGCAGGTGCGTAATCTAATACACCAGCCATAGAAAGAGCAGATGCAACATCAGAAGAACATAGAATAAAGTTTCCTTTACCTCTACGAGTTTCTTTTGCAATTACATTTGATTCTCTTTCAATTTGGAATAGTAAACCTTTGAACTTCTCAACTGACCATCTTCCGTTAGCGTCAACATCTAAGTTGAATGTTCCAGATGAAGCAGTTCCTGAAGCACCAGTTTTTGCCTGGTTGTTTACTTCTCTCACAACTTCTCTGTTAATCTCTGCAAGTATTTCACTTGAAAGAATGTTTGCTAACTCAGATTCAGCGTCAAGACCGTGGATTGCTTTTAAGTCTTGTGCAAGTTCTAGAGTGTATTCTGCTTTTAATGCTCTGGATACAGCAGTCACGGTTGATTTCTCAATTGTGAATGACATCTCAGCAAATGCATTATTTGATGCATCACCAAGAGCTTCAGCTGTAGCTGTGCTCATACCAGTTGAAGTAGCGTTTTGATACGCACTTCCACTTGCAAATGGGTCACCCTCTGGGTCAGAATCTACACCAGCGCTATCAGTGTTAGCAGCTGCTGAATGTGCAGTTCTAACTTCATTTACGCCCATAGCTTCTGATTGTGCAAGTCTATTTCCTGATGGATAGTCTTGATATCTTGCTTTCATAGCGAAGATAAGTCCTGTAGGACCAGTCATTGGTTGAACACCGCAAATGTCGTAAGCAACGAGATTTGGCATAGCTCTTCGAACTAGTGAGATTAGGATTGGGTCCCAATTACTAATTCCAGTGCCAGTAGCATTAACAGGTGCAGCTTCTTCAAGAGTAGCTCTGTCTTCTGCAAGTGCTTTCTCTTGGTTTTCTAAAATAACTGCTGTGACGGCTTTCTTGTAGTTATCCTCAATGCTTGGCAAATCGGAATGTTCTAGAATCGGCTCCCACTTTTCTTGTAAGTTTTCTGATAAAAACATTGTTATTTCCTATTAATTATTAACCTAATGGTTTTAGTTTACTTATAGCAGATGAATATCTGTTCATGTTAGGGTCTAAAACAGTTTCACTCTCATCTGAGAACTCACCTGTTCCTTCTTCTACAACAGTTTCTTCTGCAATGACTTCATCACTTGGGAAGTAAGCTTCTTTTAACTCAGAAACTTTCTCAGCGAAATCTTCTGTGTCTTTGTAGTCTACTCCTTCTGATAATGAAACCATTTTCTCTTTTTGTGATTCAGACAAGTCGAGACATGCCTCTCTCACAACATTTTGTCTTTTTAGAGATTCATTCTCTTCAACGATTTCCATATTCTTATGAACTTCGCCGTCAAGTTTTTCTTCCATCTCATCAAGACGATTTGCGAGTTCGTCAATAACATCATACTTATCTTCTGGTACTTCAACATAATGTTCTACGAACAATGTTTTTAATCCATCGATAAAGTTATCTGTCATTTCTGACCTCAAACCTCTTTCGATTGCAAGTTCGTTTTCTTTCGTCCACTCTTCTGCACAATATGATAGATATTTGTCAACTGCTTCCGCAAGGTCGCCTTTAACATTTTCTATTGAGGTTTTTAAATTTTCTGAATACTCTGATTCGAGTTGTTCTTTGATTTCTGAAACTTTTGAAGATACAGCTGCCTTAAAGATTGTTCTTGCCTTCTCGGAATTTTCTTCTGAAAGTTCAAGGGCTTCTGAGATTTTCTCTAGGTCGTCCTCTATTTCCATCTCAACAAGTTCTGACTCAACTTTGTTAGACTCTTTGACTTCTTTTTCGTCATCTTCGTCTTCGTCTTCGTCATCTTCTTTATCGTCTTCTTCAGCGACTTCTTCTTCTTCGTCTTCGTCATCTTTCTTCTTCTTAGGCATTTCTTCCTCTTGAAGTGAAGATGCGAATTCATTTACTGCTTCTTCGTCCATGCCTTTCAGCATTTCAACGATGTTTCTCGCAATTTCTGCTTTAGTCAAGGATTCGTCAACCTCTTCTGAGTCTTCGACTTCATCTTTGTGCATGCTGTTATACATAGCACTAAGTTCTTTCTTACTCATATCCTTCATTTTGTTGACCATAGCCTTGATTTGCATCATTTTAGAAGGTTTGTCCTCTTCTTTGAGGTCATCTTCTGAAACTTTTTTCAACTTAGGTTGCTTCTCTGGAGCAGCCTCACCTTTCTGTTGTGGGTCACCACTAACTTCTTTGGTGCCTTTCTCTGCACTTTTAATTGAAGCAACTGCTTTGTCAACAGGATTTTCTTCTGGTTTGACGACTTCACCTTTACCACTTTCAATTTTAGCGGCGTCAGATGAACCTTGCTTAACAGGTTTTGAGTCACCTTTTTCAGCTTTTGAATCTGGCTGCATAGCCTCTTCAATTGCCTGTTCTAGGTTTTTTTCTAAATCTGCCATTTGTTTCTCCTGTTTGAGTTTTAGCTTAACTCTTTTATTTATATATTATAAGTTCTCTACGAACTTTTTCCATAAATTTAATTTGGTTTCTTGCAACTTAGATGACTTTGCAGTGCGTAATTCTTTACGCATTTGCTCTGCATCTTTCATTTTAAGAATACCAGAATCATAATACCACTCTACTCCTTCCATAATGCCTTCTACGAAAGCCTCTGGAGCAGAAGGGTCTGCAACGATATCAGCGGCAGTTGCCAACTGAAAATCGTCTTTTACCACTTGAGCGCCACCTCTTGTCTCTAATGAACCGAGACCACGAGATGATACACCAAGTTTTGCACCATCGTTTATCAAGTTTCTCACTATCTGTCCGTTTGGTGTTGATAAAATCTTTGCTCTCCCCATGAAGTTTTTACCATCTTGTTCTAGTTTGGTAATCATGTGAGATACTTTGTCTAAATTAATTGTTGGACCATCTGGATGTCCTAACTCGCCGAATGCTCTGTCTTTCTCGACAAATTCTTTAACATATCGGTCTACTTCTTTTTTCATGACTTGTTCTGGATATATTCTGCCATTTCTGTTTTTTATATCAGATTGCATGAAGACTCCTTCGATGAAGTATTCCTTTTCGCCCTTTTCGTTTTCTTCAACGATAACAGGTGCTACTGCGTAATCATTAAATTCAGATATTAATTTCATTTATTACTCCTAATATTTCTTCTTTGGAGATGTTTTCTTCACCCATTTGTCTGATTACATTCTTTATATTCTTCATCTCTTTGTCTGCTTCTTTCATGTTTCTATAAGGGTCACCCATAGAAACGCCGTCAATGTAGACATGAACTTTGCCTCTTTTGTCTTCACCATACCTAATGTCTAGTGTTTTACCGGCAACTTTTTCAGTCTGTTTCTTGACTTCTTTCTGGTCACGAGGCAGTTTAAATTTTGCCTCACTCAGAATCGTTGTTATCTGTTCCCAAGTCTTCGCCATTTGCCCAATCTACTGACATCTCGACTCTTTTCATGTCGACAGCATCAGCAGCCTTTTCTTTCATACCTTGGAAAATAGTTTCCTTGGCACTGTTTAACTGTCCAGATTCTATCTGGTCTACTATTTTTTTACCTATCTCTGACATTAAAAGTCTTCCTCCTCACTGTGTCCTTCTGAATCAATCTCTCCTTTTATACGAGTGATGTCATCTTCTGACATATGTAATATATGTTTCTGAACATAAGCGTCAGAAAAATATTTCCCAACATATGATTCTGCTTGTGAAAGAATATCTAATCTTTCTCTCATAATCTCTCCTTCTTTTAATTCAGTGAAGTGATTATCAGTCGCAAAATCATAATATATAAAATCTTTTATCGCATCGAACTCTTCACCCGAAACTAGATTCTTTAACACTAGTTGCGTTCTAAGAATATCAGTGAAACATCTAGCAAACTTTGTTTGCAGTCTCTTCGTGAACTTATTAAATTTAAGTTCATCTCTTGATATCTCTGATGCCCTGCCCATATTAAAACCATTGTCTGCTTCTAATCTAGAACTAGGCACATTGAGAGAACGATATAACTTCTTCTTGAAGTATTCGATATCTTCTATCTCTGCAAGATTCTGACCACCTGGAAGAGTTGTAATCTCTGTTCCTCGACCACCTTCTCTTCGTGGTAACCAAAAATCTTCTAACATAGACATATGGCGTCTATCATCTTTGATTTCGCCTGTGTCTGCGTTATAAACAAGTTTATTTCTATACTTGTTCATTGTATCTGCAAGGTATTGTTCTGCCTTTGCTTTTGGTAAGTTACCAACATCAATATAGAAGATTCTTCTTTCTGGTGCCCTTGATATTCTGTAAATAACAAGTGCATCTTCCATCATTGATAACTGATTAGCAGTCTTCAATGCCTTATGCAAATATCCGATTACAACATTCTTTGTGTAATCTAACATACCAGAAGTTGTATAACTAATCGCTTCTGGTGCAATCTTTACAGTAGTGCCTTCATTGGCACTGCCTTTATTAAAACCTTTATCGCTGAAGACATAAAATTCTTCAACTTTCTTTATTATATCAATTTTTGTTTTTGTATCTTTTTCCTTTTCAACATTTCTGACCTTCTTGATTTTCATCGGGTCAATGTTTCTAAGGTCTTGTATACCTGCTTGTGGTCTTTTAGAATCTACTACTTTATGAAAGTAGATTCTGCCATCGACATACCATTTTCTGAATAGTTCATGTGAATTTTGATGAAACTTCATCAAAGATAGGATTGTTTTGAACTCGTTATGCATCTTGTCTTTGATGCTGTCTGAGAGTTCTACATCTCTTAAATCGAGTGATACAATTCTATCTTGGGTATCTGAAACTATACATTCATTTACTATATCATCGATAGCAATATCACATTCTGGCACAAGAGATGTTTCACGGTATCTTTGAATAAGTGCAACCTCATTCTTGATACCGCCTTCCATATCAACATAGGAACCATATGCCCCACCTGATATGAAACCACCTGGCGATTGTTGAATAATGGGAGTTCCATCATCTTCGACAGGTGCTACAAAAGAAGCCTGAGACTTCTTTTGCACATCTTTTACTCGTAATTCATCTTTCTTACGAGTTATTTCAAACCCAAAAATTTCCATAATAATATTTATAACACCCTATTAGAGGTGTTATTCACTAAATTAAAGGACTCTTTCCCAATGAGAATACTGGAATTCAACATCGAATGTCTCCAAGGCATCGACTGTCTCGTATGATAAGTCAATCGCACCAATACTTGTTGGAAACATGTTAAAGAATTCGTATCTCGCAAGAACTGAGTCGTCTTTATTTAATTGTTCGACAAATGCTCTGTCTACTAAGTAGTCTAATGATGTGATACCCTCACCACTGTCAAGTTGTTGGATATCTGTTTGCCATGATTCTAGAGCTGTTCTAGAACTGAACTCTACATCATTAATAATTGTCACTGTCCAAGGTTCAAATGTTCTGTCTCCTGCGAGTTTTAGAACATGCCCTCTGAACTGTTGTTCAACTACACCTACTTGAGCAGCAGGTATCTGTGCTGACTGACATAAGAATTCAATCTTATCACCAGACCTTGGTATAAAAACTCTAAAACGGTTGGCTCTTGGCCCGCCACCTAAGAGTTGTGCTTTAAATTGGTCTATACTTGCCATTTATTTCTCCTTAAACTGCTCCGTAGATTTCTTCGAACTGAACGCCACTTCTAGTAGCGACAAAGTTCAGTGTTATAAAGTTAATAGATTTAGCAGGTTTTATAAAGATAGAACATACAAATTCATTTCTATCTATTACTGAGTCTGTGTTATTTGATTCATCACAAACTACTGAGAAGTCTACTAAACCTCTTCTGTTTTTTACATCTCTTAGGAAAGGTTCAACAGCAGCTCTAAATTGTGCCCTTGTAAATGAATCGTTAAATTCAAATAATTGTGCCTTAGCGGCAGTTGAAACTGCTTTCTCTAATGTTATGAAGAGTCTTCTTACATTGATTCTATCAAATGCTGATGGTGAACTCAATGCAGTTTTATCTCCGAATAATACTGTTCCTTGACCTGGGAATGTGACGATTGGGTTAATTCTTGCACGATATAAGTCATCTCTTGATGCCTGTTTTGGATTAAATGCAAGTTTAGTAATACCTAAGTATTGTCCTCTATTGAACCCAGCAGGTGAATACCATGGGTCTTGAAGTAAATCACTTCTTGCCATAATACCTGCGGTGTGTCCATTACCTGGAATCCAACAATATTTGTCATTGTATCTCTCGTATTGATATACCCAACCACTATCTAACACTGCGTATGAACTAGATGTCACATTTGCAAAATCTGCCAATACATTAGTTGCCTGTGTTGCTTCACTTGAAACACCTACACAAGATGTTCTTCGTGGTGATGCAATCACTAAACAATCTTTTCTTAGTTCTGCAAGTTGAATTGCGTTGTTTACTAGACTGTTATGGTCTGCAAGTGTATCTTGAGCAGACTCAGAACCACCCCCAGCATCTGTAGATGTAGAACCTACGATGAGGAATGATAAGTCTATTAATTCTGCATCGCCAAAATGTTTTGTCCATGCATCGGACTTTTGTGATACTGTTGGGTTAGCTCTTCCATATGCACCACCTGATAGTGATGAATTCTCTGGAAGTGCAGGTCTACTGAAAGCAGAACCAACTGCTGTTGCGAGTGACCTGTGTTCTCCGGCAGAACTTAACATTGCTGTTGAGTGACCTGACCAGAAAACATAACTTGATTGAGCTTCGATTACATCTCTGTAATAGTTTGAGTTACCTACTGAATCTTTAGCGTCAGAAGCAAGTGATACAAAACCAAATGATTCTAGAACTGTATCTTTTGTTCCTGAGAATAATCCATCTTCATCTACTACAACAACATGAATCTCATCATTTGATGCGCCAGCAGCAGTAGCAGCTGCTGATGTTCCTGGTGCCTTATCAAATAATGCGTAGTGTTCCCAATATCTATCAATCTGTTCGTTATCAGCAACTGCATTTACTAAGCCTGCACTTGGTTGATTGATTGCCTTAATAGTTAAGGTGTTTGAAGAGATACCTGTCACACTGTATTGTTGTGAGTGAGAAGCGAATTCAATGATATCGCCAACTACGAATGATGCACCTGCATCAACTGTGATTGCAGTTGCACCCACAGCATAGTTAGAACTATCATTTACTAATGATACATTATCATTGAAATATGCATTTGAAGATGCACAAACTGATACTTTAAGTGAGTTACCTAAAGCACCACCACATCTTGCAATGAATTTTCCAACTGTACCAGCAGCACCGCCAGATTTGTATGTATTAATGTAATCATCGCCGTTTTTTAATAATGTTGATGAGTTCCCACTTTGGTTAGCAGAAAACAAACCTGTGTTTGCAATTCTAACTACGGAAAGTGAAGAACCATATTTCAAGAATGATTCTGCTGAATAGAAGTCTTCAGCCCCAGCGTCAGTATTAGCTGGTTTATAAAACTCATCCACTAACTGTTGTCCGTCTGAAACTGTTTTTACTTCATCAACAGGACCCCATTGAAATATGCCAGCAAATGCGCCTCGTGTAGAGGAAACAGCTGGGACAACATTCGATAAGTCAATCTCCTTGACTTGAACGCCTGGTGAAACTTGAAATGCCATACTTTTCTCCTGTTAATGTATTTTACATTGTAAAAGTTGTTTACACTTTTATTTATATATTTTATTTATCTAACAATCATTCTGAATACCATCTGGTGCCTGTAGAGTCTACAAAGGTATCATCATCTCTTTGTTCTCCGAATACACCTGCTGGTAACATATCATCTTCTATCAACTTCTGTTGTTCTGCGTATAATAAATCTTTCACTGCTGTATCTGTTAGATTCGTAAAGAAATCGGTTGTCACAAACCACGAAAATAGAACACAATTCATTACCATATCGTCATGATAACCTCTATCTGCCTCAAATGATGACCCTTTATTTACATATGTCATCAATTCTGTAATCGTGTATCTGTCTACTACAGTCAATCTATTTTCTTCAAGTAGTTCTTTTAAGGTTGAACAACCTACTCTTTTTATCTTTCTACTCATTGTGATACCAATATCTGTTGATTTTGTCATACCTTGAACAAAAACATTTGGATATTCGATATCATAATGTAGTTGCGTTGCGACCATAGAACCCTCTGCATTATTTTCGATTATAACGAGGGCTTCGTTATATGGTCTACAATACTTATTTATTAAATCTGGAAACAGCATGGGGCTTATCATGTTATCTCTATATGTGCAAACTTGTTTAAATGGTTTGATTGATACATCGAAGATACTAAAAGTAGAATAGTCTATACCTCTTCCTTGCGATACATCGACTGTTGCAACATAGTTATGACCTGCTTTTGGTCTTTCATATACTCGTATATTGTCTTTTTGCCAATCGGGGTCTATCGCTCTCATACCTAATAATGTGTCTGCATTGATAAGTGTATTACCTGTTCCTAAGAAACTATTACCATACTCTTGTTCAAACTGTGCCTCAGATGTGTTTGCAATGGTCATTTTCTTCCATTCGTCATCACGACCTGGCACATCATACCAATTGATTAGAAAACTCTTGTATTCAGATTGGTCATGAACTGCTGATTCATATATCTTATGAAACATATTACCCACACCATTTGCAGTAGATGTGATAATAACTTTAGAATCTTTACCAGATGTGATTACAGGATATGTCGCAGTATAGAATGTTTCTGCATCTTCTACGAAAGCAAACTCATCGAGATACAACATGTTAATTGACATACCACGAATTGATGATGAAGATGTTGCGGCTGCCACTATCTTACTATCATTACCAAACTCAATATTACCTTTGTTTAGTATCTTAACTCCTGGTTGTAAGAAGAAAGGAACGGTTTCTAACATGGTTACGATTCTCGCAATCATTTCCCTTGCGATTGCCCCTTTGTTCGCCAGAATCGCCACAGTGACTTCTGGAGTGAACAGGAGATACCATAATAGATACGCACAAGATGTGATTGATTTACCTGATTGTCTAGCAGCCAATACTACACTAAATCTGTTGTCATTGTAGTGTTTGATTAACTCTTCTTGATAACCACGAAGATGAAAAGGCACTAAACCCTCATCAAGTGATATAATCTGAGTATATGTTTCTATAAAATGGCAGGGGTCTTCGGAACATTTTTGATATTCTATTAGTTGTTCTTCGGTATAAGATGTTTCTACACCTGCTCTTTTGATTAGATTATTACCTAGATAACCTTCATTCTTAGCCTGCACCATGTCTTAACCCCCAATGAGATATAGGTAAGTGATTACTAACTTCATACTCGTTATCAAAAGATAATATCCAACCTAGATAATTATTAACTTGCATATACTTCAAATCTTTTATGTGTCCTTTCCATATGACTTCTTTACTATCTACTCTGTTTTTGTATATTGAATTCAATGTTAAATCACTGTAGTGTTCTTCTATAAACTGTCTAGAATACTTACCATGAGAGTATAGTTTTATGTCTTCATACTCTGTTATAGATTCTCCTTCTATACTTGATAGTTCAACTGTATTAGGATATAACTTATCTATAAAATTATTCTTCTTTGCATACTCTACTAAATCTAGTATGTGACCAACTTCGAGTTCTTTATCTCCTTCTTCATAGAAGTTTCTAAGAAATCTTTTCTCATTCCAAAACTCTGATGTCAACCATTCATGTAGATAGATATCACATTCTGGTAATTCAGTTTCTAATAAATCTGCATGTATATACTCTACAGTGTCACCTAGTATTTCTTTCATTCTATGAATGAGTCTGCCTCTTCTTTCTAAGGCATATACTTTCTTAGCACCATATTTAACTGCGAGATAACATAGTATACCTGAACCTGCGCCCAAATCTATTACTATTTTATCTTTTACATTCTCAGATATCCAATTTTCGTATGCGGTGTTTCTCTGAGAATCAGTAAAACAATATGCAGTTTTAAAGAATCTTAGTAGTTCTTCATTCTTTAACATTCTTTTTTTTCAAAAACTTCTGTAGTTCAGAAGTTGAACCAACATATAAATGATTATGTTGAGTTCCCACTTTTTGTTCTTCGCCCTCTAATTTCTTTAATTTACTTTGTAAGTCTATGAGTTTTTCTGCTGTCTCACCCACTGTTTTAATAAGTTGACCTGCAACTTCATAGGCTCTTGGGTGTTCTGTTTCTTTTGATAGTTCTAAGATACCATCGATTGCATCTTGTCCTCTCTCTACAAGATTATAAAGATTTTCTCTTGCATATCGATAGTCTGTTTCGACATTCTCTGTTCTGTCTGGAAGTTTGACAACTGCTGTCTTCTCTTTGATATCAGATTCGATATCCAATATGGCATCCAGTTTTGAATCTATTTCACTCATAATATATTATCCAGTAATATTTATAACACCGCCCATACCACTATGATTTTTACAATAGTAGTATAGATTTGCAGGTGCATCACTTGCCACACTTATCTCAGTCCATGCATTGTCTTGTCCTGGTGTTCCATTATATGATACGCCAGTGAGATATTCTGAACCACCACCGTGTGTTCCATTTGATGTAGTAGAAAATCTAAGTGGATGAGATGCGTTAGAAGAGTCTTCTTGGAAGAATCTATATGTTGCACCTCTGATAAGATTGAATGTATATTGTTCTGTGCCACCATAGTTGAATCTGTTTCCAGAACCAGAATTTGTGACTCTAATATTATAATCTGTTGTATTGCCCTCTGAGTATTGGTCGATTACACCATCATCAAAGTATGTGACATCTTCTGCAACTACAAATGTATCACTTGGGTCTACTGAACCAACAAACTTTAATTTAGTATCGGCAGCTATTGTAATGTTTGCACTTAATCCAATAGATAGTTTATTAGATGCAATAGATGATATTGTAGGATTACTAGAGTTGCCTGTGCCAAATACTTCATCACCTACACTAATCTTACTGTTTATTGCAGTTGCGAATGTCACTGTAGATGAGTTAGATACTGCGTTTGCTACTTCAGCGAAAGCAGGTTCATAGTGTTTAACATCTTTTACTAGACCAGCCGCATTGATTTGTGTAGTTGTAAATTGATTATTACCATCACCAATAAATGTTCTTTCTTGAACTGATTTAATAATATTACCTGTATATACAGGACCAAAGAAGTATGTCTTCATTGTAAAATCTAAAGTGTATTCTATGATTCTTCTATCTTCAAAACTTCCTTCGTAATCATCTTGAAATGATACACTGTTTAATACAATTGGCACATCTCTATTTTCTGACATACTATCAACCATCTTCATCGTGACTGTATACTCTGGTTGAAAATACGGTAATATCTGTTCTACGATTTGTAATGCATCATTCATGTTCTTTGTAAGAATAGATAATGTGAAGTTTAAATTGTATGGTGCAGGTGCGTATTGAAATCCTCTACTGCCATCTGATTCTGATGCACTCTTAATTGTTCTATGTAATTTGTTTTGTTGTCTTTGAACATCATATTCAAAACCTGTAAGTTCAAATGCCATACGAGGCAATGATATCGCACTTCTATTTTTATCAGATAGATTTGGTTCTTCTGCGATTCTATCTAAGAACTTTTGTTTTGGTCCATAAGATAAAGGAACAATAGGAGATGTTAATACAGTACCATCTGATTTGACTTTCTTGTATTGTATATTATTAAACATGGTACCAAATACTGATACACATCTCTTTATTGTTTCATTGTAAAAATAAGTTCCGAACATTATGGTTCACCAAATGGGTTAGTTTCTGATAAGTCTAAGTAGTTGCCGTCTTGTTGTTCAAATGCCAAGTTCTGAGCAGATGCATCATTTGAGAATGTCATTCTATCGTCTATAGATGCAATTGTATATTGTGCGCCTGATATTGCACCAACTAATACATCACCAGCGGCAAGTGTTGTTGTAATATCTTTCGCAAGTAGTTTACTTGTTGTGTTAGCCCATGATACAACTTCTGCAACAACTGTGCCACTCTTAGATAGATTCTCATTCGCAACAAAGTCTGTATTGTTTCCATTGTTCATTGTCATCGATAATGAATATGCCTGTTCATCTTCAATCATATCGATATCACCAATACCTGTATCGAAGTCTTCTTGACTGTATTCAAATAGTTCTGCTCTGAGTTTGAATACAAATAGTTTACCCACTTGATAGAATGGGTCTTCATGTTCTACGAATTTGATTTCAAACATAGAACCTGATAATGGGAAGTATATTAAGTCGCCTTCGTTAGGTCTAAATGATGTTGCGAGGTTTGAATCTAATGATATGAATCTTTCCCAACTTCTAAGTGAGATTACGAATGTCGCTTGGTCTCTAATTTGAATACCAAACTTAGACATCAAATCACCCTCACCTTCGAAACCATCGGTGTTTTCGATATACATCTCTACTGAATACGCATCGCCATACTTAGATTGAACATCTTCGTTTAGTATGGTATCTTCTTCTACTACTTCTCTTGGAAGATAGAATACTTCATGTCCGTATAGTCTTAAAGACTCAACTACTAAATCTTCGTATAGTTGTTGTTCTGTTGAGACTGCGTGGTTGAAAAAAACATTTGTTGGCATATCATTATCCAATCATGTCCATAGGTAACATGTCATGATTTAATCTTGACTCTTCTTCGAGTCTTTGTATTTCTTCTTGTGCTTCTTGTTTCAATTGTTGACCATCTAGTGTCACACCACCTGGCAACTGTATACCTTGAAACTTAGATAAGTTTTCACCCCACTGATATTTACATAGCGCAGTCGCATATTTCTTCAACCACATATCGTTGTATATGTCGGTGAAGTCTGTAGGGTCTAATTTTCTATAACATTCTATAATTAAAAATTCGTTTGCATTAATCATATCTACATCCATATCAAGATACAATCTATTCATATGTTGATTGAATCTGATAGGTTGTCGACCAACTAAAATGTTATCTAATAATCTAATATGTTGTTGAACCATTTCATAATACAACACATTTGTTGCAGTTAAATCATATAAGTCATTGAGTCTTAATTGATATCTAAGGTCAAACATATTAAGATTATGTTTGTCATTGAAAGGAAATATGTTCATGACAGCCATCACAAAGTCTGGTAAGACTATGTAATTGTTCTGTTGTTTGAAGGCTTCGTTATTATACGCATGATTTCCAGAGGCATTCTCTGTGAATGACTCATCTGCTTTCATGCCTGTTATTTTCGAATCAGTTATCTGATGTTTAAGATACATCTTAACTGAACCATCGTAATGGTATTGATGAAAGTATTGTAAAGCCTGGTCTATTCTATCGTCAAATTGGTCATCATCGATGTTGATTTCTAGAACAGGTGCACCAAGAGCCCTTTTAATATACTCTTTGAGTGTTGCTTTTGAATTTGGAGCTGCCATAGTAATAATCCTGTTTATTACTATTTATGCAAATTCTAATCTTGGAAATAAGTTTTAGTTTGAAGTCTATCTATTTTTTCGTCTATTCTTTCTATAGAGTCGATAATTCTTTGAAAAGTTTGTTCCATTTGTTCTCTAGTGACATAATCTTTTGCAATCTCTTCTCTGGTCTTGTTGATAAGAATGTCCATTCTTTTCTGTTCTGCAAAGATACCACGAATCATCCAACCTACAGGAACTACTACAACTGTAAGTATTACATTCCAAAGCAAATGTGGGTCTATGACTATATCCATACAAACTATTTATAAGTTTATTGGTTTGCCAGACTCATCTATTTCATAGTTAAATCCACAGTTTTCTTCATCTAAAATTCTTCCGCTTTTGATTCTTAAACCACTATCTAAATCATTTGTTTCGCAATTAAATGAAATACTATATCTGTCTTTGTTAGTTGTATTTGGTTCAACCATATGCATCAGACCACTAGGAAACAAAAACAAATCTCCTGTTCTAGGTGTTTCAACTTCTGACTCTCTCATTCTAGGCATGTTTGGCATATTACCTACTACTTTAAAATGCGTATCAATGAATCTTATATTACCCTCATCGCCATCTGCTTTGATATAGAATACACCCGAATAGAAACAACCATTATGTAGATGTGGTGCGTTCCAACCATGAGTGTAGTTTATGTTCGCCCATGAATTATGCATTTTACATTCAGCAGTTCCTGGCACTGCACCTAAGTAAGGCATAAGTTCATGTGCAACAACTCTTTTAATTTCTCTCATCAATTTATTGAATATAGGATTATCATCTATACCATCATTAGATTGCCAACCATGACCTGCATTTGACCGTCTTCTTCCTTGTGGGTCTCTTGCTCTCATCGCATCTATTTCTTTTCTACACATATCAAAGTATTCAGCAGTCATGCCTTTCTTGAAGTCTATTTCTTTGTTTAGATAAGACTTTGCAACTGTCACTGTTGGAAAAACTAATTTAATCGCCATCGTGATTTAACTCCGTAAGTTTCTTTTGTTCTTTTTTAAAGTCTTTATCCATATGCATAGGACACTCTGGTGGTGGTTCTTCTTCTGAATAGAACTGACCTTTCTCTTTCCAATATCCTTCATTTCTGTAAGGACCTAATTGATTTGTTTTTTCTTTTGTAAAATCATACTTAGTTCTGCCTTGTTCATCCATTGTCATCATATCATGATGAGATGTATGTTTACTTCTATTCTCATGCCATATCTTAGAATCTTTTAACTGATATGTTGCAACCCATTCTTCCCTTTTAAAAGGTATGACTTGACATAATGGTGTTCCTTTTGGTATAGTAAACGAATGATTTACTTTAGGATAGAATATGATTTGTGAATTGTCTTGGTTGACATTGAACTCATCTGTATCTATAATACCATGCCATGTTGCAAAGTATTCATTTTGAAATAGAAATGGGTCTAGATAATAACAAGAATATCCTTTAGGTGTAATTATGTTCCAAGGATTTCTACACTTAAATGCATCTTTAACATGACCAAACTCTCCGTCTTTGATGTATTCAAATGCATTATCAAATTGGTCACTCGGATGTGTGGGTGAGTTATAATTTTTATTACTCGGGTCACTTGTTGTAAAGTTTTCATTTGATAATGATTCTCTATCAGAACCACATAGAACTTCTATATCTCTATTTGCAAGTAGATACCAACCTGATTTAGTCCAATCATGCATCGCTGGGCAAGCACGAATAGTTTGCGTTCTTCTTCCTCTTATCGATTGAAAAACTTTCATTTTCTTCCACCATGAAGGAAGAACTGACTTCGCTAAGACAGGTTTAAAATTACGAAGTGTATCTTCGTTAAAAGTTGTAAAGTCTATCGTTGGCATTATATAATTCTTCTGAATCGACTAACTCGATTTCATCTCCTCTTAAAACTATTGAACATCTATCTGCATATCTAGCTTTCTCATCTGGTGCATCAGCGCCATGTGGTATCCTTCCGTCAAATATTAAAAGACGATTCGGAACAAACTCAATACTTCCGATACAATGTTCTTTAACATGTTCTTCTCTTCCATCTATACCTTCTTGAAAAGAGTCGTATAATCTTAAATCACCACCCCATGCAGGATTCCAAAATGTATTATAATAATACAGAAATGATAAGTTCCATTCATCATTTGGGTCACAATCAGCATGAGTTGTTCCGTGTTGACCAAATGTTTGTGAATTTGTTCCCATGTATTGAAATCTTTTCCATTTGAATCCAAAGTCTGTGCATATTCTACGATTCAAATACTTACCAGGCAATGATTGAAAATTTGTGCAATCTCCTCTTATCAAACTTCCATCTTCTCTTTGACCAACAAAAAAGGCGGCGCCCCATAATTCATGATGTGGCAAACCTGTTTTACTTTGACCTCTTACTTTGTTAGACTTAGACCACATATTTGCTGTGTCTAAGTAATTTTCAATCCAATGATGTAAAGATGTTTCTAGATAGTTATCAACAACATATACCTTATCTAAAGGCATATCTTTTATCTTGAATGGTTTATCTAGGTAAGAGACCTCTATCTGGTCCATAGATTACCCTATTAAAGATTGTTGTGGTCTAGGTAATTGATTTGCGTAATGTTCGTAATCTAAAAGTAAATCTTCTCTTGTTGATTTAATTTCATTCGCAACATTTACATAAACATTCCAAACTGCATCGTAATATTCTAACACTCTTCTTGCATCAGACCTTAACGGATGATTTGAACCTTCTCTTCCAGCTGCAATACATTCTATAACATCTGAAAAACCATATGTTGATACTTGTTCAGCACAATAATTATTACACATGTTTACTAAGTTTTCACTGTATTGATTGTTTAGATTCACATGTTCTGGTGGTGCTGAATTATCAATATACTGTTCAATCGCATCTACTTCATCATCAGCAAGTGTAATCTTTTCTTGGTCATCAAATAGAACATTCTCTTTCCATTTCATAATCTTAACTTCGATGTCATCATATACTAAAACATCATAGTCAAAACCTAAATCAGGTCTATCAGTGTTTTCGAATGTCCATTCTAGGCCATTTGGTTTTCTAATAGTAAGATTTCCATTCTCACAATAAATTAACATATTCATAATATCTCCTATTATACTCTATTTTATGTGTTTGTTCAATAGTCTTTCGTAAATATTTAGGTGTTCTATTTGAGAGGTATCCATACCCTCAATCCAAGGACCACCTCTTGTATAATGATACGCACTTGGTCGCCAGTTAGTTTCTTCGGTATCATGTCCTTCTGTAAATACATACCAATCTGGTATCTCTGATATCTTATCTGTCCATTCAAATTGATGTAGATACTTACCTGATTCTGTATTTACTATTTCAGGTGTAAGTTTCTTACAGTCTTCATGTGCATTATTAAATATCATTAGCGAAGACCATAGTTTCTTCGGATAAGAAACATTCTTTTCACCATTAAATTTAGTATCTACATACTTATCAAAATCATATTGAATACATGCGACTGCATCTTCTAAATCTAAGAAGTAGAACATTGGTAATATACTTTCTGTAAATAGTATATCATCGTCTAAGAATATACTAAATCCTTCGTAATTTTCTAAGTATGGTATTAAGAATCTACTGTATGTAAACTCTGTTGATTGATTTGCGTAATCTCTAGTATACTCTGGTATCTTTGATATGTCAAGAAACTTGATTTCAGGTACCCACTTATCCATCTGATTATATGTTTCACCAGAACCTGCACCAAAGATAATACTTGATTCTAAACATTTCTTGTTTAGTTCTGCAACACTTGTATGTCTAGAATCATAACCAATGTATATGTTTAGATGTTTACCTTTTGATAGTTCAGATACTTTCTTATTATAATCATAGACACTATCTCTAAATTTTAAGTTCTGCATATCAGTATTGAATTCAATATAACCATGAGTATAACCAAAAGACATATTTCTATACTGACCTTCTTTTAAATTATCTTTCACCCAATTTATAATATCATCGACTGAAACTTCATCTACAGGTATTGCATCATGACTGTCCCATATCCACATCTCTAAACTCTCATCATTCATACATTCGAATACACCAGAACGAACAGAACCTGGATGAATTGATAGTCTAAACATATCACCAGATTTGGTCACAATACCTTGAATAGGATTCCAAAGTCCTTCTTTGCGTATTGAATCAACTAACCAGTGTGCCTTTGCACCATGATAGTAAACTGAATCTGCTTGAGATTTTATTGCACCCTCAGATAAATGTTTTGTTATATCTACATATTCGTCATCTAGATTCATAAAGTCCATACCAGATTGACCTGGTTGTGGTGTCTCTGGTTTCTGAGTATAACCATGAGGTAAAAAGTAATGATATGCGTATGCAAGAGATTGAAGTTTGTTCCAACCCATAAACTTTTTTTCTTTGACTAGTTTTAGTATATCACCCCATGTAACCTTTTTTAATTTACCTGTGTGATTCTCCATAACCCATTTAACTGACTTATATGTTTCAGTGTCTTGATAGTTGTTGTCTACTTCTAGTGAACCTAGATTGCAATGCCAAAATTTATCTTTGACATCATCTGTTGAAAATAATTCTTTGGTATGCTCAAAAGAGTTTGATTTTACGCTCATAATATAAATTCCTAATACTGTTTAGAGTATTTATGATGTAATAGGAGTACCAGGCCACTGATTAGCAGGGTTACCATCCCAACGGATTACTGGTGTTCTGCCTTGTCTTGCGTATGTAAATGGCGACCTGTGGTCATAAGTTGTAGGTGTTCTTCCTGTTGCCTGATATGTTGAAGGACTTCTGTGTTGATATGTGAAAGGTGTTTGACCTTGTCTTGCATATGTTGAAGGACTTCTGTGGTCATAAGTAAATGGTGTCTGACTACTTGCAGGATGCCTGTAGATAGACGGACTTCTATGGTCATATGTAAACGGCGACCTGTGGTCATAAGTTGCAGGACTTCTATGTTGATATGTGAACGGAGTCTGATTATTTCTTATAACAGGATTCTGTGCGTTTACAGAAGCTCTATAGTTCGCTGTTGTTTGTGCATTTCTAATATTAGGTTCTTGTTGGTTTCTAATGTTAGGTTCTTGTGCATTTCTGATATTAGGTTCTTGTTTATCTCTGATTACAGGTTCTTGTGCATTTGCGATGTAAGGTGTTTGTGCATTTCTGATAAACGGATTCTGAGTGCTAATCTGTTGGTCTCTGATTACAGGTTCTTGTGCCGCCCTAATATTTGGCTCTTGTGCATTTGCAGGTTGTCTTGCATCTCTGATGTTTGGTTCTTGTGCTGACCTAATATTTGGTTGTTGTGCATTACTTGTAATCTGTTGGTCTCTGATGTTTGGTTCTTGTGCTGACCTAATATTTGGTTCTTGTGCATTAGCGATATATGGTGATTGTGCGTTCTTAATTGTAGGTTGTTGATTATCTCTAATGTTTGGTTGTTGTGCTGATACAGGTAATCTATATCCTGCTGGTTGTTGTGCTGAACGAATATTAGGTTCTTGAGCAGATACAGGTAATCTATATCCTGCTGGTTGTCTTGCGTTTCTTATATTTGGTTGTTGAGCAGATGCAATATACGGTGATTGAAATGTAAATGGATTCTGACCAGTAAAAGGTTGTCTGCCTTGATTTATAAAAGGAGATTGGAAAGTAAACGGACTTTGAGATGTAAAAGGCTGCCTACCTTGACTTATAAAAGGCGACTGAAAAGTAAACGGACTCTGAGCAGTGTTCGGTTGTTGTCCATTTGATGTTGAAGGTATTCTTGGCATATCTTATCTCTTCTGGTTTTGTCCTTGGTTATTTCCATTACCAAAGTTATGAACTAACATACCATTCGCAAAGAATGTATGTGTTCCTTCTATTCCTGATAAGTTGTGAACTATCATTTCTGAGTTTTCTTCTACAGAAAGTATTTCTAGCCCAACTTCATCTTCTCTATCAAACATGATAGCGTCTGTCATCGAGAATAAATTATCCCCGACTTTGATTTCATGAGAGTTTACACCCTCCATCCATTCGTGTTCTTTAACACATTTCTCTACATCGAAAGCACCCCACTCGCCATTTGCAAGCATGATTGGGTGACTATCGGTGACTTGTAATATTCTTCCATCAGATAATGCAACATCGTATACAGGACATGTTCTTGGTTTCATGATGAGAGATATTGGTTTTGGTTCTATCAACTTAGTATCTTCGTTCCAAGTCATTACTAATTGACCTAACATACAATGTTCTATAGGTGCATGACTTCCATCTGCAAGCCATATCATTGTTCCTGGTGCGAAACAACCACCTGTCGGCAATGTGACTGGATGCTGAACATTCACAATAACAGGACTTCTTGAAGAGTTAGGTTGTCTTGCACTATTCGGTTGTCTTGATTGGAAAGTGAATGGGTTCTGACCTGTATTCGGTTGTCTTGCACTATTCGGTTGTCTAGACTGGAATGTAAATGGATTCTGACCAGTGAAAGGTTGTCTTGCACTATTCGGTTGTCTAGACTGATATGTGAAAGGTGACCTGTGATTATATGTAAACGGATTCTGATACGCTCTTGGGTCACGATATGTAAATGGTGACCTATGATTGTATGTGAATGGATTACGATAACTTCTAGGGTCTCTGTATGTAAATGGTGACCTGTGGTTATATGTAGACGGCGACCTATGGTCGTATGTCACTGGTTGTCTGTTCTGATATGTTGACGGCGACCTATGGTCATATGTAAATGGCGACCTATGCTGATATGTTGTAGGGTTCTGATAAATCGATGGCGACCTGTGTTGATATGTAAACGGCGACCTGTGTTGATATGTAAATGGCACCTGATATGTTGAAGGTGACCTATGGTCATATGTAAACGGACTTCTATGTTGATAAGTTGTCGGTGTTCTAGAAGGACTTCTATGTTGATATGTTGAAGGTTGCCTATTCTGATAAGTTGATGGCGACCTATGGTCATATGTAAAAGGACTTCTATGGTCGTATGTAGACGGTGACCTATGTTGATATATTATAGGACTTCTATGGTCATATGTAGAAGGATTCTGATAACTTCTAGGGTCTCTGTATGTAGACGGTGACCTATGTTGATATGTTCCTGGTTGTCTTGCATCTCTAATATTAGGTTGCTGTTGTGACCTTATGTTTGGTTCTTGTGCATCTCTAATTACAGGTTCTTGAGCAGATGCTGGGTGTTGATAGATTGCAGGTTGTCTTGCATCTCTAATATTTGGCTCTTGTGCATTTGCAATATAAGGATAAGGTTGTTGTGCCGACCTGATATTAGGTTCTTGTGCGTTTGCAATGTAAGGATAAGGATTCTGTTTATCTCTTATGTTTGGTTCTTGACCATTTGCGATATAAGGATATGGTTGTTGAACAGACTCTTGACCAGATGCATTGTTCCAACCTGTTGGTGTTTTAATATAGATTTGGTCTACATCTTTCCAAGTTCCTGATGCAGTCTTAACCCATGCGCCTCTTGTGGCATTCCAACCTGTTGGTGTTTTTACTTTCTGTGAGCCTGTCGCCATATTATAAAATCCTTAACTATTTATTAAGAGTAAAGAATCCATAAATCACCAACTGCACCATCACTTGAGCCTGGCGCTGATGTTGACTGATATATGTTTCTTGCAGTTCCGCCACTGTTAGTTGCGTTTGTTATTGTAATCGCACCTGTATTGACGGCACTAGGTGTAATCGTTAGATTACCACTTGATGCACCTGTAAATGTTCCTGTTCCAAATGTAATTGCATCAGCACTTTCATCCCAACCCATGAATACATTTGCATCACTTCCTCTTTCGATAACAATACCAGCATCGCCTGATGCAGAACCACTGTTACCTGTTCCAAGTTCTATGAGTTGGTCTTCAATTGTTGTATTTGTTGCACTGTTTGTGACTGTAGAACCATTGACTGTTAAGTTACCACTAACTGTAAGGTCATCAAATGTTGGTGAATCAGATGTTCCTACTGCCTGTCCTATACTTACTGTAGCAGTTGCACCCTCACCAGAACCACTTACTGAGACACCAGTTCCTGCACTTACGGCGGCAATATAATTACCTGTTGTGTCTGTGCCTAATGCAACTGAGTTAGCGGCGATAGTAGTTGATATTGATACATTACCCTTTGCAGTCTGAGTTGCGGTACCTGTGACATCACCTGTTAGTGCAAAGTCTGAATCTGCAACTACGAAGTCTAGATTACCATTTGTATCATCGTATGATACTGAGATACCTGTTTCGGTACCATCTAACATACCACCAACAAAGTCTTCTACATTTTCTTGTGTAAGTTGAGTATTATTTGTTGTGACTGAACCACCTAATGCAACTGAATTTCCGTCAATGGTTATTGAACTGTTTGCAAGTTTAGCGTTTGCGATTGAACCTGCGAGTTTGTCATTTGCAATAGACCCTGCCAACATGGCATTAGTTATAACACCACTGCCAATAACAAAGTCTAAAGTTCCGTCTCCGTCTTCGTAGGTTACTGCAACACCTGTTTCTGTATTACCTGTTACCATGCCCCCAACAATATCTTGAACTTCTTCTGTTGTTAATTGTGTATTGTTTGTTGTTATAGAACCACCAAGTGATACTGATGTGCCATCTATTGTTATTGCACTATTTGATAGTAATGAGTTTCCAATTGAACCTGCAAGTTTACCAGCAGCGATTGACCCTGCCAACATGGCATTAGTAATACCACCTGCCTTAACTTGAACTGCATCTGAGTCTAATTCGATTGAACTATCATCTACGCCAACTGCGAGAACACCTGATGAGTATGATAAACCATTACCAGCAACTGTTGATGATAATGCAATATCGTTTGCGTTTGCAGTGATACCATCACCACCTACAACATTTAGTGTGACATCTCCTGATGTGCCACCATCTGTTAAACCAGTTCCTGCAACAACACTTGTTATGTCACCTTGTTGACCTGTGATTGTTAGTGAACCAGCGGCGTCATCATATGATAATGATATGCCAGTTCCTGCTGTTAATAATGCACCAACTCTATCATCTACTCTTTCGTTTGTAAAATATAGATTAGATGAACCTTCTGTAATTTCGTCTGTATTATCTTTTGTTGCAACTTGAGCTTCTACGAAAGCCTTAACAGATTGTTGTGAAGGAACATGAGTTGCACTATCTGATGCCATGTTATCTTCATCTTTGATTGCGTTTGCAATTCTGGCATCTGCTCTTGCGTTTGTGAAATATAAATTACTTGAACCCTCTGTTATCTCATCTGTATTGTCTTTTGTTGCGACTTGGGCATCAACATATGCTTTGATTGATTGTTGTGATGCAAGATGAGTGCTACTATTAGATGTCATATCATCTTCATCTTTTATAGCAGTTCCTGATACAGTCCCATTTATGATAGGAGTTGTAAGTGTTTTATTTGTTAGTGTTTGAGTTCCTGATAATGTTGTGACTACTGATGTGTCGACTTCAATATCATTTGCGTTTGCAGTTATACCTGTCCCGCCAACAACATTTAATGTTGCCTCACCTGATGAAGCGTCACCAGTAAGACCAGTACCTGCAACGATACCTGTTATATCGCCTTGTTGACCTGTGATTGTTAATGTGCCAGCAGAATCATCATATGATAATGATATTCCTGTTCCTGCTGTTAAAAGGGCATTGACTCTATCATCAATCGCCTCGTTAGCGGCGGTACCAAATGCGGCTGCCGTTAAATCTCCTGAACTATCAATTGCCTCTGTAGAACCAATAGTCAGACCATTTTTGATTATGAAGTTTTTAGCAGACATTAGATAGTTCCTCCATCAATTGTTGCATTAGATAGTCTCGTATCAAATGCATTGTTGAATCTAGATGTTGTGTGATATAGGTTTGTTGAACCTTCTGTTATATCATCTGTATCAATAGTAGACAATGCACTTGCAACAATCTTTCCTGATGAATTTATAACCTCTGTCGACCCCACTGATAATCCATATTCTATTACAAATGTATTCGTTGTTGCCATTTTGTGTCCTTTTAATTAAAAGTAAGTGTTATAACACTATTATTTATGAGATAGACGCTCTCTCCAGAGACTATCTCGTTAATTTTAAAATCTTTTTTAAACTGAATGGTCTATTCTTTTGAAATTATATACTGTTGAATTAGTTGATGCACTTGCGACTCTTAATCTGAGATTGCCACTGTTTATATCCACTGTAAATGTTCCTAATTCACTAGAACCACCTTGTAGGACTGTGCCAAACTGCGTTATAGATGCACTTGAACCATCATGTATGACATGAACTTCTGTTATCTCAAAGACGCCTCCTGTAGCGTCTGAGACTGTTATAGAGTATTTTGCACCTCTGTATGATGCAATTGCAATACTATCTAGTGTTGTTGCACTCGTAGATGTAGTAGTTAATGTTCCAGATGATAAATCACGATTTGCAAATGATAATGTTCCACTTCCATTTGTTTGTAGAACTTGATTTGCTGAACCGTCACTTGAAGGATATGATAAACTAGCTGCTGTTAAAGTTGTTGCAGTTATATCACCTGCTTTAAAATCTGCAAGTGCATATCCTGTTCCTGATGTATTAACTGTTGTTCCAGGTTCTGCTTCTAGACCATCGAATAAGGTCCAAGTAGAATTAGAAGCATCTCTAAATAATCCTGTGTATTCTGATGCACCACCATCTGATAGTCCATCATTATAATTTCCGTATATACCAATATCAATTAAGTCGGCACTAGTATTCTGATTCGCAAGTTCAAACATCGAATCACCTATCGATGTTGTTGTAGAGTTTACTGTGACTGTAGTTCCTGTTACCGTCAAGTTTCCTGCGACTGTTAAATCACCATCAACTTGTGTATCGAGAGCAGACTGAACTCCTAGGTCTGCGAAGAATTTTACTTTAGATGCCATGCTACTATTTATAAGAAAAAGGGGACCGAAGCCCCCTTTCGTATGATTTAAAAATTCTAAGCGTCTACTAGAGTTCTATCAAATTTTATGACCGTTGAGTCTGCACTCGAAGGTGTGCATCTTAATCTGACATTTGCTCCTGAAATATCTGCATCGAATGTCGCTAGTGTGGCATCCTTTAATGTGCCATATGCTGTTAATGTGACCACTGAACCATCGTGAACTAACATAATCTCTGTTGAGTGAAAGTCTGTTCCTCTAGACATTGCAACTATGTATCTTGCAGCTCTGAAATCAGCCTTAGCAAAAGTATCAAGATTAAACTGAGTAGTTGCAGTCTTTGTTGATGCACCTCTCTTTTTGTTTTTATCTTGTGTTGGTTTACTAGTTTTGATTACATCGTCTGTAGAATCATATTCGATATGTCGGATAAGTTCAGCGAGTTTAAATGCTTTTGTTATTGCCATATCTTACTCCTATGAATGTCTAATTTGGAATGTGTCTATTGTAGTGTTAGTGTTAGCAGGTGTGACGAGTAATCTCATGTTACCTGAATTAACATCTGCACTCAATGAGAACAACGATGAGTTAGAATATACATCTCCGTATTGAACGAAGTATGCGTTTGAGCCATCATTAATTAACAACACTTCAGCGGCATGTGTGCCTGCTGAGGCGTGTGTAGCATTGATGACATACTTAATTGCCTTATTCGCAACGGCGTTTGAACTCAATACTTGGTTTGCTGTAGTTGCTGAGAACGAGGATGCTGTATAGTATCCTTGAACTAAGTCAGCAGCTGTGACTGCGACTACTTCAACTACATCACCACTTATTGCGTTTTGCGCCAGCGTGACAGTTGTAGAGTTAGTTGCGGTATAGTCTGTTCCACCATCTACAAGTTTAACACCATTTAAGAAAACTTGTTCTGACCCTACTGTGTAGGATAAAGAATTTGAATCATCATCGTTTCCTGTAATTGATGTTGTATTACTTGTGATAGTATATTTGAATATTGATATACCTGAACCACCTAATGTTGCAAATGATAAAGTTCCTGAACCATTGGTTTGTAGAACTTGGTTTGCAGAACCATCACTGGTTGGGAAAGTTATAGCGTCATTGATTGTAAGAGATGCAGGATTTGAGCCTATTTCTACGATAGCTGCTGACCCATCATTTTTTTCGGTATACATTCTACCGTGATAGGTGTTTATTGCAACTTCCCCTAGAGCTAAATCACTCGTAGCAGGGACATCGTTCTGCGTAGAACTTCTCTTAAATTGAATAACTGTTGCCATATCTTCCTCCTATTGAGCGGCGTTAATTAAAATGTTCCGCCGTCTATAGCAGTGATTGATACTGCACCACTTGAAACTGTAAAGTTAGCACTTGCGAAAGAAGCAATACCTTTATTGGTTGTTGTTGCATCTTCACCAGCAATAGTGATACTTCCGTCTGCGTTAGTGACATCGATTCCTTCCCCAGCAGTTAATGTGCCAGCAGCGAAATCGCCATTGCCACCATGACCAATTAATAATTGACCAGCTGTTGGTGCTGAACCGTCAATAGAAGTTATAGAACCAGATAATGCAAGACCACTTGCTTCTAATCCACCAAATACTGCACCAAGTGCTGTACCTGAGAATGTTGAAGAAGAATCAGTTGCACTTCCTAATGCTATGAATTTTCCTGTTGAATCGTCAAAACCGAAGAAACCAACTTTTGCACCTGATGAGTTATACTTAAATTTAATACCTCTATCTAGGTTGTCATCTGAACTATCATCACCGATTTCAAAAACAGGGTCAGCGATAGACACTGTAGTTGAATTAACAGTAGTAGTTGTACCACTAACTGTTAAGTTACCAGCGATTGTGACATTATCAGGTAAACCGATTGTGACTGTATTACCTGATGCACTTGTTGTTACCTCGTTTGCTGTACCAGCAAATACCATAGTTTCACTATCTAAGTCAATAGATAATGCACCACCTGAATCTGCTTGAAAGTCTAAGTCTTGTGCTGTGATGTTTGTATCTACATAATCTTTAACAGCAGCTGATGTTGGTATAGTTGTATCGTTGTCATTTGAACCAATGCCTTCTGACTCAGTGACGAATACTGCATCGTCAAAGTTTGCGAAGACAACGGCGTCATCTGCCAATTTAGCAGCTGTGACTGCATCGGCAGCCAACATACCAGTTTCAACAGCGCCTGCTGAGATTGTTAGAGCACCATTTGCTGCTAAAGTAGCATCTCCTGATACTGCGACATTATCAAAAGAATCACTTCCGTCATGGACAAGAATATGACCAGCACTTGCTGAACTGATATCAGTATCAGAAGCACCTGCAATTGATGATGTTGTAGAAACGAAAGACAATACTCCAGAACCATTTGTTCCTAGAACTTGTCCGTTTGAACCATCTGATGATGGTAAGGTTAGTGTCAAATTACTCCCGACTGAATCAGGAGCTTTTAGTGCAACAAAATTAGAACCGTTATCAGAATCTTCCATTAACGATAAAGATGCACCAGCAGTTGAACCATTACCAACTTTAAAGTTGGCAGGAGTTGCCGTTGAACCTGCAAGTATATCTGTATAGTATTTACCACCGATTGCATGAATCAATGCAGTGGAGTTATCGGAATCTACTGATTCGATGAATAATTTTGCACCAGCACCAGAATTTGACCTATCCTGCACATACGCCAATTCGCCTTCAGCTAAATCTGAGATTGCTGGAGCGGCTGACCCTGTGCTTCGTTTGATTTGAATTACTGTTGCCATTTTTATTCCCTTTTAATAAAATAGTTGTTTATAAGCTTATTTTTCTCTACACTATTCGAGAAAGATTCATACTGTATACTATCCTCTCACAATGAGGTTCGTGTCTCACTTGAATGACACATTGATTTGTTTAAGTATTTATATGATTAGAATGTTCCGCCGTCAATAACTGTGGTTGTTTCCCACTTATCATTCGACTGATTGTATTGTAGAAGACCTTTATCTGTCTCTGATGCTTGAACATCTGAAAGTTCTTGAATTGATTTAGCAGTTAAGTCTACGCCTGTTTGAGAACCAATTGAGACTTGTTTTGCTCTTAGATTTGTTGTACCTGTAAGTTTACCACCAACAGTAGCAACTCTTGATACTACACCTTTTATTGAACTCATCGTGTGACTCCTGGTGTTATGATTGCTTGACCCTCGACTACTCTTGTTGTGACACCTGCACCACTAGTTATGTTTAAATCATAAACATATCTTCCTGCACTCAAACCAGATGTCTGAGTATCAGTTAATGACATAGTTACCTTTCCTTGTGATGGTGTTCCTGTAGTTGTAGTAAATATTGCTGATACATTTGATGAACCATATGTCTTTCTTATTTGAGCTGCTGTTGAATAACCAGTCAAGTCTAAGACTCCACCTGTTGCATCTGAGACATCTACTGTGACTGTAAAGTCTGTTCCTTGGTCAATAAATAAATTTGCGATAATAGCCATATAACTATTTATACGATTTTATTCGTCAAAGTTTGTAGTTGGTCTTTGATGTATCTTTTCTACAGTTGAACTATCTTTCTTAACGAATACTTTTTGCACACTTCTTACGCCTTGTGAGTCTTTTAAGAATACGCCTTTTACTTTAGCAACTGGTCCTATAGGTCTTCTACTATTATATGTGTGTTGATATATGAAAGGACTTCTATGATTGTAAGGCACAGGAATTCTATGTATGTAAGGAACATTAGTTTGTGCGTTTGCAATACTAGGTTGTTGAACACCTATAGTCACTTGATATATTACAGGACTTCTATGTTGATATGTAAATGGTGTTTGATTACTTCTAATATTAGGTTCTTGTTGTGCCCTTATATTAGGTTGTTGATTATTTCTTATATTAGGTTGTTGTGCATTTCTAATATTAGGTTCTTGTTGATTTCTAATAAATGGATTTTGTGCATTTACAGGTAATCTATAATTTGCAGTAGTCTGTCTATTTCTAATATTAGGTTCTTGTGCGTTTGCAGGATTTCTATAGAAAGCAGGTTGTTGTGCATTTCTAATATTAGGTTCTTGTTGGTCTCTGATTACAGGTTCTCTTGCATCTCTAATGTTTGGTTCTTGTGCCGCTCTAATTACAGGATTCTGTGCGTTTGCAATGTAAGGAGATTGAGCATTTTTAATTGTCGGTTGTTGATTATCTCTACTATTTGGTTGTTGTGCTGACCTAATAAACGGATTTTGTGCGCTTGCAATATAAGGAGACTGTTTACTTCTAATGTTAGGCTCTTGACCAACATGACCTGATGGTTGTCTAGTTTGTGATGGTTGTCTTCCTGATGCCATAATTATCTCAATGAAATTCCTGATGATGCAGTCAATTGGATTCCCATGCCTGCAACTGTATAAGTTGTAAATATAGAAGTCTGCCCAGACTTCGATAATCTAAGTGTAAACTCTAATCCCTGAGCACTGCAAGTTGCAGTTCTAGGTTGCCCCAATTGAGGACTTCCTGTATCTGCTTGCCATGTAAAAGCTCTGTTTGTATTAGTTCCGTTATAAGAACCTGCACTACTAGAACCAGTGTAAACACTATAGTAAGTACCCGATGTAAAACCTCCACCTTGCGAATCAGCTGCGGTGAAACCATCATAGTTTGCACCTTGGGCACTCACTGAATATTTAACATCTACTGCCCATGTATCATCAACACCTGGAGTCACGCCTGTTGGATAACCACTTATATTAGAACCAATCGATACTTGATTAAAATATAAAGTTGCATACGAATTATTACCGCCACCATTGTAGAACATGTGAACAGAACCTTGTTCACTAGTGTTATTACCATAAGTTGAATATGGTATACTTGATGAACTTTTCTGATAATCAAAAGACATATTAGCAAAAGCTTGAGCTGTTTGACCCTCAGGTCTTTGTGTGTGCGTAAATGTATTCCAGTTAGGCGCACTGAATCCTTGAGGTGTTGATGTAGGTCCTGTTGAATCTCCGTCAATCGCATCAAATATCATAGGTGTTTGTGTAATAGTAGGTGTCTGAATAGTGTATGTAAATGGCGACCTGTGGTTATAATCTACTGGTTGTCTATTGTTATATGTTGACGGCGACCTATGTTGATATGTAAACGGACTTCTATGTTGATATATTGACGGCGACCTATGGTCATATGTAAAAGGTTGTCTGTTCTGATATGTTGAAGGTGACCTATGGTCGTATGTAAACGGACTTCTATGTTGATAAGTAAATGGCGACCTGTGATTATAAGTCAACGGCGACCTGTGTTGATATGTAAATGGATTTCTATATGATACAGGGTCACGATATGTAGAAGGTGACCTATGGTCATAAGTAGAAGGATTCTGATATGTTCTAGGGTCACGATATGTTGAAGGACTTCTATGCTGATATGTTGCAGGACTTCTGTGGTCGTAAGTAAAAGGACTTCTATGGTCGTATGTAGACGGCGACCTATGTTGATATGTTAAAGGACTTCTATGTTGATAAGTTCCTGGTTGCCTCGCATCTCTTATATTAGGTTCTTGTTGGTCTCTTGGTTGTTGCGCTGTAGTTGGTGTTCTATGTTGATATGTTGAAGGTTGTTGCGCTGTTCTATTATTAGGCTGTTGAGTTTGCCTAATATTAGGTTCTTGTGCGTTTTTTGGAACTCTGGCAATGTAAGGTTGTTGTCCTAGAACCTGGTCCTGTTTTATAAAAATATCGTCTGACATATCACTATACTAAGAAGTATAGATGACCTACTGATTTACCTGAACCACTTGGAAGACCACTACTTAAATCTGAGTCTGTAATCACCGAGTAGTCAAGTTCTACATCATCGCCATCTATCTTAACTCCATTACTTGTATTGACACTCATTGTGATTCTTCCATCTAATGCTGTATCTGTGCCACCGTCTGGGTTATCAGCGTATGATTTAGCAAGACCAACACCTGCAATGATAGTGTCATTTACTCTATCATCTGTGAAGTATTTATTAGTCTCCTCTGAGATTGAATCTGTGCCTGTTGAATTGTTTGCAACTTGTAAATTACCTGAACCATCAAATACTAATATTTGACCAGCACTTGCACCAGAAGTTGAACCCACATCTGATAAACTAGATATAGCAGAGTTCATTGTTGTATTGATTGATACATTACCCTTTGCAGTCTGTGTGACTGAACCTGTGACTGCACCAGTCAATGCAAAGTCTGAATTATCTAGAACTAAATCTAAAGTATTATCATTGTCATCATAGGTAACTGAAAGACCTGATTCAGTATTAGCATTAAGCATAGCGCCAACTGTATCAGAAATAAACTCTGGTAAATCTTCTACGACCCAATTAGAACCATTGTATTTAAGAACACTATTAGAGTTCTTGCCTGCATCGTTTACATTGTTTAAGTCATTGATATCAGCAGCTGCGATTCTAGCATCTGCCCTAGCATTAGTATAATACAAATTAGAGCCTTCTGTCAAGTCTCCTGTATTATGGTTTGCAATACTTGAAACTGTTCCTGTTAAGGCACCTGATGCGACATTCAATACTGTTGTTGAACCATCGTTTGTGATTGTAGATAGTCTAATAGTTGCATCTGTTCCGTCTGTTCCATTATCAAGTATAGTTTGACCACCACTTGATAAAACATCACCAGTCATATTACCTGTTTGATTACCAACTAGATTACCAGTGAAAGTTGTTGAGTGAACATTTGACCATTTAAGTGTTGAAAGACCTAAAGTGTATGCGTTGTTTGTATCTGGTCTTAGATTAGATGCGGCTTTACCTGTAAATGTAATTGTATCAGTAGCGGCATTACCTAATGTTGTATTACCCTCTATAGATGCATTACCTGTGACTGTTAAATCACCACCAATACTTGCATCATCACCCACTGATAAATCATCTGTAGTTGTTAGTTGTTCTGCTTGAACTGTGCCTGAGAATGTTCCGTTTACTGCGTTTGTTATTGAACCACTTGATAGTGATGCAGTGCCATCTGTAATTATAGGGAACTGAACTTTCTTACCTGATACTGATGATATGATATCATCTTCTGCAAATGTTTTACCTGCAAGTTGTAATGTAAATCCTGATTCTAGAGTTGTTGTAGCAGATGAGTTATCACCATTTAGAATAACACCGTTTGCGTTTGTATTATAGATTGTATTTTCTGCACTCTTCTGGAAGAATGATGAAGCTGTTCCTGCAATCTGAGTTCCTATAAATGCACCTGTGTATGAATAGATTGTAAGTCTATCACCAGCAGACATAGCATTTGATTGACCAGATGCATAAGTTCCTTGTAGAACTATTGATTCATGATTACCTTGACCGTCTGGACTTGCAACAATGTAATCTACATCTTCTACTAAGTGTCTTTCATTTTTAAATACTTGAACTTTATCTTTCTTAAATAAAAGTTTTACTGAGAAGTTATCATTGCCAGTAAATGTTGTTTGGTTATTTGTAGCAATATAAGTATACTCTTGTAAGAAAAACTTCTTGTCTTCTAGTATGTTAAGTGCATCTACAAGTGTGCCGTTTGTTCCTAATTTAAGTCCGTCACGAAGACCATCTTTTTCACCCACATCAAATGCGAGTTCATTATAGGTCTTTCTAAAGTCTTCTATAGTGCTGAAGTTGTCTACTGTTTTAGCCATGTAATTTCTCTATCATTTCTTTCAATAAAAATTTAATTTCTGTAACCTCTTGTTTAAGAGTATTTATTTCATTTCTCTGAGATTTCATCATCTCTCTTCTTCTGATTGTTAATCTATATGCCTCATCATCCATATTGATGATTGCATGAGACATTTCATCTCTGATTAACTCACTATGTCCTTCGACTTTTGCATACTTTCTCTTCATGTTATGCAAGTGCGATACATCTCAATGCTGATACTAGAGGCACAATCGAAGTATTACTTGATTGACCAACTATCTTAACTACAAAACCAGTAAACTCTGGTAATGCATCAGCAGTGTATTCGTATTCCTTAAAGTTTCTTGCATCTTGTTCAGTCACTACATCTGGTGAACCATCTGTATTGAAGAACTCAAATCCTAAATCATCGATAGGTGTTGTTTCATCATTCTTCAATATCTTGAACATGAATTTTAAATCTGTTTCTGGTGGTCTAAAGTTATCTGCAATAACTTTCAATGAAGTTGCAGGATTCTTTAGATTCACTTTTCTTGTTATGTAAACCATTGCGTTGTTATCGCCATCTGGTTCTGTTGATGGTATGTGAACCATCTGAGTTGGTAAATCAGATGATGAATCGATATCATTGATTCTGTTCATAATACCCAATGCACCGATTGTGCCAATATCAATCACTGGTGATAAGTTTTGATTTGAACTACTAAACTGTAATCTACATTCAAATGATTTACTTGTAGGTCCGCCTGTCACATGTGATTGTTCATTTATACTTGATGCGACAATACTTGGTCTTTCAAAGAAGTTGTTATCATTCAATGTAATAAAGTCATTAGTTGACCTCATAGTGAATGTGGTGTCTAAGGAAGTCGATTCTGGCGAATTAGTTCCTGTTCTCCTTACACTTGACAACAATGTGCAATCTTTGTATGTTAGAGATGGTATTAGAGTGTGTAATACATCATAGTATAAGTTTCTAGTGATTCTTGCGTTAGAACCACCACCTATTGTAGACTGAACTGCGTTTGTATATGACAAGTGATAACTTGATAAATCTGGAGTCACGCAGAAAGAGTCTATACCATAGTTTGTGAGTGTTGTAAATGATGCATTGATAGATGCAATAGGTATACCACCTAGTGTATCACCAACTGAACCAATTGTCAATACCGCATCACCACTATTCTCAAAGTTTGTTAATGTGACTGTATCACCAACTGCATAGCCTACGCCTGGGTCATCGATTGTAGCAGAAACAAATGCCTCTGCATCGTTCATTGTAATTGAACCAATCTGTAATCCAGAACCTGTTCCTGTAGTTGTATTGACTGTTATTGATGATGTGTCTACTGTTCTAGCAGAACCATCAGTCATATTTGATAATGTTCCACCTGATATTGTTAATGCACCATTCTTCTTATCACCTTCTACACCAAACACGATAACATCATTGTTAGTATCATACATTCCATGTGAGTAGTTGTAGATTCTAACAAATGGTTGATTACTGTAAACTTCTACTGAGTTTGGTTGTAAATCAGCAGGTGGTAAATGTTGATTTTGGAAGACAATGTTTGCACTTTCGTTTGTTGTAAACTTAGCAGCCTTCATATGGAACTTCAAGTCATCTGTTTGTTCAGCAGTCCATGTTGATGCGTTCTGAGATAAGAACAATGAACCAGCATATGGTTGTCCTGAAATTGTTTGACCTGTGATTAAATCTGTTTCGCCCATTCTAGAAATGAAACACTCGTAATCATTTGAGTTTGAATATACTACGAAACAGTATTCATGTTTATCTTCTAAGTATACTGGTGATTCAAATGTAAATGTAGTTGCAGTTGAACCATCAGATGATAAATTGACATCAGATGGATTCAATGTGACTACTGAGAATGGCATTACTGTTTGACCTGGATAACCATTTACCATGTTTCTGATTTCTACAGAAACAGGTAATGTAGCAGACTTAGTTTTAAAGAATAAGTCTATAGATGTTAAGAACATACCACCATCTGCTTCAATCAAGAATGATTCTGCTAATGGGTCACCCCAACCTCTATCGAGTCTTTCATCCATGAACCTTCTAGGTCTATCTGGTATATCAATAATACCTAAGTCTAGAGGTGGTTCTTGCCTTGGTGGCAAGACTGGTGGTAATACAGGAATTGGCACCAGAGGTATTGGCGGAACAATTGGCGGCGGAACTGGCGGCAACGGTGGTAGCGTTGGCGGCGGAACTATAGGCGGTGGTGTCAATATTGGTAAATCTGGCAACGGCGGAGGCGGTGGCGGTAATACTGGTTGAGGCGGGGCAGGTGGTGGCGGTGGTGGTAATGAACCATCACTTGTCACATTTAGTCTCTCACCTCTTCTTGTAATTGTTCTTTCGCCATTCAGTCTTTCTAAGACTACTCGACCATTTCTTGTTGATACTACTTCTGTTTGTGAACTGTTTAACAGACCTTGTGCTTGATAAATTGATGCACCACCTGAATCTGGATTACTTAGATTATTTGCACTAGATGTGATTCTAAGTTCTCTCTGTCCTGTTGGGAATCTTTGGTTGTTGTCATTTGGTATTTCAAAATGACAAATTACTTTACCATTACCATCTGTTTTAATACCTGATGATTTAGTTGTGCCACTATCTTGTGAGTATGTTGCACTATCAGGTCTTGTATATTGGTCTACTCTGATACCATCAAAGTATACAAAGTGGTCTGTATTTGGTTTTAAATTTGTTCCTGTTATCTTAATCTCTCTACTTCTGATGAAAGGTATTACAGATACACTTACAACTCTATTGTTTCTTGTTTCTACAAAGTCTTCGACTACTGATGTTCTTACACCTGTTCTTGCTTGTATCTCAGGTGTTTCAGTAATCTCTTTTGTTATGATTGTGCCTTGTGTCCATTCACCACCTTGAGCAGGGTCACCAGACCATGAACCTGGTGTTGTTGCTTGTGTTTCAGTTTCTACTACTGATGGTTCACCAACCCATGTTGTTTGCCATGCGTTCCAAACTGTGCCAAGTGAGTTCTGATTCTCAGCGATAACAGCATCAAAGTTTCCTTCTCTGTTAATTCTTACTTCTGGTAATTGTTCTGTATCATTCCAGATATCTGTTTCTGGTTCTAGTTTTATATTACCAACAAATGCAAAAACATGATATGGGTTTACATTGATATGTCTTGATGCTTTATCTTGATTTACATATGTGACTTCTGAGAATGGTAATGTAATCAAGTCACCAGTTTGTTTGTATCCTGCTGATTGTCCTGCAGCCAATTCAATATCAAAGAACTGTGAATATGATTGTGGTCTAAGATGACCAACTTTAGTATCGATTGCAACTTTGTAATCTGGATGAGATACATCACCAATCTTGTGACCTCTAAAGTTATCTACTAAGAAACCAGATTTGAATCTATCGAAACCATCTGCATCTAATATTTGTTTTGTTTGTGTATCTTTTTCTAATAAAGATAATGCTGTGACTCTTTCTAAGTTTGTCACTCTCTGATTGATTTTACCAATGTCTGACATGGTAAATCTTCTGTAGTCTTTAGACTTAACAGATATATCTTTTGTATTTTGTGTAAATGCAGGAACAAATAGTTCAAACATTTCTAATGCATCATCAATCGGGTTAGGTCTTTGAGGTGTTAATGCAGGATTACCTTGTGCAACTTGAAACTTACCACTCTGATGTAAGAATACTTTGTCGATTCTTGGAACATAGAAACTAATATTACCTTTTATCATTGCAGTTGGTAAAGGACATCTAGAGTATGATGCTCTTGTAGATGTAATATCAGCACTTGAATTACCTGATATATCTGCCCTTGCGCCCTCGAAGTTTCTTGCCTCGTAAGCAAATGGAGATATCAATGCACCTGCACCATTACCTGCGGTACCAAAGTCTGATAGATTCAGAATCGATGCAATATTAAATGTATAACTTACACCACCAAAAGCAGAATTACCAAATAATTGACCAACACTTGGTCTAAAGTCTACTGCATCTGATAATTCAAATTGTCCGTCTGGTTCAAATCCACCAATGTCAACTTTGTTTGGAGAAAAGTTTGGTATATCTTTATATTCAATATCTGAATATGATGAGACATCGTAGAAATCACCTGAACCTCCTTCGAAGTAATCGAAGAGAACCATGATTTCATTATTAGGTGTAGTTTGCCCTGTTTTTAAAATTAGTTTTGCGTGGTCATAGTAACCATCTCTTTGACCATTGTCTAAAGAATATCTATCTGTAATATCTGGTGATGATGTTCCTATACTTGTAAGTGTTGCAATTGCGTTTGATGTTTCATCTACGATTGTTTCACCTGCGGTAAATGCCACATTCTTCTGTAAATAGTAGAAGTAAGATGTTTGGTCATCACCATTGAAGTCTATAAGTTTTGCACGAACACCTGATGTTTGTCCTTTAATGATATTACCTGTTGCAAATGTTCCTGATGATACATTTATAACTGCATTAGGTGGAGTTGCAACACCACTTGTGTCTGTTCCTGGAACTGCCTCGAATATACCTCTTACTTTAAATACATCTGCAACACCAAGTGATAATTCTTTATGGTCATATGCAGTTCCATAGAATGGGTTATCTGAGTGTGAATCACTCTTACTGTATCTTACAGCACGAAACTCTCTTAACGCTTTTGTTTTTGCAACTGGATTTGCAACACTAACTGTCCATGATGCTCTTATAACTGCACCACTATCAGCAGATGCACCAACAACTACAGTCTTACTTGATGTTCCTGATATTGATAAGTTGCCACTTGGGTTATCAGAATGTGCTGTATCTGTTGGTAATAACAGTTCACCATCAGTAATTGTTGGACTGCCTGATGCCTGTTTTAAAACTGAGAATTGATAGTTGTCATTGTTGACTGGTTCAAAAGATTCATCTGATTCTTTTGGTATTGAAATCTGTCCACTAGAGTTTACAGTAAAGTCTGCTTGTTTTCTTACGGTAATCTCTGTTGGTGTATGTGTTTTAACATAGTCTCTAGGCCATGCAAAGATTGAAGCAGATTGGTCTTGGTTGTAAAGTTTTGCTCTTCTTCTTAATAATGCAACATTTCTAACTGTTGAATTTCCATTCACACCAGAAGTTGCAATTGTTTGTGCGTTTGAATTATCTGTGACTGAATCAATAACTTGAACTGCACCTGCACCATCAATAATTAAGTCACCCTTTCTTAGTTCTGTTAAGAAAGCAGTTCCTAAACCAGTGATTGCACCAAGATTGGTTATTGTTGATAGACCTGATATTAATTTATCATTATCAAGTGCGACATCGGCAGTAAAGTCTTCTTCTGTTGATGTTTGTGAACTTACTTGACCAACACTTCTTGCATCTTCAACATTGAAACTTCTTACAGCAGAAAGTGTTGAACTTGAAGAATATGTTCCTGAACCTTTAAGTGAGATTGCATCGTTAGTTGTAAATGTTCCTACAACATCATGCACCATGACATGATTATTCGATGCATCTTCATATGCAACTATACCTGTTGCGCCTGAGATTGAACCTGTGACTTTATCACCTGCCTTGAAGTTGTTAGATGAAACAGAACAACTTAACATTGTGAACATCTTAATATCAAATAGATATAGATTTAGATGTGTGCCATTGTATTCATCTATATTTCTTACTCTTGCAAACCCTATATGACCAACATAGTCTGCATCTGAATATGCATTGAGTGTTCCTGGTGTTGCGATTGCCTTATCAAATAGTTTGATAGGACTATATGCTTCTACTGTTGTAGAATCACCAAACTCTGGTAAACTATGTGCATTAAAAACTCTTAGTTTATTACCTAATCTAGCAGGTGTGTTTGCGTTTGTAAGTGATTCTGTTGTTCTTGCCTTGTTTATTTCTAGATTAGTTGTTCCTGTTTTGTCAATTGAATAACCTTTGACATATGCTTTACCTGGAGAGATTTGCATAACAACTTTACTCTCATCACCACCTTGGAATGCTTCATAGAAACCTCTGTTGAAACCATCTACTAAGTGTTCTCTAAATGAACTTGAAAATTGTTGTAATACAAAATCACCATTTGCATCGAATGTTCTTTGTGCAAGTGTGTTTTCTATGTGATTGTAAATTGGTCTGTTTATCTCTAACTCTATGATACCATTTACAACTCTTCCTAACTCTACGAAGTTTGTATCAGTTGTTTCAGTAGGTGTAAACTTAGCAAGTGTTAGTGTAAATTTAAGTCTATCTGCACCTGGTGAGTTTTCGTTTGTTGTTCCTTGTGCGTTATCTAATAGACTTGTATCAGCAGAACTTGTAATCAGTTCTTCTTTGATATCTAAACCAATTCTGTAAGATGGTTTACCACTATACTTTTCTAGTGTAAGTATTTGTTCAGATACTTTAACAAAGTATCCTCGTAAAAATACAACACCCTCTTTGATATTTGCAACTGAGGCACGACCTACTGGTGAATCTGTTGATGATTTTACTTTAAATTCGTTATTGTTGTTTGCTGTAGTAGCATTACCATTCGCATCTAATGTGACTTCTCTTATTTCTTCTGATGCGTTAAATCTTTCTGATGCATCTGCTGTTGATGTCTTATCTGTTCCTTTTTGAAAGTATTTGACGATAAGTGTGTCTGGGTCTGTTCCTGTCTGAGCCTCTGTTGTAATGACCTCTGCGATTACGCCAGATGTCTCTCCTTGAATTATTTTACCTTTGAAACCCGATAGATAAGTTGCAACATCGGCGTTGCCTGATGAGTTTGGATTAACTGAGTCGACTTTTACATATTCGACATCCATATCGATGTCTGTTTCTGCACCATTTACAATCGAACCTTCTTTGAACATATGGTCACCAAACTTGGCGACTTGGTCTTGAAGTATGGATTGTGACTGAGTTAGTTCTCTTGCTTGAAGAGGTCTACCTGCTCTAAATAAAACTTTGTGATAGTTTTTACTTGAATCGTAGTCATCGTAGTATGGTGATATATTTAAGTCTGTTTTCTCTGACATAGTTTATTCTTCTTTAAAAGTTTTAATAATTATGTCTCCTTTCGGAGACAATAATTACATTTCAATAATAAGTTTAATATCTTCTATTTGGTCAGCAGCCCTTGATACTGCACCTCTATTTTCTACATAGAGAATTTGACCTGTGAATCTTGTCATCTCTGGATGAGAAGTAGAAACACCACTTCCAGTCACATCTGTTGATTTTGTGCCTGCACCGTTTCTGAATACTTCATCACTATTTGCAAATGCAACATATTCACCACCTGAGTTTACTACAGGTAAAGTTTTTAACACATTACCAGTCTTAGAAACAACTCTTACTTTAGCAGTAGTTGCTGATTCTGAAGCGGCATCTGTTAGTAAGTCATCTACTGATATACTTGAAGCGTCTGCAACTGTTAATTGATTTGTTGCAGTCATTGAAGAAGCAGATGAAATTGTTCCATCAGAAGATTGAACTGGATTCTTAATAAGACCAATTCGTCTGAAATCGTTATCTGTTGGGAAATCACCTGAACCTTCACCAAACTCTAATCTAGAGTTGACGATTGCATAGTTACCACCTAATTCTTCGATTGGGTCGGCACCATGACCATTGATTGGAGATATAACAGCGTGTATTGTTGCGCCTGAACCAGCAGAGAGTCCTGATATTGCAGAATTCAATGTTGGGAAAGATGCTCTCTTATAACCTGAACCATAAGAAGATGTATCTTTAAATGCAACTGAACTTAGAGAACCACTAGCAAATGTTAATGTTGCGACAGCACCTGAACCATCACCTTCGACTGCGACATCGAGTGTGAAAGAACCAGATGAACCATTACTATATCCTGAGCCGGCAGCAGTGACTACATAGTGATATATTGCACCATCAACAGCGGCGTTCTCTACATCCCACTGAGCAGAACCATCGTCTGTTGCAGTAGAACCAAACCCACCGTTTGTGCCTGAACCTGCAACAGCAGATTTAGCACCTATTGATTTGACTGGTATGAAATCGTTGGTAACAAATTTGATAACATCTGAAGCGACAACTGAATACATGAATTTCCACATATATCCATCACCTGTCACTTGTGGGTTTGCAGTATCAACTGATGTTGGTTTTACTGTTGATGCAACTGTTGAACCACCTGACATTCCTGTTTTCAAACATTTGTATACTTTGAATTCGTCTGTTATTACATAACCTCTTCCATCGAAGAAGTTTGATACACCTGTGACATTAGTTGTATTAGATGATGAGTAGTTATCTCTATACTCGTCATATTTTGTTCCTGATGTCCAATCGTATCTTACTAAACCATGAGAGATGTCTGTTGAAGAAACTTTCTTCAAAGCAATCATATCTTCGTATGCGCCTATCTCTTCTGATTGTGAATTTGCAGGAGCAGGAGGACTTGTGTCATCTGTCCATGCATGTGACCTACCAATGAAAATGTAGTTCGATTGTCCACTTTCTGAAAAGTCTTCAATGAACTGCTTCGCATTGTGCGTTCTGAATTTTTCTGTTATTATTGCTGCCATTTTCGTTATAACTCCAAGTTATTTATGTAATTGTTCTATTATTTATAATGCCGCTAAGGCACTATTTGTAATATTTGATGAATTAACATAGGAACTAAATGCAATATTTGTTCTTTGTCTCTGTTTTTCGTCTAAATCATCGATATAGAAAGTGCCGAGTTGTTCATTCATCTGGTTAATACTTAATCCTTCTGATACAGAAGTCTCTGATAAGACAGCACTAATGCCATCTTCTAACAGAATTTTGTCTTCATCGTTTGTATCAGAAGTCTCATCTAAAATGTAATAAGAAATCTTATAACAATTTTGGAATGCAATCTTATTTAGACTTCTTAAAGTAGGGCCTAGTGGCACGAATGTATGCACACTTTCTCCTGAGTCTTCTTTTACGAAAGCATCACCGTCTTCTGTAATTATTCTAGAATTATCTTCCATATAAATGAAAGGATTGTCTAGTTCTACTGACCTTTCGGTCACGAAGAATTCTCTTGTTTCTGGAACTGTTTCATCTTCTAGTAAGAATACACCAGTTTCATCTTCCATTAGAATTCTTTCACCATGTAAGTCTCTATCAAATGGGTCGAATCTTACAAAGTTCAAAGGTTCTTCGTTTAAAATCTTTGTGCCGTCTTCATGTATTAATACTTCTTCTGACGGATGCCAGAACTGAAATACTTTACCTGAATCGGCAGGTCTTACAGCGACATTACCAAACTCACTTGTTAAAGGAACATCTGAGTTGTTTACATAGTAATTGTTGTCTGCTGTTTCTAAATTCAATACAGTCACAGCGCCATCTCTTCTAGGAGATTTTTGTATGAATGTATCAAAAGTTGTATGTGTTGGTCTGTTTGATGCACCAATCTCTGTATCTAATTTTGTGTTTAATGCATCTGTAATAAATTCTTTTCTGTTGAGTATGTTGACATGACCTGCACCATCTTCTCTGCCTGTATCATTTACACCTTGTGCATTTCTCAACTGAGTAATCATCTCTTGTGCATCTACTTCTGCCTGAGTAGTATACAACATTACTAGAGTTTCTTTTGATGTTTGTGCAATGTTATCTCTAGAATCTTCGTTCTCTAATAGATGACCATCTTCCATTAATACTCTGATTGGTGCACCTGAACCATCTGTTGGTGAATCTTCCATTAATACATTGTCTGTTGGGAAAGATGGTATGATAATCGTAGGAACGAATGTTGATGATACGATACCCATTTGGTTTTCTGGATTCACTTCGAATCTGCCATCGAAACCAGAACTTAATATCTCTGACTTAACTGCAACCTCACCAAAGAATATGTGACCTGATGGGTGAACTAAGTCTTTTACTATTGAACGATAGTTATTAATACTCTCACCAACTTTGATGATGTATGAATGTGATTGATATAGTTTACTATCTTGAATGTTTGAAGTCTTAGATGATGCAAAACCTTTATCACTTAAAAATGCACCATTCATTAATCCTTCACCTGAAACTTTACCTCTTGATGTGTAGGGGTCATTCTTTAGAACGATGAAACTATCTGAACTTTCAAATGTGACTTTCTCATCATCTATGAACATACCACTTAGATTCTTATACTTCAATATGTTTCTAGTGTTATCATATGACTGAACATTAGCAGTTGCGTTTGATACTGAACCTGTTATTTGCACACCTTTGTTTAATGTTGATGATGGTGTTTGAATCAACATGTTATGGAATGATGTTGTTTCATCTAAGATTGCATCTGCATCAAATTTATTACCTTGGTCTGATATTGTAAGTTTTTCTATCGCACCAATTTGTGAAGACCATGCGTATATCTTTGCGCCTGTACCATGTGATACTTTTTCTTGAACTAATGATTTTGCAGTAGAAGAGTTTGAACCTGTGATTGTTTCTCCTGCCTGATAGATGCCTGTATCTGAACTTGACCTTTTAACCACAATTCTATTGTTCTCTGGTTCTAATCTTAGAATTACAGAAGTAGCATTTGATGTTCCACCTGTGACTGTTTCATTGACTTGATATCCTGAGATGTCATCAAAGTATAAAAACCCACCTGGAAATACAGCAGGAAGTTTTTCATAACCTGCACCAGGATTTGTTATCTGAACTCTTCTAAGTCTTTGGTCTGTTGATATGATTGAACCACTTGGTGAGTTCTGATAACCATTTAGTAGAACTTCATTACCATCTTCGTATAAGAGTCTACTCTTATCTGTAAATATTTCTACTCTCTCACCACCAGATAAATTTGGGTTAGTTGTAAATGTAATGCCATCGTTTGCAATATTATATGTGTTCTGATTCTGAACTATACCATCGATATGAACTTCTAATGTTCCATGAAATCTATTGATTGCGATTGGTTTGCCATGGTCATCTCTTACAGCCTGACCACCACTGATGCCACCAAAGACTGTTTGGTTTGCAGTTGCAGTAATCTCATACTGTTCAAATGCAAGTGCATCTTCTAATATCAACTCATCACCAGTTGCACCAATGATTGCCTCTGCACCATTACCACCAGATGCATCGTTATCAAATACTACGATATCTCCTGGTGAATATGTTTGACCACCTGTTTCGATGTATATTTTTTCTACAGGTCCTCTTGATACAGATGTGACATTTGATTTTGCAGTTAGTGTGTCTGTATCTAATTTACCACCATTAAAGTCAACTACATCTTGCAGTTCATACATAGAACCTGCTGATGTTGTTTCCATAAGAAGACCATCGCCATCTTCTGTTAGTAAATCTCCGTTGTTATCTTCATTTCTAAAATAGATTGAACCTTGCGTAGTATCGATTGACGATACAATACCTTTGATAGTTCCTTGATATGTTGTGACACCATCTCTATCAATTAGATATGCAATTTTGTTTTTTACAAATTCACCTCTATGAGTTAGAGATATCGATAGACTGTATTCTCTGTTTTCTAAATCTGTAATGTATGCGTTTTCTACAATTGCTTCTGCATCTATTATTGTTGTATCTGTATCATTGTATTGAACTATCTTGTCATTCTGTTTAGGTGTTGCACCTAAATCCATAGTTATACTCAGTCTTCTTTCTTCATTGAATCCTGAATCAGATGCAAAGACTGTTTCGTCTATCGGATATTTTATCTCTGCATCTTCGCCGTAGAGCAATCTCATCAAAAACTTGACTGACTCTGCGGTACCTTTTTGTTTGTATAAAGAACCTATGTTCTTTAATGTTAATCTTGCGTTTTGTGTTTCTTTTAAATCTAGAGATGGTATAAAATCTTTTTGAAAATATTGTAAGAATGTCTCTAGTGTTTGGTCTATATCTGAGTAATCTAATAGTCTGTTGTTTGCAACAATGGCGTTTTCTTTGTATGTCTTAATTACACCTGTTTGATTACCATCTCGTCCTGTAATTGTTTCTGTCTCTGAGAAACCTGTTCCTGAGATTGTGTCTACTATTAGAGTTAAACCATTTATAACTTTTATCTTTGCGACTGAACCAGATTTAGACCCATAGATGTATTCACCAACTTGAAGTGGTTCTACTTCACCCTCTTGTATGAGTTTAGATATGTCTGCATCTGGAGAAGAAGAAACGGTACCCGCCTCGAGCAACACTGCAGCTGCTGTCTCAGAGGTACCGTCTTCTAATCGTATGCCTGTTAATTCACCTTTCGATGATAAGACAATAATTTCAGATTCGAGGTATTCGAAATAGGCTTCGAGAAACATTTCGAATATCGGTGCATCTTGCCTAATATGGTCAGGAAGAAGACTCGATAGTCGAGTAGATAATCTATCTACAATATGATTCTCAAATGCCATTTAATTATATACCTGCTACTGATGAACCTGTTCCTACAACACTGATTGGGTGCCAAACTAATGAACCCTCTGTGCCGAGTGCGATACAGATTACTGCACCACCAGTTTCTAAAAGAATCTGTGGAGCGGCAACTGAACCGTCTGTCCAGTTAGATACAGTAATATCACCATTGTGTGATACACCGTCATCTTTTCTTACTATGATTTTGATTTGACCAACTGATGTTCCAGCAGCGAGTGTGAATTGCACATCTCCACTTTCACCTGTCATGTCTATCAAAGTCACAGCCTTTGTTGCACTGATAGCGCCTGCATCTGTTAATGTTTCAACATCATCAAATGCTAAATAAGTCGGAAGATTGTTAAACAATCTAGCAAGACTCATTTTTTTATTAACAGGAGTTCCACTTGGGTTGTCAACGATGTGTAGTAAATCTACTGCGTTCACATCACCAGCTGCAATCTCTGTTAATGCTGTTATTTTCTTATCTGCCATTCTCTTTTCCTCCTATAATCCAATTGAATGGGAAACTACTCACGGCATAAACCGTGACCACTTATTTCATATTATTAATAACTACTGGATGAGGTTGAGTTATAACCTACACCAGCACTGCTCTCACCACTACTAATGGTGTCGACTTCACCACTTACCTTAATGTCATCAACACTGATGTCAATCAAAGAACCTCTGATTGCAACAACATCATCTGAACTAGGTAATACTGTAAAGTCTATCGATGTGTCACTGTTTACTGTTGAGGTAAACTTGATGGCATCAATCGAAATCTTTCCGCTGGTATAATCTATGGTACCAGCAGCCAAGTCAGCGAAGACTCTCACACCACTTTGCATTGAATATCTTCTGATTACACCAGAACCATCATCATCAAAGAAGTATGTATTGACTGAATCTCCGTCAACTTTGAAACCTGTTGTTGTTAGAATACCACCTGACGCCTTATTGTGTCCATCATGTGGGTGAAAGAAACCATTACCAAACTCGATTACTAATCCTTCTGATTTTCCTATTTCTATTAGTTTCTTTTTCTCTAGTCTAACATTTGTTATATTAGATAGTATAGCAGTGTTAGCATTATCAATATCTTTTACAAGATTTGAATGTCTGAATATACTATCGAAGTTGTTTAAATTTGTATTGTCAAAATTTACGATTGCATTTCTCACGATTGTTTCTAATTCTCCTTTTGACAATGTAGTATCATTTTGATTGTATTTGAATACTGTTGTAAGTAAAATCTTTACTATCTCTGCATCTACAATAACTGGTCTAACAGTCAACATATTAAGTTGATTCAATTTAGTTTGAACATCTGCTTTTTCAGCTACTGATAGATAATCTGAATTTTGTGGTTTGAGTGATATGAATACTTTACCATACTCAGGTGGGTCGTTGTCTTCACCGCCCCATACTGCAACTGCATCTGCGTTAGGATAGTATTCACTTACTTTTGCCTTATAGTCATTTAATGTGACTAATCTGTTTTGTGATGTATAGAATTTTGTTGCCTTAAACTTGATTGATTCTATATCTTCTTTCTCTGCACCACCTGAAGCTTCAGATAATGTTGTAATTGTTGGATTTGCAAAACTGTTAATTGCATCAAGCATAACAAATTGTCTTGCACCATCAGCATGAACAGTATCGACTGTTATGTATGTCGCACTAATGGCATCTCCATCAATTAGACCTTTACCTAATACATCGTCACCAAAATAGATTTCAATAAATCCTTCTTCATTTTCTTGTGCATAGAATACACGAGATGAACTTGTAATTGTTGATACTTCTGTAGATAATGTATACTTAGATACAACACCATTTGAGTTGACTGATACTTCTAGTTTAGATTTGTCAACTCTTGAATTTGATAATACAAATTTAGAATTTTTAATTTGACTATCAAAAATATATGTATCTGTTATGTATTGCCCTTGAACAATATCTACTGATGGATAAGAAAAGTTTACACCATCTCTAGTAGGAACAACTGATGTTGTATTTACAAAGTTGTATGCAACTCCGTCATATACAGTTTGAAAATTATGACCTCTTGGCATTGTCATATCATTTGCAGTAGGTATTGATTGGTCTGCATTTCTAATATTAGATAACTTAACTTCTAATTGAGCTGATGATGCTTTTTCAGATGCAGGTGTAAATCCTAAATCTTTTGCTCTTGATACGACATTTTTTCTTAACTGTGCTGAGTCTAAGAACAATTCTGAAGCGGCGATGTTTGTATTTACACCAGCAACATGTGTAGCATATGCTAGCATGTCAATTAAAACATTTATGTTAGCGCCTTCGAAATTATAGTCTCTAAATCTTTCTTGCCCCTGTAAATATGTTTTAATATTATCTGAAATATCATTAAAATCTAAATCTGTTGCATTTATGTTTGAACTTTTTACTGCCATTATCGTACCCTACTTATAGTGAATTCTATGTCTTGTTGTCTTTCTGTATTAACTATTCTGTAATAAATCGTCACCTTCATTTCGTTACCAACATTTTGTATATCAAATCTAACATTTGATATTCTTGGTTCTAAAATCATAAGAGCTTTAGCGATTTTTTTTGCTGTCTTATTAGTGATACCAACTCCAATATTTTCAAATAGCAATCTTCTGATATTAGCACCAAAGTTTGGTTTAAAAGGTCTTTCATAATGATTAGTTAATATAATATTTCTAACTGACCTTTTTATCGCATCTGAATCTCTTTTTATGGCTATATCTCCAGATATTGGATGAGCAACAAAATTTATATCAAAATCACTATACCCAGCAGAACTCTCTACAGCGTTAGTCTTTGCGTTTGCGTTATTGTAATCTCTTGTGCCTGCCATCTAACTATTTATACAACCTCTAATACATTAATTGATGTATCTGGCAAATTAACTGATGTTGGTACGCCTATTATCTTAAAGAAACCACAACAATCTAATGATAGTGGTCCTGTTAATGCTGATAAACTTATATCACTCAATGGTAATTTCTCTATGACTTTCTTTAAAGCTGTTGTTGCATTTAACTCTTTGAAGTCTGCTAATGTTTGCCCTATTCTTTGTTGAGTTCTTTCTAATGATACTATTGTTTCATCTATCTCACCACCTAATGCTGATGCGATGTCAAAATCTCCTACAGTCGGCATCTTTATTTTAGTCAATTCAAATTTATCAAGAACATCATTTATGCCACCAAAAACATTACCAGTGGCAAGATTCTGTAATTTAGTATGAATGAATTGTGTTGACACTTCTACTTGTAGTTCTGGTACTTCAAGTCCGTTAAAACCTTGAAAGTTTTTTAATTCTTGTGGTAAAAAGTTTTTGACTGAATCTATCTCTTCTCTAATCGTATCTCTCAAAGCAGTTTTACCATCTCCGGTTAACATAGATTTTAAATCTATATCTAGACCTGCCACATTTACATTAAACTCTACAGGCACAACTTTACCTATGATGTCCATCATTGTCACTGGAACATACACATTAAAGTCTTGCAAAAATCTTGTGACTGTAAACTCCCATTCTATTTCAGGTTTTTCTATACCTTTGAAATCTGGATAATATGCACTAAAAGGTTTTTTAAGGTCATCTAATACATCTCTAATTTTATCTGCTTCATCTGATAGACCTTCAAGTTCTAATCTAGATGGCATTTGTGCAATCTTAGAAAATGCATTTGTAATTTCTGCTTTAGTTGGTATTAGTGTTGCAGGACACGGTATCTCTTGACTTATCATCCGTTTTCAATTATTTTCTTAGCAGTTAGTTTCATTATTTTATCGGCTTTTATGTCTATATCTTTTCTGCCGTGTATTGATATGTCATCATAACCATCTATTCTTAATTTTTTATTTGCTTCAACATGAATGTTACCATCAGCAGCTATGTCAGCATCACCTGCAACATATATGTTGCACTCACCTTGAATATGAACAAAGTCATCACCAAAGATAAGTGTGTAGTTGTTTCCTACAACTCTATTGTGTGCATCGCCATTGGGTTGCCATTCGAAATATGTTCCTGCTCTATGTTGTAAAGATACCCTTTCAAACTTTCTTGTATCATCTAATTCAAATAGATGACCAGACTCAGTGTATGTTGCGTGATTGTATGGATACTGAGGATTTGCAATTGAAAATATTCCTGGTTCTACTCCGTATTCTTTTGAATTAGAGGTTGTTCCTTCACCACTTGCTTTGAAAAAAACATCTAAACCACTATGCCTTGCATTTGAAAAATCTCGATACAAAGGTGCGCCTCTGTAGTTCTTACCAAAATCTTTAGGGTCTGTAAAAGAATCTGATGCACTGAATCTGTTTACATCTGATGCGTTTATATTTTCTGCTTGAGGGATATCTAAAGGATAGTAAGGTTTGATTGAACCATCATCATTTGTCTTTAGTTTTTCTGAATCTTTAAATTCTTGTTTGTCGTATGCTAGATGACCCCAATCACCAGTGATGAAAAGATATTTAGGTAAATGTGGTGATGTTTCAAGAGATGAAGCTATTGTATTTCCTCTTTGAGGAGATTGAGGAGGGTTTAGACCATCTGATGTTTTATCGTAATGACTTACCTTTTCTCTTCTAGGGTCATTGAAACCAAAATCTACTCTTCTTTGTAATAGTTTATCGTCTATGCCTTCTTTATATCCATCTTGCGTGATACCATGTTGTATACCCATGACAACAAAATCTTGCATGTCTTCATCTCTAAACATTCCGAAAACTTCCGTGCCTTCTGTTAATGCATGATTTTCAGCAAACCCAAGAGCACCAGATGTCACAGGCATAATAACATGTGACCAAGGTAAATCAGGAGTTGCTATCTTTGTTTTGTCATCAGTATGATAACCACGAACACGAACTCTCACACGACCAATCTTTAATGGGTCTGCTCTATCCTCGACTACGCCATAACAATATGTCATTCGCTACCTCCATCTACATCTTCTTTAGGTTCAACTGCAAGAGGTTGAAAATCTCGTATATCTATTCCATAACTATCTTTTACACCATGTATTTTTATGATACCTGAATTTGCACTTGGATTTATTACATAAACCATTTTTGATACAAGATAGTATTCATCTTGCAGTTTATCTGGATTGTTATCTCCTGGTTCAGGTGTAGGCATAAAGAATCTGCCCATAGAACCCACAGTTAAATCTGTTCTAAATGGTATAGAAAATTCTGTGACATTTTGTTTTAGAATATTGAGTAAAGCTCTTCTCTCCATTGTGCTTGTGTCTCTATATTCTTGTCCTACTTGTTGTTGAATTTTTTTGTTGTTTGATGCATCTATAAGTTTATCTTCATCTGAAAAAGAATTTGTCATATTTACTTTATGTATAACAAAATCATCATAAGAATTTCCAGCAGGGAGATGATTTATAAATTGAGTTATCTCTGGTTGTTCATCTTCTGCTGTTCCTACAACTAAAGGATTTTCTAGTCTATGTATTATCAATGGTTCATCAGGAACAATTGTTGGTGTTTTAGATGTATGGCCTGTACCTAGACCAGTTGTATCTCTGTCAAAAACATCGTTTATTGAATATACTGTTTCTTCATGAACTTTTCTAACAGGGTCATATGTCTTCATAGTAGATGCATATGAACCACCAGTTACCCCATTCATTGTGTTTGCTCTTTGTGTTGCAGAAATGTGTAAAATAGGAATGTTTTGTGCTAAAGGATATGATGATGTGCCATCTGGTTCTATATCATCTACACTTGGACGATTTATGTCATCTATGTCCGAGTAGTCAACATCTGCAATTCCTTGATATACAAATGACCTTGGCAATTGTCTAGATACCATAGTTTGAAAACTTTCGAATCTAGATTTTCCTGCTAAACATTGATAATAAAACATACTATTTTTCCATGTAGTATTTCCTACTGCGTCTGCATTTTCTACACAAAACTTTATAAGTTTATTAATATTCCAATTAGGAGAAATAAACTGATTGTTATCTGGAGAAGACTCTTCCCAAGCTTCTATCTCTCCTGGACTAGCTAAAGGACCCGTTGTAGGAACATCTTTAAAACCTGCATGTTCTAATAATAGTTTATATAAGATACCAGAATAAGAACCATGAAAGACTTGATTTACTCTTATGCGTTGAGCTTCGAACCACATTGGGTCAATAAAATGTAAAACATAACTAGCAGTAACCTGAGTTGCATCATTCTTTCTATTAACATCAGTTATAGCAAAAACTCTAAAAGTTTTATCTATACTCTTACCACTCATATTACCATAAGAATCTTTAACAAACTCTCCGTTTTCATTGGGAGTAATAATCTTTAGAGTAATAGATTCTTGTCCTGTAATTCTGTAATTTTTTATATGGTCTCGGCCATCAACTATAGATAGATGACCAGTTAAGAATGGTTCACCAATTTGTTCATATATGGTTATGTTTGAACAAAAGTCTCTTAGTTCTTGATAATCTCCATGTTGATTGATAAGAAGTAAATTCTCTACTAATAAATCTCCACCTTTTCCCATAATTATACACTCATTATTTTTTCAAACTTTCTCAGTAAAGAAGGCATGATACTTGAAGAAATGACTTTTATATTTCTTTTCTTTTCATTTTTTTCAAATTCATCATCATACATTGTGACTGCTGTATATCCAGATGCTTCTGTATTCTTTTTTAAATCTCCGTTTTTATAGTATGCAACACCATCTCTATGATTGATTACTGATGTTGGCACAAATGATTTAGTTGAAACTTTGCCTGTTATAGTTTCGTTTGCAACAAATCCTTTTCCTTCAATTGCAATACGATTTTTATCTGGTTCAACTAAAATAACTCTTCCTTCACCTGATGCACTTGTAACCTTTTCACCAAGTAAAAACTTATTTGTAGTATCTGAAATTGTAGTTTTTCTTGCAACAATGTCTGTTGATTGACTTGCAATTGCAAGTTGACCTGGATACTTTTTATCTATATACTTCTCAAAAGACTCAGTATCTTTATGCCAATCGTAATAGTTTTCTATGTCATTAACTAGAAATAATGTCCAATGCAAATGTGGGTTGCCATACAATTTTGTTGCAACAACATCTGGTCTTTCTCCATCTGATAACTCATATAGAGAATAATCTATAAGACTATTTACAGCGTCTTGTTCTACTTTAGATTTTCTGAAAAAATCTTTTATTAAAATAGTTCTTCCATCTGATAAGTTGTAAGTTATCTCTGGAAAGTTTCTAAAAAATTCTACTGCCATACTTTAATCTCCAGTTGGACTATCGTAATAGTCTCTAAAGTTAGATGAATATATGCCTGCGTGTTTCATTCTCTGATAGTCGGTATATCGTTCATCACTCATAGAACTCATCTGACTTTTTACAATTGGCGAACCATCTTTTGCAAAAGCAACAATCTCTTCTCCACCTACTTCACCATACATATTAGTGATTATAGGAACTCTGCCTCCAATTACACCTTGGTTTTTGTCTTTATTCTCTGGTGGGGTTGAAGAAGAAGCGCCTCCACCACCAGAACCAGTAGCTGAACTTCCTGCTGTTCCAAGAGTTTCGTCTTCTTCAACAATCATCTGACCATTTGCATTTAATTTTCCAGTCGCAACCTGGTTGCCTTTCAACTTATATTGTTGATTAACAATAGTATCATTTATAGCAAACATGTCTGGGTCACCATAATTACTTACTGTATTTTCATAGTTACCAAGAGTCATAGTTTGTATCTCTAGAAAGTTTAGTGTCAATTGAATATGCGCTGGTTGTCCATCATAAAATGTAGAAAACTTCTGACCTCCAGCATAATCTATTTGTGCGTTTGCACAAACAGCAGGTAAGAAACCGTCTATCTTACCGGCGATAGGACCCTCGAATCTTATATTAAAGATGTTAGGATAATTTAGATAACTAGCATTGTTATTTGCTTTAGCTTTATCATCTTTAGCTCCACCACCTTGACCAGTCAAGTCTTTATATGTAGCAGTATAAGCATCTGGCAACATTGACGACCTAAAGAAATAAATTATTTTATTTACTTTTTCTGCTTCCGCTTTTGTTTTAGGAAAGAAATCAAATGTAAAGTCCCATGACCTAAAAGGAATACCAGTTAGTAATTGTTCTTGCAACGGATTACCAGCTCTTCCTCTAGCAGCATTAAAATATCCACCTGTTGCCTTGTTAAAAGATTCACCGATAAATTTTGTTATAATTTTACCACCCTCTTCGGTTGCAGCTCCAAACAAATCTCCTTGTTTTGCCCTTTCTGCGAGATTCGCTAGAGCTCTTTGAACAGCACCTATAGTGTCTGCTGTATAAGTTGTTTGAGCTTGAGATATGAGTGTGTCTGGAATATACAAAGCAACTTCTCTTTCTTTGAATACAGGGTGGTCTCTTTCACCAATTCTGTCTCTTCTAGGCAAAGAGGTGAATACAATCCAATTGTGCAACTCATCATACTCTGGGTAAATGATTTGATTTTCTTCTTCTGGTGGTCTTCTGCCAGAGTATACTCTCGCCTGATTCATATTTTCTGCGCCACCCTTTACTAATCTATCTTTTCTATCTTGAAGTAGTTTCATGGCTTCAGATTTTTTCTCTTTACCTAAAGCATCTATGGCTGTTGTATAATTAAAAGCCTGAATTTTACTTCTAATTCCTTTTATACTGTTTATTGATTTTTTTACTTTATCGAATTTGGATATGAGTTTGTCGATTGCCATAAATAGTCCTATTATTAAGATTGATACAGTTATTTATGTCATATAGTGGAAGGTTCAAACCGAAGAATTACAAAAAATACAAAGGAGACCCTACAAATGTGTTTTACAGGTCGCTTTGGGAGAGAAGATTTATGGTTTATTGCGATAATAACCCAAATATTCTCGAATGGGGCAGTGAAGAAATAATAATACCCTATAAATCGCCTTTAGATAAAAAAGTCCATAGATATTTCCCCGATTTTTTTATAAAATATAAGAATAGTAGTGGAAAAATCATTCGTGAAATTATCGAAGTCAAACCAAAGAGACATCTTTCGCCACCGAAAGAACCCAAGAGAAAGACTAAGAGATATCTCGGTGAAGTGAACACCTATATAATTAACCAAGCGAAGTTTAAAGCCGCTGAAGAGTTCTGCAAAGACAGAAAACTAGGTTTTAGAATTCTAACAGAGGAACATTTAGTACCTAAAAAGTGAAGAAAGCATACATTTTCGATTTAGACGGAGTTCTAATCGACTCGAAACACATGATGGAACAATCATGGAACATATGTGAGTTAGAACACAAACTAACTCAACCATTCGAAGAATATTTCAAACACATTGGCATGCCGTTTAGAGATATACTGAAAGTAATCGGCATTGAAGACAATCATGATGCAATCAAACACACATATGATAAAGCATCTATCGAACTTATGGAGTATTGTCTTGAATTTTATCCTGGTGTTGAAGATACACTTAGAGAATTAAAGAAACATGCAAAACTAGGAGTGGTCACATCTAAGACTGCTGAAAGAACTAGACTCATATTAGATAAATTAGATATTGAGTTTGATTATGTTGTAAGTCCAAAGACTGGTCTTAGAGGTAAACCTGCACCTGACCAGATAATGTTTTGTCTTGCAATGATGAATATTGACCCACGAGATGCAGTCTATGTTGGAGATATGCAAGTAGACAATTGGGCAGCTCACAGAGCAGGTATTGATTTTATACACGCAAACTATGGATATGGAAAAGTGAAATGCGAACACTCAGTCGACCAGATAGAACAACTAATCTTACCGTAGGTCTTATACCTGCAAGATGGTCTTCGTCAAGATTCGAAGGCAAACCCTTAGCACTCATCAATGGCATTCCTATGATACGAAGAGTATATGACTTAGCGTGTCAAGTCAAGCAATTAGATACAGTTGTTGTTCTTACAGACGATGATAGAATAGTTGATTACTGTTCAAAGAATGAGATGAGATGTATTGTAGTAGAAGATGATGTGCGAAGTGGAACAGACCGATGTGCGAAAGCACTCGAGCTGCTAGATGGTAATATCTTTGTAAACATTCAAGGTGATGAACCACTTCTCAATCCAGATGCAGTAGATAGACTTATAAGTGAACATCGTAATGGTGTATCAAATGCATATGTCTATGTAAACAACGATGATAAACTACAAGACAAGAATGTAGTCAAGACTATCACTGATATGAATAGTAATGCAATATACTATTCACGATTACCAATACCATATCAGCAAAAAGAGTCAACACCTTTCAAACAACAACTAGGTTTGTATTGTTTTGACAGGCATATGTTAAAGATATTTCCTAGTCTATTAGTAGGAGATAATGAAAAGGCAGAATCAGTAGAGATGTTGAGATACATTGAAAATGGTTATGCAGTCAATATGGTCGAAGTAGAAGACGAAGGTCTTTCCGTAGATACAATCGAAGATTTAAAAAAAGTAGAGGAGTTTTTAAACAATGTTCACTAAAGACGATAGTAAGTATGATGTATTCAAACACTTTCATATATCAGAAAAACCAGAAGAAGAAACTGAATTGATAGAACACTTCAATCATATTGCAAAGAAACACCCACCGTATCTTCTCACACTAGGTGAATGTGAAGAGAAGAATCTAATAGGTGAAAACAATACAAGATATAATGATAAACGCCTTTTAGATTGGGTGCAATCACTCATTGTAGGTATAAATGATGATGAGATGAACATGGACAATCATACAGATATGACTGCAACTGAGAGACATAACAACACATATCACTGTTGTAAGATAATGTATCTAGTTGACCAATACAGAACAGTAGGTCTACATTCTACGATTCAAGGTATCATCGAAGGACAACATATGTTCGTGCATCCAGGCATGTCTCGTGTCCATGCACTTTGGTTTTTGAAAGCACGAAACGAAAAAATCATTATGTGGGATACTAATAACACCTTTACTGATAAGAAACCTTTAACATATGAACAATGGAGAAAAGTGTTTGATATAGAAGATAAACAAATCTTTGCCGCTAATGTTGATGGTAAACTTATTGAAATGCATATGCAAGAAGAAAGAAAAGACATCGTAGGTTCTGTTCAGAAGATTCGTGACATGTTTGACTTTCTGCGTCCCGTTTTAGTAGGAAGCTGCGAACCAGAAGTGCGACCTTGGGTTCGCCGTGTTGATGTGCATGAGAATACACCTGGTGTAATAATTGAGTGTAAAAATGATTATGTTTTTACCGAAGGGGATTTGATTCAGCTTCTCCAACTTTATCCTGATTCAGTCACAAGAATCGAAAAAGAAAACTTTGTAATCTATAGCAAATGACATAAATAATAGGCATGGAAAGCCTATTAGAACGATTAAGGTCAGAAACACCATCTCAAACTAGAGAGAGGTCACAAGAAGCTTTAGAGTTTTTTCAACTACAAGTAAGAAATTTAAAAACAACTCCAGAAAGATTCTATAAACAATCTGACTTAAATAAGGCGAAAAGATATTTAGAAGGAAGAATGTATACTTTCTTTTATAATCCTAAGACTAAAGATAAGTTGCCTTACTATGATAGATTTCCTGTAGTAATAGTAAACGAGATTTATCCAGATGGATTCTCAGCACTAAATTTACATTATCTTCCACCAAGATATCGTGTGAAGTTATTGAGTGCATTGTATGACTACATTGTATTAGATGATGATGTAGATGATGACAGCATGAAAACAAGAATTAGAATGACCTACAATTTACTTAACGGTGCAAGTAAGTTGAGATATTTTAAACCTTGTTATAAACGATATCTAACCACACATGTAGAAGGAAGAGCGTTAGAAGTTATACCAGAATATTGGGATATCATGGCAATGTTGCCTGTCGCAAGATTCGAAAAACAAAACATTAGAAAAGTATATACAGATAGTATTAAGAGAGTAAACTCATGAGCACAACTAAAACCGAAGAACTGCCTTTTTTTCATCCAGATAGAAGAGAAAAAAGAAAGGACCAAAGGAAATACAATAGAGAAAATAGACGAAATAAAAGAAAAGTAAGAAGAGGACAAAGAAATGAGTTTAACATCGACAAACTCAGATATAACTTTGACCAAGGCGCTAGAGCAAATAGATATTTGGTGGGTATATACTGTCCAGTATTGGGTATCAAAATGGATGGTGTTAGATGTGTTAGTGCAACTATACCAGGAAGACAATTAGAAACAACAGATTTTTCTGAATATGGTCCAACAAGAAAAATGCCATTCAATGTTAATTACAATGGCGGAGAAGTGGCATTAACATTTCTTTGTGATTCTACATTTGTAGACAGATTTATTCTAGATGCATGGCAAGGTGCTATATTTGCTGGTGCCGGACATGGAGACTATAGTGGAACAGCAAATCATCCAGTGTTTTCATATTACAACGAATATGTTGGCACAATGGAAATAGAACAATACAATCAAACAGCAATGCCTTCTACACTTTTCAAACTACAAGAAGTATATCCACTAAACATTAATGCTCAAGAACTATCTTATGAGAACGGTGAGATATTGAAAGTAGAAGTCACATTTGCATTTAGATACTTTCAAACTGAATACAAAAATCCAAATACTGTAAGAGGAATAAATAGAGGAAGAAGAGCTTTAGATTTACTACTTGATATAAAAAATTTACAACCAGGTGGTAATAAAGCAAATGATACTGTTCAAAAATTCCGTGACCAACTTAATAGATTTAGCGGATTCTTTAGCGGAAAAAACAAAACAAATATACCTAATTTGCCTGGAAATCCATCTGATTCAGGCACATAAATATAGTATAAACTAGGAGAAATATATTATGGGATTACCAATCCAAAAGGCGCCAACTTACAATTGTGAGTTACCCTTAACAGGTTTAAAAGTTAAATTTAGACCCTTTCTTGTAAAAGAACAAAATCATTTATTAATTATCAAAGAGAGTCAAGGCGAAGAAGAAATCTTTGGTGCTATTGCTGAGATGATTAAATCAGTGACAAATGGTGAAGTAGATGCGACTCAATTGCCAATGGCTGATTTAGAATATTTGTTCATTAACATTCGTGCAAGGTCTGTTGGTGAATCAATAGATGTGCCTTATATTTGTCGAAAAGAAGGTTGTGGTCATGTGTATAAGTCCAAACTTGATTTACTTTCATTAGATGTAGATGATGTTGATATAGAAGAACAAATTCAAATTAGTGATAATTTGATTGTTGAGATGAGACCACCAGTAGCAAAAGACGCTATGAAATGGGCGGGACTTGACGAAACTGAATTAATAAAGCCATTGATAAGAACATGTATGGTTAGACTTTATGATGAAGAAGAGATATATGAAATGAATGACCACAGAGATTCAGAAATAGATGAATTTATCGAAAGTCTTTCACTTGAACAGTTTGATAAAATCGGTAATTTCTTCACATCACTTCCTGCATTACAACACAGAGAAAAATGGACTTGTGAGAAATGTGGAAATAAGAATGATGTGGTATTAAAAGGTTTACAAAATTTTTTTTAGTAACCCTTTCGTATGAGAGTCTAGTTGGATATTACCAATCTAACTTTCAAATGATGCAACATCACAATTATTCTTTAAGTGAATTAGAAAACATGATTCCATGGGAAAGGGAGATATATCAAAAGATGTTAATACAACATCTTGAAGAAGAAAAGGAGAGAAGAAAAGCTCAAGCAAATAGGAGATAATTATGGCTAGAAAAGATAGAGACAGAAATGAAGTCGAAATTGATTTAGATAAGTATATGGCCCTCTTGGACCAATTAGATGAACAAGAAGACCAGATTAAACAACTCAAAGACGATGCAAGAAAACTTAAAGAAGGAGTTGAACCTCCTAAGAGAAAGTTTATTGATTTATTTCTAGATTCAAATGACTTGAACGAAAAGGCTATCATAGGTTTTATATCGTTCTTTCTAATGATGTGTTTTGGTATTACAGACCTAGTCACAGCATTAGTATGGGACATAGACCTAAAAGTTTCTGAAACAATCTATACATCATTTGTTGTAGTGACACTTGGTGCATTTGGAATATCAGAAGCAGGAAGAGCGTTTGGCGACAAGAAATAGGATAAATAATTAAATGGCATCAAAGGCATTACCAAATCCAACAAATGAGAACTCAACAGAAAGACTGTTGGGTCAAGTCTTATCAGCTTTAGAAAAGCAAAACAAAATGAAAAAGAACTCAGATAAAATTCTTTTTTATGGTCAAGAAGAACAGACCCACCAAGATGAAGAACACACCAAACAACTTATTGAGACCACAGGTGGTAAAGACAAAAGTAAAACTATTGATGAAGTAGCAGACTTTGCTAAAGAACAAACTTTATCTTTAAAGGTTCAAGAAGAACTTGCAGAACAAGAAGCTCAGGCAAAAGAAGATGAGAAGTTGTTCGAAGAAGTAAAGGGTAAACTTGGGCAAATAGGTGAATCGATAACTAATGGGTTAGGAAATATTGTTGATAAAACAGGTGCTGCTTTACTTCACTCTACTAAAACTGGTCGTGAACAACTAGGCAAAGGCATAACTGAATTGAAAAACGGAATAGGTGTCTTGGGCCCTATAATGAATGAATTGACAACAGTCTTTCATAAATTCAGAGCAGTTTTTGATGTTTTCATGGGTTTCGGAAGAATGGCTCTCGGCGTCTTTCAAAAAACAAAATTATTCTTTTTTGGTTTATCAGAAAAACAACAAGCAGAACAAGACCTCGCAGAAGCTGAAGAAGAGTTTAGAAAAGCAGAAGAAGATTTAATTAGACAACAACAGTTAGAAGGTCAACCAACAAAACATCTCAACCCATTACCTTTACCTGTCACAATGGAAGGATTTCAAGGTGCTGTTGCTGATGGCGAAGATGAACCTGCTATACTAGGTTCAGACGGACAACCCATTCCCAAAAGTGAATATGATGCATCTGATGAGAAAGAAAAAGATGAAAGGTCTCAAGCTTTAATAGATGCACAAGAAAGAAAAGAATCTGCTGAAATGATAATGATGCAGAAACGAGAATCTTTTGAAAGAGACTACAATAAAAAAAGAAGTAAAGGTTTAAAAGGTTTCTTTAAACAAGGAAAAGTAGGATTTACAAAGTTTTTTAAACAATTAAGTCTAATGTCAATAGCAAAATTTCTTTTGCCTGTAGCTGCAATAGCACTTGTAATAGCTTCAATGTTTACTGACTTACCTAATAAACTAGTAAACATGATAGATAAAGGTCTTAATTTAGGCATGCCAAGATTTCCACCTGGACATGAACTAGAAGGTCAATTGATAACCGAAGAAAATAAAGCTTTTCTAATGGACTATTCGGAAGGTATAGCACTTGCTAGGTCATTAGGAATTTATGACAAACTTGCCAAACCAGCACTTAAAAACAGACTAGACACTAAAACAACACTTAACAAAAATTTTAAACCAAATGTAAATCAGAGAGCTTTAGTAGCGCTTGATAAGTATTCTAAGTATACAGGACCTGCTAGATACGCCATAGCACCATTAATGATTGCGGCTGATTATGGAAAAGCAAATGCAGGAAGACTTTCCACCAGAGCAGGTATTTTTGAAGCTTATGAACAAGGTATGTTATTCAAACCAGGACCAGGCGGTGAACCAGTTCCAGTCACACCAGAAGATATGCTTTTATTTGATTTAATGAATCAGGCTGAAAAAAGTGGTGATTTTTATGGAGCTGTTTCTGACTATGGAACATCACTTGTAGCTGCAGGTACAACAAGTGCCTTAACAGCAGCTGGAATTGCCGCTGTGACACCTGCTCCAGGTGCAAGGGGGGCCGCATTAATATTTCTTCTTTCAGCTTTAACAGGTATTGGTGTTGCTAATGCGTTAGATGATGCTGGTGTAAATGAATTGGTTCGAACTTTTGCTGATAGATATTTCACTGATGAAGCTTTAGATGAGTTATTAATAGAACACGGTATTGACCCAGCAACTATTGATAAAAATTTGTTGAGAAATAACTATGAAAATTTATTGAAACAATCAATACCAGAAGATTTTGAACCTGGAGATAAACTAACTTCTAGTATGAATATGCAGAATCTAAATAATCAAAATATATTTGAAGATAATTATTATGTTGGCGGCAACATGGACAATCGCTTTATAGAATTATCTATCGATAAAGCCTACGGCTAATTCTTATACTTTGATTTCCGAGGTATTACTTTCGTTTTGTCTTTATGCACCTGAGTAGATGCGTGAGGTGGTGTTATCTTACGAGGAAAGATATTATCCCATGCTTCTTGAAACTTATCGTCTGATACAACTTGTGGTCGTCTTTTACTTCCTTTACCTGCCATGTCTAAAACCTTTCATCGATGCTCGTTTGGCATCAAGTTTTTTTCTTCTCTTGATTGCCTGATTCTTTTGATTTTTAAGGTCATTAGGTTTAGTATAGTATTGTCTATCTCTACATTCTTGAACAATACCTTTTCTATCACAGGCCTTTTTAAATCTACGCAACATTCTATCGAATGGTTCGACATTCTTTGACTTTGGATGTATTCTTGGTTTCACACTTGGCATAATATATTCTTAAAGATGTGAAGTCGCCCCTACGCTTACAGCAACCCGCTCTTCACCGATTATCCCGCTTGCTTTTGCTGATAACCTTTCCCCTACTTCGATACCCCCATATCCACGGCCGAAGTCTGTAGTTGCTTTCAAGGACACATTAATAAACACAACTACACCCTAATGTAGAAACTTACTCAGCGGCAAGTTTCTTAAAGTAATCCATCGCTTCGTCTTCTTCTGAATCACCTACTGTAGAAGATTCGGCTGATGCGATTACAGGTTCTTCTGCTACTGTCTCAGTATTTACACCAGACCATGGCACTTCTTCCATGTCTTCTGCGACTGATTCAGCAGTAGAGTTTGCTACGCCACCTGAAAGACCAAGAACTCTATCGAGTTTCTCTTTTAGTTCATCATAGCCTTTGAACTGTTCAGGTGATATAATATCCGTCAATGAATGAGTTGAATTATTTATATCGTTCAACTGATTTTCATCATCAAAAAGTGGTGCTTGTGCATCAAATTCTGATTTGTCATAGTTCCAATAACCATCAACTTTTCTGATTTTGATTTTGAAGTTTGCACCTTCGCCTCTCAAATCAAATGGATTGATAGCACTCTCATCTTCAAATGCAGGAGAGATTGCCTCTTTTAGCATTTCAAAGATTTTTTTACCATAACGATACATGAAGACCTTACCTTCATTATCGGGATTTTTAGGGTCTGAAACAACATAGATGTTAGAAACATAATGAAGTCTACGCTTCTGTTTTCTAGCCTGTTCTCTGTTTGCTTCAATTCCAGTGTTCCACAACGAGGTGTTGTAGTCACTTACAGGGTCTTTCTTACCAATCGTAGTCAAAGACTTTTCGATATACCAACCACCTGGTCCTTGAAAACCATGGTCGAAGTAAGATACCCATGGCATCTCTTCGTCTGTTGGTGTTGGTAAGAAACGAACTACTGCGTATCCGTTGCCACTCTTATCGAGTTCTGGTTTCCAGTAGTTATCATCGTTGTAGGATTTTTTATCACCTTGAGCTGGTGATGCAGACTCCATTGCCTGTCTAAGCTTATCTAAAGATGTTGACATTGTATTCTCCTATTGTATTCGTATCGCATTGTATCGCATCTTATTATAATTCAGATTCAAAGCACGCCGTGCCAAGAACCCACTTATCTTCGATATTGAATCGAGATATAATATTATTATAATCGATTCTATCGAATCCGTCAATGGGGTTTTTAAAATATAACTCCACATCTGGATACTCTTTATTTATGTGTTCCAACAACGCAACAAATTGTGCCTGTTGAGGTCTTCCCACACCTGAGTTCTGTTCTGTATAAGTCTCGTTGTATGTATAACAATCGTCTGGACCATATATGTTTTGTAAATCACCAAACTGTAATGAATCATATCCTGCTAAACATATCTTTTTATGACCATGATGGACTGCATAACCTAATGCATATATTCCACAAAAGGTGTTCTTGAGCAACTCATTTGTATATATAACTATGTTGCTTACATGGGAATAGGAATATCCAATCATATAAGTCCTCTGTCCCTCACCTCTGTAATCTTCTCCTTGCACTACAAATCTATCATCTCCCTCGACTCGATTTTCAACTACTTCTCCTGGCAGTCCGTGTTTCATCATCTCCCACATTTCCATAGGTATCTCATTCCACTCGCCTACGCATACAGGATGATTCTTGTAGTATTGGTCTGTAATCATTTCATTCTGTGGTGCGACATCTTGCACAAACAGTAAGTCTGGTGTATGGTCACGATACACCATGTTCATGCCCCACCAGTTGTCTAGTGTTTCTAAATCTAGATTCTTTCTACTTGGTCCGTTTCCTATTAGATAGAGCATAATTCAATTAGTTTTGTTTTGTAAGTCTTCTCATCAAAGTGCATGAATGTTTTGTATTTGTCGATTCTTGTCCATACATCTGGATAAACAATAGTCTCAGTAATCAGTTTGTTCCAATTGCCACTGTAGTTTGTCACCTTATCTAATATACACATAGTCTCGATAGATATCTTTTTACCTAGAAACTGTTTCAGTAGATATGGGTGTTGACCATTGTATACTGTTAGAACTTCTTGTATACTTTTCTTTTCAAGTAATGACGATACTTCTTGTTCAAACATATGTGATAGTTTTTGTTTTCTCTTCTTCCATTCTGTAAAGACTTTCTTAGATTCATTCTCTAGTAAGTCACCAACCCACATATCTTTTTGTGATAGATTGGCGACATAGAAATCTTTTAACTCTTCTTTATACAATCGTGAAAGTTTACCGAAGTGATACTTGTCTTTTCTCTTCATGAAGGCATTTAAGTCTGCCTTTACTTTACCATTGTATTGCACAAAGTCATAGTCTTTAGAATTGAAATGCAGTTTGACTGCAAGATACAATTGATAACTATCAAATCCTTCTCGACTCGACATTACTTATTCACTATAATCTTTTTCTTTTTTGGTACCTCGATACCTGATAATGCAGTTCTATATGCCTCTGCAACTTGTTCATTTGTTTCACAAACAAAAACATAATTGTTTATGAACATTGTCTTAGGGTTGATTACGCCGGTTACTGCCACACCTTTTGCAAAACCCATACCGCCATCTGGCGCCTGAACAATCATTTTAGGATTGGCAAGTTCAATGCCATCTTTGTTATCTACTAGTTCGCCAATGTATTCTCCTGACATTGCGACTACTGATACTATATCACCTTTCTTCATAATTTCTCCTTATGAGATAAAACTTTCAAGTGACCCACGACTCGCTTTTTCTCTATTGATTAGTTTGAGTTTCTCTGCCTCAGCAGTCAACTTCTCTTTCAATGGAACAGATAGCAATCGTTTCGCACCCTCAGGTTCTACTCCGTTTATTTCACATACTTTGAGTATTGCACTCATGATGTCCGTTCTATTACCTACAAGTAATTTTTCTACTTGTTCTGTAAATTCTTTTCTAGTTATCATTACTAAATTTCTCCTCACGAAACCAAAGATTGAAAGCATACTTCTCTCCTTCTAATACAGGCAAACCTGCATGTTGAGAAAACTCATCTCTTTCATTTGTCTCTGGTTTACAATTATACCACACGATGATTGAACCCATTTTAGGTTGCACATTCAGACCCAATCGATTGAATCCTGTTTCGCCACCTGATGGCACATCTCGTAGATATCCTAAAACAGTCAACAATCGTTGACCACCTGTCTTCACATATCCATCAAAATACTCTGCATCACTTGTATCAAAAGAATCAAAGTGATAATCATATTTCTGCCCAACATCGTAGTGGACAATCTGAAATGGTTCTGCGTTCTCTAAAGGCATACGAACCATTTGTGAAATTCTTTCTGCAACTCCTAGTATAACAGGAGAGGCGTCATGATTCAACCAAGTATGTGAACCTGTTCTGCCTTCATGTTTCTTTCCTTTACCATCTGAACTTACAACATTTGCAGGTTGTAGATTCTGCCATGAATATCTAAGAATCTCATCGCACTCTTCTTGCGATATGAAGTCATGAACAATTGATATTCTATGAACATCATTGTGGTAAATGTTTATCATATGCCGTATAGATTCTCGTATTGTTTTCTTAGTTGAACTAAATCTTCTATGTGTTCACCTGGTGTAGATGTGAATATTTGAAATGTATTTAAACCCTCGATACCAACAATTGCAGTAATCTCTTCTACAGGTTTGCCTGTAAGTTCTTCAACCATCAATGCATAAGCAGTCATTTGAATATACCACTGTTTCGCCATGTATTCTTCTTTTGGTTTAGAAGATGATTTAAAATCTATGATTGAAAGATTATTGTCAAATAGACCAACACAATCGACACGACCAGCCATTCGTAGTTGATTAGAATATAAAGGAGCTTCAAGGGCAATCGGGATAATTTCATCCAGAATTGGTTGCACAGCCTTAAACATTCCCTCTTGAAGAACATTCTCAAACTCGATGAAGTCTTTTTCTTTTCTGAGATAATCTTCAATATGTTGGTGAAACGATGTTCCTCTTGTTGTTGCTTGTTTGGTGATTTTGTTTGCCTTTTCTTCACCGACTCTTTTTCTCCATAACTTAATTTGGTCTTTACTATGAAGACCAGTGACAGTTGTGACACTAGGATATCTAATAGAATCTTCAGCACCCTCAGCAGTATAGTATCTCTTACCATCTACTGTTATTGTTTTTAAGTCGATGTTTTCTAGTTCGTGAAGTTCTAATAAATTAGTTTTTAGTTGTGTCATTTTTTCTCGATTGTATAGCGGCATGTTTCTTAATTGTCGCTATTGATTTTTCTCTTTTGATGTCCTTACTGCCATGCTTTGCATGAACATTTGAACCTGGGTGTGCATCGCCTATCTTAGACAATACTTCTTTGAAACCACTATCTGTTTTTACTCTGTCGCCAACACCACCAACTATATTAGGTGCACCGATTACTTGTTTTATATGTGGATTCTTTTTAAGATATTTTTCTTTGTTAGCAATAGTCATCATCATTTCGTATGACTCACCTAACTCTTCATTGTAAAATTCGTATAAGGGCATTAATTATTCTCTATCAGATTATCTTCAACAATCTGTTTTACTTTCTCTTCTTTATACCATAGACCACTATACATTGTTGTAGTGCCATCAGACCATTCTACAATGTATCGTTTATAACCAAATGGTCTATCATAAAAGATTCTAACATCACCGTATGATTCTACTAAAACTCTCATAACATAAATTGTGGGACTTCTCTGTTAGTCCATTTTGCGAATGACTTTTTGTATTCTCGATAGTATTTATGATACGCATCGAGACTGCTTTCTGACTTGACATCATCTGGCATTGCCTGTGGTGGTTCTCGCCAATCACCCAAAGGCATCTTATCTGGTATGTTGTTTAGAACATCTCTGAGTTTACTATCAGTCATATGAACTTTGCCATAACGATAGGTATACTCATCACACAATGCAACAAACAAATCATACATGTATTGATATTGTATTGCGTTCTCACGAACCCATACAGCACTAGGATGATTCTGATGCGATGCCTTGTATAGAACATTCTCTAGATTAGAGTTAGGGTGTCGCCATCTTGCGATACGCCTGCCGTTCTTAGATAAATCATAATACTGTTCACCGTCAATCATACGATGTGCAGTTGATAACATTTGTGCATACTCGATAATCATCTTGACTACATGTTTGTCGCAATGCAATCTTGCTGATACTTCTGGTTCTTTGTGTAAGTAGAATATGTTCATAACTTAAATATCTCCTCTAGTATCTTCTCTACATTTACCCATGAGAGATGACCAATAACATCTTGTGTTATAGGAGTATGGTAAGTTATTTCTCCTGTTTTGTCAATAGAGAAATCATATACTGCAAGTTCCCAAAGTCCATTTTTGCCACCATAACTGTAATCTGTTTTGATTACTGATGCCCCATAGTCATTTGGAAACTTATAGATATGTTGAACACCACTATCATAATAGTTGGTATCTTTTAAGTATTCTCTAAACATTTCTACATTATCATACATCAACCATTTCTCCTATCTTGAGCTTGTTCTTTTTTCTTTTTCTCCAGTTCTTTATTTACTGGTCTTTGTTGAGCTTGTGGTTGTGCCATTTTCTTTCTCCTTTAACCAATCTCTATATGCGATTGGATTATTTGTTATTTTTACATACTCTTGATAGAGTTCTTTGTTTTCTTTTGATTGAGTCATAGTCTTAACCCAACCATCTGAACTATTCTGCCATGCCTCAGTATTTTGATACAAGTCTTCCCAATCATGAGGTGTGCCTGCATTTAGAGTTTTTGGATTCTTCGCTCTTTCAAATGCTTGGTTTTGTAAAGTTCTTGGTGACTTATCTTCTTTCATTTGTAAAATATGTGATGTTGAATTTGAACTGTTTCTTGCAGTGTTTCTGCCCAATATGGTTCAACCATAATTGAATGATAGTGTGTTGCACCCTCAGTGATATCAGGATACTTACCCATAAGAACATCTGATGCAATTACATAAGACTCAAAGAATGTATCAGTGTCTAATGGTTCGTCTGATTTGCCGTCACAGAACCAACTGAATTGACATTGATGTCTGATTGGTACCATGTTGCCTTTCCAATTCTCACGCCATCTGGCTTGATACACAACATCACAAACAGTGTCACCGTATGCACTATGTTCCATTCTGTTTAGAACAACTTGTGCAACTGCAACTTTACCTGCAAGTGGTTGATTACCTGCCTCAAAGTAAATGTTCTTTGCAAGACAAACTGCATGACCATTCTCATCTGATGCTTGAACTGTAGTTGGTAAAAGCAATAAGAACATTAAGAAGGCACCGAAACCCATGCCATATAAAAATGCTTTAAAAGGACTTGTATTCTTATCCATATCTTTCTCCTGTATCTTCTGTCACTGGTGAATCATAGTAATTTGGTCTGCCTGGTTCTTGATGTTTTGCATACAATATCAATAACAGTGCCATAGAAATTACTAATGGTATGATTATTCTTTTATAAATGTTCATACTAGTATCCGCTTGTCATGTGTGCATACTCGTCTGGACAATCTTTCTCACCACAGACACAGTAACCTGGTTTGGGTTCATCTGCTGGGTCAGGTGCAAACTCACTTGGATGTTTGGCACCATATGTTTCTAGATTGTAAACATCTTCTTCGGTAAGTTTACCGCCACTTGCCTCTGCAAGTATCTTGTATCGATTACTAAAATCAAACTCTAATTGTCTCATAAAAAGAACTCCTTGTCCTCGGGGACATTGTGTAGTTTAGCAAACACTAAACTATCATTTGTTTCTTTGAAAATATCTAGTGCCAAATCAGCAGCACAAGAATCATCAAAATCTCCACCACCGACATTCCAAGTTGTCACCTCATAATCATTGTTGAGGTTTCTTGCAAAATGCCAATCGTATAAGGTAAAGTTGCCATACTTTCTGTCACCCTCGCCATCACTAACTTGATAGTCAATGACAAACTCAGTTGTTATCTTATCACCGATACCTTCAAAGGCAGGTTCGCCGAACATCTCTTTTAGGTCAGCGAAACTAGCCTGAATAGAACCTCTCAGTGAAGTGCCTGAATAACCCTCAGTGCATGGTATAAATTGTATAGTTTGCATAATTAGTCTCCTATCTTAAATAATCTGGTCCGTAAATTCTGTTGCTGTGTGGGTCGATGTCATAACCATCATAGAGATTGCCTCTTGCCTTGTTTAAGGCAGGCGTTCTCCAACCAGCAGCTTTGAGAATATCACCTTCGTTGAATTTTGAATTTGATTTGTTGATAAAGCCCCAAACAGAAGTGTTGTAGCCATCGTTGTCATTACTTATTATCTTGATATATTTTTGACCTTCTTTGTAAGTAAACTCAGTCCTACCTATCGTATGTTTCCATTTCTCATGGGTTGCCTTGGTAAGTCTCTCACAAAGGTCATTACAATAATCATTAAGTGTTTTCATATTATCTCCTACTTTTCTCATCATGTATAGGATAACAAAAAGTGTGGCCCATTGTCAACCCTTTTGTTCTAGATAACCTAGAACTGCCTTCTTCTCTATATTACTAAAACTAGATAGGTCTTTGAATCTTGCCCACGGTGTTCCTGCCGTGACTAACTTATTACCTGCTGTCACAGCGGCATTCCATAATGCATCATCTTCTGGATATAATTTGTTTTCTTCTGCAAGACTTATCAATTCACGACCTAATTTTACGAATTGTTTC
>VTLG01003955.1_pt1 | contig 77874 bp, 70 predicted proteins | sample 4694571 | NCBI WGS metagenome assembly VTLG01 (sample SAMN12604809, study PRJNA352737) | marine metagenome | biome: ENVO:00000447; feature: ENVO:00000209|ENVO:00000569|ENVO:01000036; material: ENVO:00002151; isolation source: viral sequences binned using virsorter ...
ACTTAATATAAGGATCTGCCCCTGAGTTGGAATACGCTTTTACAAGAAGTTTTGTATCCGCACTTGCACCCGAAGTTTCATTTTGGAAAGCATAAGTTAAAGTGCTAGAAGTTGAACATTTAAATGTTGCTCCGACGTTTGTGAGGATAAATCTTTCAGCACCACCAGTAAATAAATCGAAAGAATCACTACTATGGTCATATTGTATTCTTCCTGCATTATTATCTGAATTATCTCCAAAATAAAGAACACCATAACCCGTACCAGTATTGAGTAATGTTATTCCAACATTACCACCACTTCTCTCTTTTAATACTAAATCATCAGCATCTGCATGATATCCACTTGCACTAGCAGCAACAATTGCACCATCTGATGTGATGCGAAGTCTTTCAACTTCACCAGGTCCTGTTGATGTTGCAAATACAAGTCTTCCAGGCACAGTATTACCACTTACACTTCCATCTACATAACCAGCAATTGAACAAGCATGAGTATTAACATCTGTTCCATCTGCACCTGCAAAAGTAAGTTGTCCTAAACGATCATCATCTGAAACAGCAGTTACACCACCAAGAGAACTTCCACCAGTGGCACCCAATGACAAATAAGGAGAACCATTTTGTCTAAGTAAAGATAATGAACTAGTGGCAGCATCTGTTCCTTGTACCTGTAATGCACTGGTGCTGTAAACTGATTGTGATGCAGTATGTCCTACTAATACTCTACCACCTGAGTCGATGCGAAGTCTTTCTGCTGAATTTGTAGCAACAGTTATATCTCCACTACTTCTATTATTAACAATATCAAAATCCGAATCATCACTATTATCAACCTTCAGAGTTACTGCATCATCTCTTGATGAATCAGCAAATTGTACAGTAGCACTATGATTAGCTTGCGTTCCTATTCTTACATTACCACCTGATGTAATGCGAAGTCTTTCTAGTGGATTATTACTTGAAGCACTTGTGTAGAACCTTAAATCTCCAGTTCCTTGAGCACCTGGTTCAGTATTTTCAATAATAGCAGTAGTATTAAGTGTATTACTTAACACCCGACTGAAGTGTATTCTTCCATTGGAAGCAGACGTAGCAAGTTCTAAAATCTTTCCATCATTAGCAGGATTATTTACTACTAATCCCATATCATCACCACCAGTCTTACCTGATAATCCTATCTGAACCCGCCCATACCGATCAATTCTCATCTTCTCGGCTCCACCACCATCAGAACTTTCAGCAGTTCCGAATACTAATGCTGCACCATTTTCTTGAGAGAAAAATTCATAAGTACCATTACTCGCTCTACCAATCCTCGCATACTTCGTTGCGTTATATCCAACTCTTATTTGTGCAGTACTAGTATCAGTTATTTCAATTCTTGCATTAGGTGAAGTATTATTAATACCAAGATTACCTGCTGCTGTGATGCGAAGTCTTTCACTTCCACCATTATAAAAATTAATAGTTTTACCAGTTTCTTGATTATTGATAACCATATTTTCGTTACCATCTAATCCAACTAATATTCCATCAGCAGAAGTTTCACCTGTATCATCATTTGTAAAATGAATTAAAGCATTATTATTATTTGGTGAATGTACAGATAATTCTCTAGTTGGTGTTTGATTTATACCAACATTACCAGAACCATCAATAACCAATCTATTAGCACTATCTGTAACATCACGAATAGTAAATCCTGTGTTACTTACACCACTAATAGATGGTAGTATGTCCCATATATTATCAGGATTATCCGCAGTATTTTCTAATCTTATGGAAGCTTTATCATTGGCACCTTTTAGATGTAGAAACGGAGTAGAAGCAGTATTACCATCTACTATATGAAGCAAACTAGTAGGAGTAGTTTCTCCAATACCAACTTTACCTGCTTGAGTAACATTAACTTGTTTCTGTCCACCATGTCCAAGATGAGCAACAGTACCAGAAGTATCACCTAAAAATAGTCTGAATGAATTACTTCCACCAGCATTTAAGAAAGCGAGACCTTCAGTATCTGTATCTGCAGCTTGTTTAATGTATACCTTTCCTAAATTACCTGCACTAGCACCAACTGTTAGATCACCAGCATCATTAATGAATACTTTTGATGCTGCTCCTGTCTCAAATACAATCTCATCAGTATTAAAATTCATAAAGGTGCCTGTATCACCAGTATGAATTATTTTGCTTGGAATGGTAAGGGTACTACCAAACGTAGCAGCTCCACCATCAGCAATCTTAAAAACTTCTGTATTAGTATCAAATAAATTTAATATATCTCCCGAACCTCTTTGTGTTATTATACCTGCCGTTACACTAGCATTTGCATCTACTCTTAATAATTCTACTTCTCTTAAGGTGGTATTTAATGTAGTAAAATCTCCATTTGCAGTTAAGTTTCCACCAACAACTAAATTACCACTTATATCTCCATTTCCATTTAAATCTAACTGAGTACAAGTTACAATTCCTGCATTAATATTTCCACCACCACCAATTCCACCGCCACCACTTCCGATGCTGATGGTATCAACTATCAAATCTGACATTGTATAATCAATAGTAGTTGATATACCAGATTGTGTAGTTAGTTTGGTTAGTTTATCTAATGCCATTTAGAATATTCCTTTTAAATATTTATGATGGTGGAGTTGGCCAAGTAACATTAAATGGGTCAGATTGTGTTGTGATATCCCTCAAAGATTGCCTATAAGTTTGCCACTTGGTCTTAGTAGCATTTGGAACATCTGCATTCTGAGTCCAATCAGTTTGTAGGATTCTCCTATCCCTCTCTTCACGAATTGTAGACCATTGCATATCATTATGAACTTGTAAACCTTCGGCATCGCTCATACCAAGCAATTCATAAAATTTTTTCCCTGCTTGATCTTCACTAATACCAGGTGTATTTGGTTGCATTATCTTATAAGGATCAGTGCAATGTTCATTACCGTTATATGTCCATGTAAATTGCGTCATAAAACCTCCTAATTAACCATTAAACGTATTATTGTTTTCAATATCATATCCACCAGTAGCAGTAGAACCATTAAAAGCATAAACGTCAGTGTATCCAGCAATGAAATTTCCTTCACCACCAGTATTATTATTGTTTCTGATAGCTAAAGCAGCACCATTAGCAACTGCACAATAACTAGAACCTCTTTGTCTCTGACTAGTAGTATCCCACCCTGCTCTTCTTATAAAAACTTGACCCCAGATTGTACTAGGTCTAAGCCAAATTCCATTACTATCTTGATATGCCCAAACACGTAAGTCATCTCTCTTTCCATTTATACATCTAATAGAAACAGATTCAAATCTTGCATTACTTGTCCACTGATTAATTCTAACTTCCCACATACCACCATAATCATAGTTAGCATCACCATCATGCCAAACTTGATATACCCTAGTTCCTTCAACACCAGATTCAGGAGCAGCAATCTTAAATGCCCTTACTGGCCATGGACTTGCAGGATAATAATCAAGTCCAAGAAGAACCCAACCACCAATAGTACCAGTAGGTGCTCGGAAATCATGATAATTAAATTGTCCTATCTCATCATCATTGGTACCAATATTTGCACCACCAAGTATTGGATAAGTCTTCTTAGATCCATTATTGGAAGCAGTAAAAATTTGACCATCACTAGCTATCTCAAGTCTCTTTGATCCTCCAAGTGCAGATGTACCAGTATTAAATGAAAGAAAATATTGATTATTAAATCTCAACTCACCAGTATTCGGCACATAACCAATTCCACCTCTATTTGCTCCACCATTATTAAACATCAACATTTGAGCAATAGTACTACCAGTAGCCTCACTAGAAAGAAATATTGGAGCATATGATGCTGATGTACTCTTAAAGGATGAATAACCTCTAACAGATATTACCTCAGAATTCGTAACCAAATTTAGAGTTGTACTGAATCCAACAGTAGTCTTATTACCACCAGTACCAATACTCATCCTTGAAGCACTGTTACCGTTAGTGTGGAAAGACATGTAATCACCACGATTTCCGTGATGATATTGAATATAACCTTTTTGATGATCTCCTAATTCACTGAATACTATTCGACTTGTTTCATTAGTATCAGCAATTACATCAACCAGACAATGTTCGCTGTTGGTTGTTCCATTATAAATGGACAATGGACATGCAGAATCTGTCCAAGTTGTTGCATTTATACCCATTTGTCCATTATTATTAATGCGAAGTCTTTCCTTCCCATTAAGATTAGCATCAGTATTAATTACAAAATCAGCAGCGTTTGTACCTTGATATACAAATCCAATTGAACCATCACCACTACCTGCTCTAAATCCTAAACCAGTAAAAGATCCTGCACTTGATACATCGCTATTGTTTAATAACAAATGCGGATGAGATGTCATCAATGGTGCTGTATATTGTCTAGTATTATTCTTCTTAATCTCATGCTGCATATCACCACTACCATAATTAGGTGTATCTGTACCAATTAATAGTGCTCCATTTGATGTGATGCGAAGTCTTTCTCCTGCATTTGTACCAAATGACATAGCATTGTCATTATGTTTATAATCAACCCAACCTCTATATTCATCACCACCAGAAGTTCCATCTGCAAAGAATAAATTACTATTATGACTAGTTCCTGAACGAATAGTAATACCACTATGTCCACTAGTTGATACAACTAAATCATCTGCATTTGCATTTCCCTGTGGGGTGGTTGTTCCTATAAGAACCTTACCTGCTGATGTGATGCGAAGTTTTTCTGTACTATTTGTATCAAATATAAGATCATGATTACTATATGTTCCTACATGTGCATTAGAATCTTGTGCATAGGATAATAGAATACAATCATTTGTTGTATCTTGTAATCTAACTGTTGGTGATGCTGCAGTTTTAATGTGCAAATCACTACCTGCACCACTAAATCCACCTACTGCAATTCTACCGTTACTTTCGATGCGAAGTCTTTCTGAACCATTTGTTGAGACGGCAAATGGCCATGCTTCTCTAACAGATACATTTGCTACTTGGTTTGCTGCAAGTCCAATAGACATTCCATCACTTGCAGAGTGACCACTATCTCCAGTAGTGAAATAAAGATATGCATGGTCTCCTCCACCAGTTCCACTAGAATGAATACAAAATGTATTACCAGTTCCTTGAGAAAATGGAGTGCCTCCTAGACACATATCACCATTTTTGTCAATGCGAAGTCTTTCTGTTACTGATGATGCACCATCTGCTGTAGTAGAAAATACAATAGCACCAGGAGCATCACCATCTCCATTAGTACCATCTACTTCTGCATGTATCCTTGCATATTCATCATATCCATTTGTATGGTATCCAAAAAATTTAAAGTATCCAAGAGCATCATTATTACTAACATTATCTCCATTACTTCCTGAAGCAAACTGGAATTGTGCTCCTGCTGAAGCAGTTCTTATAATTGACATTCCAGTATAAGCATCACTTCCCGACACTTGGAAAGGTGTGCCTGCACCACTTACTGTAGTAGAAGATGTTGCACCAATAAGCACATCACCAGATCCTGTGATGCGAAGTCTTTCTGTTGCGTTAGTAAAGAAACGCATAAAATTACTATTATGGTTATAACAAACCCAACCTGCATATTCTGCACTACCAGAAGTAGCATCAGAGAACATAAGGCTCCCTTCATTACTAGTACCACTTCTTATTGTTATACCAGAATCACCACTTCCCGCAATAGTTAAATCATCAGCAACTGAATTTCCCTCAGTAGTGGTTCCTATAAGTAATCTTCCACTTGAATCGATGCGAAGTTTTTCAGTACCACTAATCTTAAAAATATGGTCTGTTCCATCAATTATACCTGTTGCCAAAGAAGAAAGAGTTTTATTTCCAAATACAATGGCCGATGGACCAATGCCAATAGCGGCACTAGTACCTTGTGCAAGAATTGGATACCCACTAACAGTAAAAGAAGTTAATTGTTGTGGAAGTACATTAGTTCCAATTCCGACTTTACCATCATTTTGTATGCGAAGTCTTTCTGTTTCATTACTAGTATAAAAAATGGTCGGTTGACCATTTTCCATCGTGAGCATTGACTTGGCATATGACTGTATATTAATTCTTGCACCACCATCACAAAGAATCTTTGCATTAGCACTATTACCAGCATTATTAAGTATAAGTTCTCCAGAACTTCTTAGAATAACATCATCATTTACTATCACTCCAGTACTAGTGGTTTCTAATCTAGAATTTCCATTATGAAATAATTCAAATTTATTTCCTTCTTGTGCATATGCTAATGTTGCATTATCAGCAGCATTTCTAAAGTCAATCATATCAGCACAGATTTTTAACATCCCTGTGCCAGTATCTTTTATAAAACTGTGAGCTCCTGAATGAAATATTTGTAAATCCTGACTATCGCCAAATCTTGCTTTTATACCATCTTTAAAATCTAATGAATTTGCAGACTTATCCCAAGTAAGAGAAGATATACCAACACCAGTACCATTAAATTGTACGTCATCTTGGAAAGTTGAAACACCAACTGCATCAATATGAGATACATCCATATAAGTTAATGTCTTTGCAATAGCAACATTTCCAGAAAATGTAGCATCTACTGCTGTTAAATTGCCAATGACTGGATTATCTGTACTCTTTAATACTACGGCACCAGTTCTACCATAAAAAGATGATACACCTCCTGTACCACCTCCACCACCTCCACCAGAGGCACCAGCAAATCCAATATGTCTTACCTGTATATCAGCACCATTTGCAGGAGCAGATGTGAATTGTAATTTATTTTCAGATAATCCATATGCTTTTGTGTCAGTATTATCTGATGGATATTGAATTACACCATCTATTGTGACTAAAATATTTCTGTTATCTGGTGGTTTTTTGGATAGATTAAATTCAGTAGTAGTTCCATTACCTGTAAATTTATCAATATCATTATCCGAAATATCAAACGTTACTGTATTACTCGCTAATACATGACCCCAAAAAGCATCACTAGCAGAAGGAGCAGTTGAAAATATAATAACTCCACCTACATCAAATCCAAAACCAACTGAAGGTGTTGTACTATCAACAGGTTGTTGAATAACACCATTTATAGACAATACAAGTTGTGCTGATCTTGTTATTAATGGTTTCTGAGATCCATTACCATAAGTTGCTCTAAATTTTGTATTTATTCCATCAAAAGCAAGAGTTAATTTATGTGCTGTTCCTGCACCTAAACCTGTAAAATTTCTAAGATTAGTCTGATTGAGAGCATCATTTGCCGTTGGTGCCAACTTAATAGTTGTATCACTCATTCGGACAACATAATGTGCTCCTTCTGCAAGACCAGTAATTATAGTTCCGCCAGCACCCTTAGAATATACTACTCTTTGTCCTGTAATAAATCTATTATTAGCACCACTAAGAGCAATTGTATCATTTGCAAGAGATACTGTATTAGCAGATGACCCATCAAAAGTTAAGACAAAAGATGAAACGTCATCTAGTATCCTAAATGCATTATTCTCTCCAGTTGCAGGTATTCTACCAAGGTATGCCATATTACTTTTTTAAATATTTATGAGGAATTATGACCAAGTAAAATAACCATTTTTAAGCCACAGACTAATGATTGTTAATATTCGTGTTGTTGTATACTGAATTGCTTTAAATTCCAATGTCCGAGTTCCACCAGTATTCGTTACTCTAAACATTAAATCTGAAGAGTGTGCATGTTGTGAATCTCCACCAAAATCAGCAGTGTAATAACATTGATTCCAATAAGCAGAACCAGTAACTCTATGTAGCGTTGTATAACTATTTTCCATACCTGCACATTCCATTGAGAATCCAGCTGTAGCAGTTGAGAAAGTACCAATAGTTGTCCAAGAACTAGTACTATTAGTCTGATATTGTCTGCAACCATTATGCTGAATATTACCAGAAATCTCAAGCTGAGTACTATTAGCATTTAATCTAGTAGTACCACCAACATCTATTGTAACTGTATTAGCCGCAGGGAATCTTATCTTTGTATCTGTGTCTCCTTCATGGACAATACTATCAAGAATGTTAAGTGATCCATCACCAGATACAACTAATTTAACATTATTAGCACTATCTCTTAATTGCAGATAATCAACTCCATCAGAATCTGCATTTGATTTTTTAAGTGTTAATGAAGCATATGCATTACTTCTATTAGACAAATAATGATTTCTTCCATGTGCATAGAAACCACCAGTACCATCAGCACCTGTTAGTGAAAATTCATAAGTGTTGCTATTATTAATTGCTGTTCCACAAGAAATTTTTCCATCTGATCTAATGCGAAGTTTTTCTGTTCCACCTGTCATAATGGCAAGTGGATGTGCAGTATCCGTTCCAAAGAACATGGATGTGTCTGCATCTTTATATCCCATTTTTGCCTGTACAGCACCACCAATTCTCTGCCAAGTCTGAATATCTACATTATTACCTGAACTATAATTACCTGATACTAAAAGGGCATTTTGACCAGCAGCACCACCCTTACATTCTACTTCACCATCTGAGTGGATGCGAACTCTTTCTGTTAATGAACCACCAGAAGGTTTTGTAAATCCTCTAAGTCCAGTTGAAGCACCACCATATATTACTGCATTAGATGTTCCACTTGTTTGGAATGTAAGATATGGATCTCCTGCATTTCTATTAATAATAACAGTCTCTGAAGATACTGTTAATATTCCATCAGATCCGATGCGAAGTCTTTCTGTTGAATTTGTTCCAAATACAATTGGTTGTACTACAGCTTGAGTTAATATTGCAAAAGGAGTATTTTGTTGGGATTCAATAATAAATGAATTTCCCAAACTCATTCTGTTCTGCTGCCAAATAAAAACAGCATCATTAGCATTAAAACGAGCAGAAGCTTTTATATTTCCAGTAACATCTAATGCATTAAAAGTCTGTGTATAATTACCACCAATATTTACTTGACCACCTGATGTGATGCGAAGTCTTTCTGTTGCACCATTGGTACAAAATACCATATTATCTGCTGCTCTAAGTCCCAAATCTTCTTTATCTGGTCCAGCAACTAATCCATCAGCACAACCTATCATATGATGGTAACTACCACCCTGTCCAAACCTTATAAATGCACCTCTAGAATCAGAAGTATCTAATTGAAGAACACCATCCGATGTTCCAGTTGCAGTTGATGTACCATCTGATCCAATTTTAAATCTAGTTGTGTTTCCGTTAGTTCGGAACAACATAGAATTATCACCGTGATTATACATTAACTGCCCAGCACGATTACTTCCATCATCAGCAAACTGTATTACTCCACCACCACCTTCTCCATAGATGGTCATTCCACGCCAACCAGAACCACCAACAACTAAATCATCTCCTTCTGAATGAGCAGAATATGTATGTGTAGCAGCATCACCTATCGTGACTTTACCTGCATCTGTGATAGTTAATCTTGTTTGCCAACTACCAGAATAAGTTTGGAACTTGTGTCCATTGTCATCTGCCTGATATATAATTCCTGCTGCGTTTGAAGAATAAATGTAACTATCTGTTCCACTGGTGGTTCCTAATCGAATTTTTCCATCTTTAGCCCAAACAACACCATCTGATGCGATGCGAAGTTTTTCTACATTATTACCTGCTTTAAATATTATTTCAGCATTTCCTGAAGGATTATCAGCACCAATCTGTAAATCTCCACCTGTATCATGTGCTAAGTAAGCATAATCTGCTCCTACTCCATCACCATTAGAATCACCATCAAGCATTAGATATACACCACCAGCATTTGTTGAACCAATCAGAACGTCAACTTGACCAGAATTCCGAATATCTAGATGAGAACCAGGAGTATGATCTCCGATAGCAGCCTTACCATTTGTATGAAGACTTAATCTTGTTGTTAAAGTTCCACCAGTGGTTTTGGTTCTTAAATCCATCACACCACCACCTGATGATTCACCTAATCTAATTTCACCACATTCATCAACATTATTAGATCTGAAATGTATTTCAGGTGTATTATTAGTTCTATCAAAACTAATTCCAGTAGTTCCATCAGCAACATCAAATTTTGATACTGGAATTTCACTTCCGATGCCGACTTTACCTGCTGAACCTGAATTGTTCGTGAAGCGAACTAGTTCATTTCCTCCAGTCTTGAACTGCATGTAATCGCCATTATTAGCATACGCAATAGCACCAACAGCTGCAGCATTAGTGTCTCCAAAGATAACTCTAGGAGTACCAGAGGTAGTTCCATCTCTTAACCATAATGTTGGAGAACCACCAGTTTTACCTTGTATTGTAAATTCATATGTATCATTATCAACGTTTGTAGATATCGTACCATTTTCATGAATGCGAATTCTTTCTGTACCTGCTGTCTCAAAAGAAATTTGATCGGCAGCAGGGAATCTTATTGCAGTATTTGTATCTCCAGTATGGACTATCTTATCTGCTATTGATACATCACCACCAGCAGTTAGAGTTCCATTTACCGTAAGAGATGTTATTGTTGATACTCCTACAGTACTTAAATGTCCAACTGTAGCACCCGCACCCAAATGAATACCTTTTCGTGCTGTAATTAGACCAACTGCATCTATATTCGTTACATCTTCATATGTTAATACGCCCTCAACATTTAAATTTCCAGTAAATGTTCCTGCAACAGCAACTAAATTATTAATTTGATAATCTGAAGTGGTTGATATAGTACCACCCGTGACCTTGGTAAGTGCCATATTACGTAATTTCCATTATAGTTAATGCTACATCTAATGTACTATTAACATCACTTTCTGCTGTAAGAGTATCTGTTGCTTCTAGTACGACTTTATTTCCTTGCATAAATTCTAAAGATGATCCCTGAGGTATTGGTACATTCTTTAATACACTTATATCATCTGCTGATGCTCTTGTAACTCCTACACCAACATTTATACCAGATCCTGAAGTATTAGCAAGCGTAACACCAATAACAACCGTAGTTGTAGAAGCAGGTACTACATACACATTTGAAGTAGTTAACCCTACGTTCGCTTTAGTTTTTAATTTAAAAGTATTTGCCATTTGTGATTATCCTAGAGCGATTGCCATTGCGACGGCATCATTGAGAGCTTGAGTAACAACACTAACACCTTGTATTTTAACATCTGTTTCACTATTTATTGCACCAGCAACATCCAACATATAGTCAGGAGTTGCAGATCCAATACCAACTGATACTGCCGCACCTACTACAGTTTTTATTGATGTTCCCGCAACACCAACACTAAGATTACCAGTTGCTGTTATGTTCTGACTATTATCTATAACAGTATTAGCATCAATTAAAACATCAGAAGCTCTTACTTTATTATAACCACCCCCAGCAGAGGCAGCTTTCATAATTACAACATCACCACTAGAATCCTTAGAGATAGTAGCAGTATCAAGTTTGATCATATTTTGACTATGATCAAGAGTAATTGTTCCCGATCCAATAGACATCATGCCAGATACTCTGACATCACCGTCAACAATTAATGCAGTTTTTCCTACTCCAATATTAACAGTTCCTATACCACTACTGGAACCAAATGTTGAAATTCCTGTTGAATTTATGTTGGCAACTGAAGCAATGTCAGCAGTAACAGTTAAATCATTACCAATAGTTACATTATCAGGAAGTCCAACCCGAAGTTGATTATCAACTGCACTACTAGTTTCAATCTCATTTGCTGTACCAATAATACTTAATACTTCACTATCAAGATCTACTGATTTAGAACCACCACTATCACCTTGGTAATCAAGATCCTGTGCAGTTACAGTATCATCAACATATGCTTTAATTGATTGTTGAGTTGCTAAAGCATTCGGATCATCCGATGCCATATCATCTTCATCACGGACAATATCAATACTAATAGCATTACCAATTCTAAGATCTGTTAATGTAGATACACCAGATACATTAACATTGTCTAATTCTGTATGTCCATCAACATCTAAAGATCCATTTGCATCTATAGCACCAGCAAATGTAGAAACACCAGATACATTTAAATCATCTAGTTCAGTATAACCATCTACATCTATATTACCATTAGCATCTATATTACCTGTAAATGTCGATACTCCAGAAATAGATAAATTACTACTATCAAGAGTAGTACCATCAAATGTTAAACTAGCATTATCCTCTATCTCACCACTAGTACCAGCAATAACAACACGACCAGAAGTTAAATCAGAAACCTTCGCAGTTGATGCTACTAATCCAGCACCACCAGAAATATTAGCACCACCATTACCATCTATTAATCCTGTAACTGTTAATCCAGCACCAACAGTTAATCCTGCACCAACAATAAGTGCTTTAGATACTGTGACATCATTAGGAAGTCCAATAACTACCTTATTAGTTCCTGTTACAGTTTCAATTTCATTTGAAGTTCCTTCAATATCTAAAACTTCACTATTTAAAATAATAACTTGATTTGTTCCAGAATCTGCAGATACTGTTAATTCTGCACCACCTGGTCCTTGTGGGTTTCTATCATCAACATACTTCTTAATTGATTGCTGAGTTGCTAATGCGGTATCACTATCGGATACCATATTGTCTTCATCAAGGAAAGAACTGATACCAGTACTTTGACCAACATTAAATAATGTTCCATTAAATGTTAAATTAGCACTATCTTCTAATTCACCACCAGTACCAGCAACAACAATTCTATTATCTGTTAAATCTTCAACCTTAAATGTATTTGCTTGACCACCAGCATTAATATCAACTAATCCAGCAAACGTAGAAGCAGCAGATACATTAACAAAATCTAATTCTGTATGACCATCTACATCTAAATCACCATTAGCATCTATATTTGCTGCAAATGTAGAAAGTCCAGTTACATTTAAAGAAGCCGTAATCTTAACATTACTATCATCAATACGAACCCTTTCACTTGCACCTGTAGTAAATTTTATTGTATCAGCAGCAGGTCTATCAATAAAAGTATTCGTATCATCTGCAAAACCTAAAACCTTACCAGCAGCAACATGAATATTCTCAGAAGAAGTCCATGCATTTGATGCATCTACCCAATTTAAAGTCTTATTACCACCACCAGATGATTCTAAAGTAATACCACCACCATCTATAGCAGCATCATTTGCAGCACCTTGGCCAAGAACAATGTTCTTATCATCCACCGTCATGGTGGTAGAATTTACAGTGGTCTGAGTTCCATCAACTTGAAGATTACCTTTAATAACAACTAAACCTGTATTATCTCCTACAGTTCCTGGATCTATATGGAAAGTAGCAGGAGCACCAAGAGTTCCTATACCTGTTGATCCACCATAAACTGAGACTCCGTATCCAGTAGTCTCGATCCTAGATCCAAAATCATAGTACAGTTTAACTGAGCCATTGTCAGTTGCTTCAAGATATGGTTCATTACCATCTTTATTCTGCAACCATAACTTATCAGCACCAATCTTTAAAACTCCAGATCCTCTAGCATCTCTAATGAGACTTGTACTCCCATCATGAGACAGTTGTAAATCCTGGCCAGTACCAAAACTTAATTTAGTATCATCAATAAACTTAAATTCATTGGCAGACTTATCCCAAAAAGCAGATGTAACACCAGCATTTACACCATGAAACTGTACGTCATCACGGAATGTAGCAATACCTGATACATCTAAACTTGAGAAAGTACCAAAACCAACAGGTGGAAGTATTCCTTTCTTACCAGTATATCGATAACCTACAATATATACGTTATTAGTTGTAATTCCAGTTGGAACATTGGTATCATTAAAGTTTAGAACACCAGTAGAATAATCAAAAAACCATCCATCATTATTACCAGAACCAGCAGCAGATAAAGTTGTAACACCTGCAGTTCCTGGTTCTCCTTTATAAACTTTAACTAAGTAATCGTTACCAAATTGAGTATCTATCCAATCCCCATCGACTGATGCACTTTGATTCCCTTGAGTTGATCTTGCAATAAAAGCACGGTTACCAGAAACAGAATTATCATAAGTCATCCTATATGAGGATGAAGTCGGATATCTCTTTACTGTTGGACTATCAGATCCTGGAGGAGTTGCTGGAATAAGAGTACTATCTGCCCATACACTCGTACTAGCAATGATAAGTGGCGAGGCATGTACTTCACCAAAACCAGCCTTTTTGGTTCCACCTAAAGAAGAATCGTCAGCAAGACCTGTCTTGGTTTTAGTATAACCAATTTTCTTTAATAGAAAATCAACCTTTTGTTGTTGGGATACTGCCACTTAATTTACCTCTCCTTTATACATCTTCAAATCGTAATGTAGAAATTGACTGCCCACTAGTCAATTTAAATCGAATTAAAATTCTGTAAGGACTTGAAGCATTAGATGTTGTTTCCTCTCCAAATACACACTTAAATGTTCCACTACTACCTGAACTCATATTTCCACCACTTGCACATCCTTTATTGGCATTATTTGGTGTACCAGATCCAGAATAATCAAAGAACATATCTGCCCAACCATTAGTATTAGATAGTCCAGTAGTCCAAGTAGAGTTATCGGGTATACATACCCAACATCCAGCATAAGTTCCAGCAACCTCAATATTAAATTGAGATATTGCTTGTTCCTGTAGCATTACTTGGAAATATTGTGCTCCACTTCTTCCAGAAGATAAATTTGGACCTGCTGGCATCCAATTAGTTGTATTTGAATAATCTGTTACGTCATGTCGTAATACTCCACCTCTTACAATTGCTTCATATACTGCTGGAGTTGCATTAGCAGTCCAAGAAGTATACACAGGACTTGGAGTATCTCCAGTTGCACCTGCATTTACTCTAGTACCAGAACCTCCAGTATCACTACCAACATCACTATAGATACTATCTTCATCAATTGGACTTCCATCAGTTATTGCACTAGTACCCATAAGATTAATATCGTAAGTAACACTTCTATGTTGATTTACATGCTGTCCATATGGTGTATAACAATCCCAACCATGAAATGGAGTGCTAGATGTAATCGTAGTATGAACATTTTGAACTACATGAGAAACTGTAGCAGTTACTCCAGTTCCTACACCAAAATTCCTTTGTGGTGGATGAGTTCCTTGTACTCCTGCCTGATAAAATTGATTATATTTTAAATTCGATACTGGTTTTGTAAATCCAGTAGTAGCATTTTCAGCAATAATTAACTTATAATCACTATAATAATACATATCACCACTTGCATTAGTTATGGTAATAACATAACTAAATGAATTATTTGCGTGATTTTTATAATGCGGAACACCAGAAGACCAATTATACTGTGGTGATGATGGTGGAGTAACAGCACCAAATGACACTACTGGAGCAGTAACTACACTTGGATCTTCATACCAGTATGCATTTGCTGATGTATTTGCACCATGCTTAATATTAGCCATGCATACTCCAGTAGAACATGCATACCCAATAGATCCACTGTCAGAATCTATCTTAACATCATAAACTTCATAAAAATTAGATGCAATTCCAGCAACATTAGCATAATCCTGATCATTCGAGATAACTAAATCTCCATAAGTTCCATTGTCAGATTTAACTGCATATAAACCAAAAGTTACATTTAAGGTAGTTGTTCCAATTCCAACACCATTAACAAATCCTTCTACAGTTCCAGAATCACCTGGACCAACTTGTGTTATTGTGGTAGATTGAAACTTATTATCTACATTTCTATCTAATAATGTAGTAGTGGTAGGTGTAAAAGCACCTCCTGTATGGTTAAGAGGAGTAAATCCTGCACAAAGATAACCACTTCTAGTCCAATCAGAAGATGACCAACCAGAATTACGAGCACTATCAAGAAAACTGAACGCCTTACCACCAATATTAGGTGGTGCTGCTGGTACTAATTTACCTAAAATATAATTTATCTCTTCCACTTGATCTTTCGTTTTATCTGCAACAGTAGGTGAAGACATCGCTCCTGCCCTAAATGATCCTCCTGTGGGAGTTCCAACAATCTGATCACCATGATAAGTTGTTGCAGTAACAACACCAGAATATATAATCGACCCACCACCAAAGTTTTCTTTCCAAGGAGTAAGATTTGCTATTGTAGTTGCTATTCCTACACCACCAGTATCTCTTTCTGCGAATAAATGTCCATCGTAGAAATTAAGACCTAATTCTCCTTTACCTAGATCTGCAAGTGCTGGTCTCTTACCAGTTACGGAAGATCTCTTTAACCTATAGGGTGTTGCCATTTAATGCATTCGGTATCTACCAAAAAAGACTTATATAAGTCTTCTTTTATTTAGCACTCTTATGTGTCTCCTGTTTTTTCTTTCAGTTGTACAGCATTCAATGCTTCAACTGCACCTTGCATTTTAATATATTGTTCTTTTTTAAAATTAAAAGTTCTTTCCAGATCAATCAATTCAGTTTTCAAACTTTCCATTTGATTATTCAAGTCATCAATCATCTCTTCTGTGCTTGCCATATTTTTAAAATTAAGTGATTCTATTTATTATAAACTAAATAGTAAAAAAAGTCAATCATGGCAAGAAAGATATTTAAGAGAGTCGGTGTTAGAAGAGATAGAAATCTTTCTGACTTATCCAGCACTAAAGATGGATTGAATAATCTTTTAGATACTCTCATTGATGAAACAGGAAATACTTTTATTTCCGAAGACCTTGATGCAATGAGGAACATATATGCAGAAGGACTAACATCAGATGATTACAAACAATTTGTAGGAAGTAGAGTACAGAAAACAACAGCTACTGGAGGAGAGCAAGATTATATTCCACCAATTACATATCAAAATCGTTTAGATAAATTTGAAATATTTGCTGGTACACCAAGAATTAAAGGTGGTAATGGACCAACAGTAAAATATTTCAATAAAACAGAAATTGATATAGGAACTGTAGGGATTTGGACTGGAGCACCATTTGATCAAGATAATAGATGGGAAGCAGGAAATTTTGCATGGACTGGAAAAGTTACTCCTGCATCAGATGATTCAAATGGTGGAATAGAATGGGAAGGATATTTTATACCCGTACAGACTGGTAAATATACCTTTTACTATGGTAGTACTGCCTCATTTACATTTGATTTTGTAAATGAAGGTTATACCTCAGGAATAAACACATATACAGAACACTTTCGAGTTGGAACAATTCCAGTCAATATAGGAGGTAAAGTTGCATTTGGAGGAACCTTTACAACAAGTTCATCAGGTTCAGGAAATACAATTAATCTAGCAACTGGATCAAATCGTAAACATATTGGAATAGGACAAACTGCTTTTGGTGGAAATATTGTAGCTAATAGTACAGTACATTCAGTTAGTCAAGATGGAACTTCAATTACACTAAAACATCCAGATGTACAGGAACCAGATGCAGGAACACCAGCAGTAACTGGATCTTGGAGCAATGCTAATACAACATTCCATTCAGATACTGGTATTAGTGTAACTAAAACCCATACCACTTTTGTACTAGAAGCATATAAACGGTATCCAATAAAATTTAGATACTTTATTCCAAAGTGGAGAGACAGTGGATCTACCTGGGCAGATATTGATGCAGAAACAGTAGAAAGAAATGCACATTTTGATATAGCAAGACAAGGTGCAGAAGCTAGTAACTTGATGTTCTATGAATTGTATTCAAGAGATTATGATTTTAGTGATTCTGCAAAGGGAGATTTTCCAATTTTCGTAGATAACTCTGTTCTTTTTGGTGGAACAACAACTTCAGGAATTGGAAATGCTTCAGATTCCTCAAAATATGTAAAAGTAAAGTCAACTAAAAAAATAGATGTTAAATATACTACACCAACAAGTTTTAGTGCAATAACAAAAGCATCATATAATTGTACAACAACAAATGGAACACCAATTATAGATATTGTGGGTGACAATACTTGGGGTATAGAAATAGGAAATTATATCGTTGGATCATCTACCGTTCCAGATGGAGCTAGAGTACAAGATATTAAAATTAATGACTTTATTGTACTTGATCAAAATTGTACTGGTAGTGGAACAAATAATTTAACATTTATAGATCATCGTGGTTTTGTTAAAAGAGTAACAGGATCTACTAGTGGTGGCACACTAACAATAACAAGTGGAAACACTACTGATTTAAAAAGTGATATGATGATGGTTTGTAATGGTGGTACTCAATGGACTGGTATTACAACAACTGGATCATCAAATACTGTGAATATTTCTCCAAGTCAAACACATAGCAGTAGAGATATCTATTTCTATGAAAGTAAGGGTTTAAGAAATGATAGTCTAATCCAATTCTGTCAACCACCTATAGCAAAATGTTTGGCATTATCTGGTAACTTTGCTGCAGGTTCTACTGTACTTGATATTAGTGGATCTATCCCAACAGGAACAGACGGTTGGGTAATAAGAGGTTTTCAATTCTCTTCAGGAACAACAATATCTATAAACAACCCAAGTTCTGGAAAAATAACACTTAGCAATCCTACTATTAATGAATTACTAAGTGGAGAAAGTATGTCTATTGCTCCTAGTGCTCAAGGAGATAGAACTCTATGTTGTCCTCCAGTAGACACATCCCCACCATTTACACCAACAGAAGAAGGTCTAGAAACAACTTCATCATTCCCAAACATGAAAATAAATGTAGGTGATGTTAAATTTGATGAATTAAATATTACATCAACAGGTATAAATGTTACAAATTATACTGCTGGTGATACTTCCAATAGGTATATCGAATTGAATACTCCTTCAGGAACCTTTAAAATACTTGCTACTACGTAGTCAATAATACATAATAAGTTTCACCATCAATTACCATTGGAAATTTATGAGTCCAATCGGTAACTGGTTTTGATGTCTGTGTGCTCGGTGTAATACCTTCTATTTTTATATCTCCTAAGAAAGATAATTCACCAATACTAACTTGACTACTTTCTGTTACTAATGAAGATCCACTTTCGACCCAAGGTTGATCATTACTAGAGAATGCACGGGTATCACCAATAAAAATACCTGGAGATTTGGGATCAGATAATCCAGCATTTCCTGTATTTAAATTAGCAGGATCTTTTGATGATACTACACCTTCAAATTTAATTTCTCTATCAGTTTCAGTATCTACATTTCCTTTATACTTTTTAGTAATATAAAACTCTGTTTCCTCTTGTTTTACTTGAGTACTATCAAATAGAGAATTAATACTTATACTCCAAGAAAAATCATCATCTATAGATTCTGGTTTTATAAAATTAACTAATTGTTGCCTATTAACAGAATCTTTACGAATAAAATCAAGATTAGTAGTACTACCAGCTCCAGCTAGAACTACAGTAGTAAGTCCAACACTATCATCAGAGGAAGTCTCAGATAATTTAAACTTAGTCTCACCATTAGAATTACAAATAAAATACTCTCTATTTGCTTGCAAACTTCCAGTAGTAGAAAATGTAACTGCTGGATCTATAGTAACAACATCATCATTCGTATAAACAAACTCATTAGCTGGATCAAAAGAAAAGAATCCATTATCAATTGCACTTAATGCAACATTGAGTGAGAGTTTGGATGTATTTCTTAGATTATTCTGCATAATTCTAAGATCATCAGCCATACCAGCACCAGCAAGGTTGTTCAGTGCTTGTGTGTCTTGTACATTCTCTTCTAAATTTAAATCTTTTCTAAAACCTTGGTTTTGAACTGCCATTTTTCTTTACTGATAAGTAATACTCCACCCTTTTGATCTCAAAATAATAATTTGATCTAAAGCATCTGGGCCTGGTAATTGATTCCCACGTATATTAATACTAACACCACCTCTAGGAACAGACTCATAATTAGTATACAAATCATCAACAATCTGATCAATTGCTTGGGAAGAAAGACTGTTATTTGATATATCAAAATACCTTAGATTATATAAAGCAGCAAGAGATCCTGTCTTATAACTACTAAAGTTATTATTATACATAACCAAATAATACATCCTTGGACAACTACTAAAATCTGGAATTTGTCCAGAAATTCCTGTATTTCCATCAACTAATTGATTGTGACAATAAAAATATCTAAGATTTGGAAGATTCTCAAATTCACTCAATCCAGTAAATTTATTATTATGCATATACAAATAATATAAATTAGATAAATTTTTATATCCAGGAATAGTACCTTGTAATCTATTATAAGCTAAATGAACATAATGAATATTAGGGGTTGCTTGGAAATTGGGAGTTCCAGTAGTAAAAGCATTATAATATAAATTCAAACTTCTTAGATTACTACATTGATTAAAATTTGGAATTTCTCCATCAACCCTACCATATGAATTAATAATAATATTTTGCAAATTCGGACAATAAGTAAATGCAGTAGTGGCAATTGGTTTAGCTAACATTCCTCCATTAGCAATATAAAAATCACGCAAAGATACACAATCTCTAAAAGTTTCATCATGAATAAAGAAATCATCATTAGTATTAGCACCATCCTTGTATCCACCAGAAAAACCTGTCCAACGTAAATCCAAATAAGTCAATGCAGCATTTGTAAATCTAGGGAACCTATTTCCACTTAATCCACTAGCATAACAATGCAATGTTTGCAAAGAATTACAATTATCAAATTTATAGAGATCTCCATCAAACAATCCACCAGCACTTCTACAATAAGTACCATAGAAAGTTACTAAAGATTGCTTATTACGAACATTAGGATAATTTAAATTAGTTGCTGATATACTAATATAATTAATAACATCATTATCAGCATGAACAGAAAGAGTTCCTCCCAAATAATAATTGCTATTAAGAACCAAATTAGTTAGACCAGTAAGCTGATTAACATTCTTAAGACCTGCAGCAGGTGATGCATCAATACTTCTAAAATCATTAGAATTAATATTATAACTTGTACAAGTATTAGGTACATTAGGTATAGGAGTATTTGCATTCACTCCATCTGGATGGAAATAAGGTCCCCAACTTCTAGATAAATTAAGTATTTGAAGAGAAGTAAATTTAGATAATATATCTGCATCAATTGATCCATAAAAAGTTGATCCAAGATACAATTCAGTTATAGATGAAGGAAGTTTTGCTATAATAGCGGAATTCAATGTCCTTTCACTAGAATTTTCACCCAAATAAAATTTATTATGAGATAGATTTAAATTCTCAACAATGGGTGTAATACTATTCAAATCTGGAAAATTCTTTAAATTATTATAAGCTACGTGAAATACCTTAACATTTAACAATTTAACAGTTGGTAACTCCTCAAGATTTGCTGAATTAATAACAATATAATTAATCCTATCTGGATTGTAATAATATTGAATATTCCTTTCCCTGGAAACACTAGATCTATAAGAAATTGACGATGATAAACCCTGCCAATTCGTGTAATCAGTCTTAGCATTTGAATTGTTAGTTTCTACTATTCTCCAACTTGGAGAAACACCATTAGTTAATGGTGCATTTAATTTTATAGTAGCATTTACATTCCTAAAAAATCCTCTAAAGATAATAGGGATCCCTTTCATCGCATATAATCTTACCGTCTGCCCACCAATAGTTGCTTCAATTTCTGATGTGGGAAATTCTGCATCAAACTCTTTTGATTGTGGTTGTAATGTTGTTCTCAATCTAATTTGACTAGCATTAGTTGGTGTTCCAAATTGTAATGCAGCACCTGCTCTAACCCCGACTCTTGCACCATAAGAAATTGGAGATGATGCTATTACAGGATTTGCAGAAGAACTCCATGCACTAACTCTTGAAGTTGAAATATCTGCAATACCTATTGATCTCGTATTAGTTCCTAGTCCTTTAATATAACGATATCTAATAGCATTACCACTTAATGCTCCATTAATCTCTAGATTACCAAATAAAATTGCATTAGTTCCTGCCCTATCATCCAAAATATCACTATATTGAAGTGAATCTTGATTATATCTAATAAGTGCTTTATGAATTGGTTGCTTCAGTCTAGCATAACTAATCCAATCACGTCTAGTAGCACCTGCATTAGCAGATCCACGAATAACGTCTAAATCCAATGGAGGAAGATTTAACGCTCTAAGAGCTAAATTTTTATTCTCAACATCAATAAGAAAACTGAGTACATTCAGACCAAATAATTTAGGATTCCTAATCGCCATATTGAGACTTTTCTTTATTTATTATTGTTCTTTATAATTTAAACTAACTTCAATAGTTCCAGAAGAACCTGCATCAATCTTTTTAGCTGTTATAAAAGTAGCATCTGCATTATTTCTATCAGGAGCAATTACCACTCTATCAGTACCAAAAACTTTACCCATATCAATCTGTAAAGTACTATTTGCACCAACATAAAGTGTATCTCTAGAAATAGTTGGTCTTAAAGTTTGTACATTTTGTGTATCAACCTCAGATCCAGATAATCTTTCAACTTCTGTAAAATGTGTGGGTGGATTAGCATCATTTGCTGCATTGTTACCTGCTGTTGTAATTTCTCCACTACCAAGCCAAGTAACATTTGTATTACTTCTCCTAGAAACATATAATTTAGGAGCAACAGTCCTAGAAAAATCACCAATAGTTTCTCTTATGGATAAATTATTAATTGCAACGGAATCCGATATTTTTCCAACAAGATATAAAGGCCAAGGAGAATAGTTATAAAGTTTTGTTTTAACTGGATTTCCAAGAGTAGACATCTTAACTGGACGTATTAATGTTGTAAAATTAGTTCCAGCACCTCCTGGTGGTACAAGATTGGCACTAATTTCAATATAAGAGAAGGTAGTACCACTCAAAGTAAATGTCTTAACTGTACCTACAAAAGTCTTATTTGTAGGATCTGGTTGTCCAGATGAATCAAGAACAGTAACCTGCCCACCATTCCATTCAATATCAGGTAAAACTCCTTGAATCTGAATATAATGACCAGTACCAGGTCTACCGTCTGGTTCAGGAGTTACCACTGTACAATTAGTAATGCTCTGAGGATTTTGCACTTCATATGTTATCTTAGAACACAATCCACCTGCTGGATTTGTAAGTGATGGTATTCTAAAATCCATTGCCATTCTTGCTGGAGGTTGAGTAGCTCCCCATACTTCAGTATTTTCAACTCCATTTTCATCAAGTGCTGCATAAGCATGTGAATATAAACCTTGAAGTATTTTATCATCTGGTAATACTGATGTAGTCACACCAACAATACTAAATCCATCCAATTCATCACCTGCTGGAGGAACTACAGGTTCAACATCAGTAAGTCCTATACTAAAATCAGAAAAATGAGAATATGCATCTCCATTGATAGGATTAGCAAATTGTACTTCAATTATTGATCCACTAAAACCATAATCAGATGCAAAATAACAATCTCTCTGAGATAATTTTACTTGGTGTGGATATGATACACCAATACCAATAGTTGTAGTAGAATTAGTTACCCTATCCAAAACTGGTCCTGAAGTAACATCTCTTGATGACTTAGTAATACCAGTACCTGACCCTGGATATCCAATAACTGTTGCTTTTGTAAAAGATCCTGCAGTGCCAACTGGATCGGAAACCTGACCAATATATGCATTATAAATTGAAGGTCCTACTATTTTTGCTCCTTCGTCAGTCTTATAAAAATAACTATCATTTGCAGGATTTCCTGCATCGCTATGCGAAACTATCGTAGTTGCAGTAGAAAAATCAATTTCTACACTTCTACTAGTATCAGTTCTTGCTATTCCTGGAGTATAAACATGCCCAAACCCAGGACACCCTTTACATGTCTCAACCTGCAATTCAGTTAAAGAATCTGTACTAACATTCAATTGAGTTGGAATAATTAATTTTTTATTTTTAACATTCTTACCAGAACTACTCAATAAGAAATCTTTTGATCTAATTCCAAGTAAAGTTTCCTTAGGAGCTGCACCACCAAATATTGTCTTTTGACCACTAGAAGCAGAATAAATTTGTTGAGTTCCTTCATCTCCTCCATCAATATAGTATGAAGCACCATATTTGTATATAAACTGCGGTTGTCTTATATCACCAGAATCATCTACATTCATTTCATATTTGAATCTAAAATAAGAATCTTGTAAGCATGGTTGAGAAAGAGAGTTTTCAATTATAAACGTATGAACAACTACCCATCTTGCTTTATCATTCTCAACAGGAATATATGCATAGAATCTACACCCAATAGCACCATACCAACCAAATTCAATTTTCCACATAGTGACCTTATTTGGTTGTATCAAATATCCAGAAGGACCATTACCATTTAATGGATCCCCATTAAATTTATCTCTTGGTACATCAATAGTCCAATATTGTCTTGCAGTACCAGTATTTGGGTCTGTATCAAATGGATCAGGCCCTGCCTTTCTAACTTGATCTATAACTGTCAGTCCACTCCTTTCAAGAGCACTAGAGTCTAATGGAATTGTACTTCTACGAACAATAGAAAGTTGACCACCTTCTATTTTAAATACATATTGATCTGTTGGGTTTGATATTCCCCATTCCATTTTAGAACCAGTAACTGGTTCAGTTGATGATCTTAATCCAAATGTAAATCCACTAATTCTTCCTGGTTGATACCTGAATACTCTTCTTGATTGCATATAAGAGTATCGTATACGTTGAGAACTATATCCAGGTCTTGTATTTGTAGAATCATACTTATTAGATCCATCTGGATTCTGAAACGTAGTAGATAATTGACCAATTGCAGCAAAATCAAATCTTGCTCCTGTAACTGGATCAATTGTTTGGCTATCTTTAATATCTCTCCACGCATCAGTCCATGTATCAATTTGTGCAAAAGAAGTTGTTATACCAGCAGCATAATCTGCATCACCAGCAGTAACTGTAGTATTAGCAATTGGTAAGAATTTATTTTTCCATTCATTTGAATATGAACCATTACTTTTGAAATGTTCATGAAGATTATTACCCAATTCAATAAATTTCAAATATCTACCAAATAAATCTACATCATACCAACCCAATCTATCAAAATTTGGTCCAAAAGGATAAGAATATGGAACTGGAAAAGATTCTATTTTAATTGCAGATTCTACTGTTTCTTCTGCAGTCGATGCATTAAATCTCTTAATTGCATATTGTGAATTAAATCTAGAATCCCAAGTGCTAAAACTATTACCACCAGTATAAGTAAACAACTCAAACTCATCATCATCTAAACCATAAGAAGATACATTAGAGAATAGACTAAGTTGCACCTCAGCACGTTGAACTCCAAGTAATGTACTACTTACTTCACTAGCATCCTTAAATGCTTCTTCAATTCTTAAAGTTGGATCATGCTTATTGACAATAGTATCTTCTCTTTCTACCTTTATTGCACCTCTATATCCAACAGGTGCTGTTAGATTATATTCGTCTGAAAGAATTACTCTACCATTATATGATATTCTCGAAATGAAAGTTCCATCAGGAATAAATGCTCCTTTTACACTATCTCCAGGAGCAAATTTTAAAGTACCTTCAATATCAAGATCAGTAGAAAAATAAAGTCTATTCCTTTCACCTTGATCAAATACTGTTCTCACTTCCAAATGAGTAGGCCACTCATCCAATGAAACTGATACACCACCATTTCTAAGGACGGTTTGAGGACAATTAACCTTATTACCACTCCTCTGTAATACTGTAGTTATTCCAACATAATTGGGACCAACATAAGCATCAAAATCACCATACTCAGCGGTTCCGATACCTAAAGTTCTATATGCTTTTCTAGTATATGAAGAAGTCTTATCCCCTAAAGTAATAGAAGTTGATTTCTTTTGAGTTGCGTCAGGAAGATAAAATGTATCTACCTCAGTAATTAGAGGATTACCAAATTCATCGGTTAGAATTTCACCGTTAGCAATATTATAAAGATTTTGTTCATTCTGAGGTACAATGGATACGGGACGTTTATCGTCACCGAGTTTTATATCTTTTCCGCCATTCATTTATCACTGCTCCTCCCAAGTCAAGCTTGCAGATATCGATGCTTGAGCAGTAGATGAATTAAAATCTGTCTGCGAAGATGCACATAGATACAGACTTTCAACTTTATTAGTTAATGGGAAGGACAAATACTCCTTATTGTAGTCAAAATATGGAGAAAGATCATAATTTTCACCAGATGCAGGAACAAATAGACTTGCAACTACCGTTCCCGTTTTCGGAATCGGTGATCTATTCTGAGGATTTACCAGAACAGATGAAAGTTGTGCAAGAGTAAAGGATGTAGTAATTCCAGAAAGACCTGTACCATCCTTAGGATTGGAATTTTCTTCTCTCAAGAAAGGTTCATCAGTTGTTAACATAATATCATCAGAAGTAGATTCTAAAGCATAGAAATAATATCCATCATCAAGAATATCTTTAGTTCTATCACTTCCTCTATTCTCAAGATATCCTAATACAGATATTGCTTTCTTAGCAGGATCATTAGCAAAGTAACCTCTAAAATAACCATAAGTTCCTTTACCAAAATCTCTAATATATTCAGCTTTAGATGCTGTATCTGCCTGAGTATTAGTTACACGGACTACAAGTGTACTACCTGATGCAGAAATACATTCAAGTGGTTTACTATAGAGACCATCAAGTGCTGCAGGTTTGTAAAGTGAATTAGCAACTGCAGATACAAATGAATGTGGATTTGTATTGGTTGAAGGTGTGGCAGGTAATACTTGAACTTCAAATGTTTTTGCACCAGCATTAACATTAGAAACTGCTAACCAACCATGATATGCTGGATCAGCACCACCACCAGGATTGCCAGATCCTGCTTCACGAGGATATTTCTTCTCAGCAGCAGCACCACTTGCACCATTAAAGTTGCAACTTAAAGTTAATGAATAAGGTGCAAATTGAACTGTATCACCATTGCTTAAGTTGTGAGTGGCAGTGGTTTTAATAACCATAATACCATTTGTTGGGTTATATGATGAACCTGCTGCATCAACACTCAATGCACCAGCATTAATGGCACCATCATTTACATCAAATATTGGATCAGTTGTACGAGGATATGTATGAACACTCGCAAAATTATCCAAAGAACATGTGAATGCTAAACTTTCCTTTTTAATTCTAATTTGAGCACCAGCTGAAAGACTATGAGCAGAAGCAGTAGTAATGGTCAATCGTCCTGTAGCAGAATCATATGCTGCACTGCTAATATTAACAGTTGCACCACCACTAACTTTCTTAATTGCAGCTGCAGTAGTTGCTCCGCCAGCATTCCATGTATGAGTTCCACTATAACCGACTAAACCAATATCAACTTTAGTTGGTTTTCCTCTTCTACCAATATTAACTTCTTTTCCTAAAGAAGGACTTGATGAAGTAGTTATTACATGATCTGTCTGGAAAGCAGGAGTCTTAAGAAGATCTATCTTAACAACACCAGTAGATCCAGTTGATAATCTAGTTGGATAAATCTGAGTCCTGTTTCTTACATTCTGACCTGTACTACTTTGAATAAAATCTCTACACTTAAGACCTATTAATGGTGTACTACGATCTGGAATAATCTTAATAGATGAAGCAGGAGTTGCAGTACTTAATGGAGCATTAAGATATAATTTAGGATCAGTACCCAAAGAAACATAAGTAATTTCTATATTTTGATCTAATGGTTGACCTGTAATAACTTTAGAACCAACCCAATAAGATGTTGAAAGACCAGCAGTTGCACCACCCTCAATATAAGGTTTAGTTGCACTTGTTGCATTTGTCAAATCTACCTCAGTAGTTCCAGTTCCAACTGTAAATGTCCTTCTTGAACCAAATACATCTTCAGCAACTGGGGTAGCATGACTGAATAGTTTTACAGTACCTCTGTCACCACCATCAATGTAGTATGAAGCACCATACTTCATAATATGCTCTGATGCTGATCCGTATTGGAATCCAGATGCAGTTCTTAAATTATTAGCATATCCTAAAGTAGTTGCAGTACCACCACCTTGAACCATGTATGTGATAGGCAACGTTGCATTACCCAAGGAAGAGATCTTCAGTTGGTTAGATGCCCTTAAATGGTGTACACGTACCCAACGTGCCTCTCCGTTGCTTACAGGGACATATGCAAGGAATAGAGCACCAACAGCACCATACCATGAGAACTCAATCTTGTACATGGTAACTTTGGTGAAGTCAAGAGCCCAAATACTGGTGTCTGTCTTCTCTTCATTAGTATCAGTGTCAATAACATTCTGACCTGCTCTCTTATCTCCTACAACATCACTATACTTTAATTCATCAGTAACAGCATCCAATCTATCTCCACTAAACCTAGATCTTGGAATACGATATTCATAAACATTCCAATAAGGTTGTTTAACGTTCTGATTAACCCACTTACTATAATAACTATTAACTTTATCAACTTGATCCTTTAAGGTTGATGTATTTGCAACTGCTTGAGAATCATCAATATATCCTTCTGTATTATTGTCTGGATCTGTATACAATAATGGGAACATTCCAGTTCCTGCAGATGCTGTATTCTTAGCATTTGTTTTCAAACTAGTATACTTATTCTTATCAGAATTAATTAAAGTACCATTTGTAGGTTGTATGAAAGGAACAGGCGTAATTAAACTATGACCTGCTGCCAAACTTGGAGCAGCAGTAAGTCCACTTAATAAGGACTCACCAGTAGTCTCAACTTTTATAAGTGAGCAAGTAGTAATACCAGTAATAGTATTAAGTCCTACATTATCAACTTTATAAATCTTCTTATCTACAAAACCAGTTGTAACTCCAGCATTAGTTCCTTTAGAATAAGAAACATACTGACCATCAGAAACTCCAAGGGCCCAACCTTCACCTTTATAGAAGGTTTGAACAGTAGATACACCAGCATTTATAGTAAACTTAGTACCAGAAGTAACCTTAACAACATTAAATCCACTATTTCTACTTGATTTTGGATAAATTTCAGGATTATTTGGATCCAAATAACAAGTCATTGCTATTCCAGTTAAAGTAACAAATTTACCTTCATGGAATCCATGTTCACGACTTGTGGTAACTTCCATTAAACCACTACTAATATCATAAGTAACATCACTAAATGGTACTGCACAAGTAGCACTAGCAATTACATTACCATCATATATTGAAGTAAATCCAACTTTATGCTCTGGTTGAAGTAGTGATGCATCATAAACTCCAGCATGAGTCATTAAGAGATTATCTCTTACAATACAAAGATCTCCAAATGCTATAGGTACATATCCAGTACCAACAGTTGAAGCACCAGCACTAACGTTCTCTGATCCTCTCTTTGCTAATGGATCGTAAGGGTTTGTTGTTCCATAATCTTGAGTCTGTCCAGGATTTGCAGTATTTGAAAATGTTACTGGATTTCTTTGGGTTATAGACTGAGTTCTTCTAACTACACAAAAATTATCTCCATTTCCATCATTTCTTGTTTCCCAATAATATCCATCGTAATTATCAAATATACCATATTTACGAACAGCAGGGTTAAAAACTCCTACACCTGAAGATGCAAGTTCTGAAACTTTAACACCAAATGTAGCAGCAGAAACACGACCTGGTTGGTATCTAAAAAATCTTTTTGAAGTAAGTACTGCACTCTTATCTGCAGGTGACTCTAGAAGCGCACCAGATTCCTCTGGAACATGGGTCAAACCATGACCCATAGTCTGTGCTATGCCAGCATAAGTACCAGTGTTTGCAAGCGTCCCATATTGCTCTGGAGTTGCTGCCCATTCTGTTGGGTTTACATCATAGGTATTAACGTCGGCAAAAATACCTAATGCAACCTCCGATCTTGGAATACCAAGAAGTGATAGCGCAACTTCTGACTGAACCTTATTCTGTTCAGCAACAGGGATTGTTGATTGGTCACTAGCAATAACAACAGGTATAGACTTCTCCGCTTTTTGTTGCCCAGGAGGTACTGGAGCAGTTCTACCTACAACGACAACCGCTGAGTTAGCATTTACATTAGTATTGTCTGGCATCTTTAAATAACTCCGACTCTTCCTTTAGCGATAGTGAAACGATCCCTTATAGTTATATAGTCACCCGCTGCAGCAACTCCATTTTGTATGGACGTTGTTGTACCAGCACCTGTAGCGTTCCAACCACTGACATAATCATCAGTTGCTGGATTCCAAACCACAGGATTGGTTAATCTTAATCTCTTATTTGAAGCATCTACTGTAATCTTCTCAGCAATGATAAACTCAACAGAAGCAAGGGAAGGACTTACTGAGTGATTAACAAGTTTCACTATATCCCCAACAGCAAATGCAGGTAGTTGAGTAACATCCTCTAATTGTACAGTATACTGAGTTTGACCAGCACCAATAGAATCCCATATACCTGTTTGAATTCCAACAGTTGTTGTGAGTCCAATAGGATAATCTAAGAATTCTTGTGCAAGAATATCATATCCTAGAGCAGAACTTAAACCAAGGGTTGCAGTTTGCGCTGTTGTTAATCCCAATTGGATGTAACCATTCTTTCTTCCGAATGTACCATCATCTAATGTTGGAACATCAAACTTCATAAACCTAGTACCAAGTGTTTCATTGGTAGTACCTTGTCCAACAATTGTTCCAATTCCAGCAGAAATGATTCTAATCTTATTGGTACTAACATCATATGCATTACCATCTCTAATGTACTGCATAACAGGTCCATTAAAGTTTGTAGTCCTATCAATAGTAACATTGACAGAATTATAATCACTATCATGAATATCTGGTGAAGGAATCCATTCATCAGAAGGACCAAGGATAATATTATTGGTAGTAGTAATTTTACCAGATGCAAACATCCTAATACCTGTACCACAGTTACGTATAATATTTCCTCCAGTAACAACTACAGAACATGCTGACAAATCAACAGGTCCAGAATAATTCTCAATGACAGAATCATTAATTCTTAAAACAGTAGAATCCTGAGCAAATATTGGATAGAACGTATATCTATCAGTTTGACCACCATCAACTATGGAACAATTCTCAATAGAAAGTCTACTAGAATCTCTTACATATACTCCATGTGCAGCACTATTGCGAACTTCAACTCCTTTTATCAAAGAAGACTGTATATTTCTAAGATAAACAAGATAGTTATCAGAAGAATTATCTACTAAAGGATTTCCATGAAGAATATTATTAGTGAAATTACCATCAATAGTTAAATCTTGTATGGTAACGTCTTTACTTACTGGATTACCATCAATATCAGTAGCAGTACCAATACCAATCATATTTCCAGTAAATTGCAATGAAGTACCTTCTCCATCATTAGCATCTTGAGCAAAATACTGTCTCTTAATTACTGTATTCTTACCATTACCCTTTAGAGTAAATCCTGTAGGAATAACCAAATTATTAGTTAGATATGTTCCACTTGGTACATCAAGATAATTACCGCCATTTGCAATAGTACGATCAATTGCATGTGATAGTGAATAGGTATTATCATGTGCTAACTTAACTTCCGCAGTTGTTGCAGTACCAGTTCCAAAACCAATATTTAACAGTCCAGAACCACTCAAAACAATACTACTAGCACCTATAGAAGTTACAGTGTCAATGACCCAACCTCTTCTATGATTCATTACTGCCTTATTGGGGAAGTGAATCTGATCAGCGTCATACTCATTTGCAGTACCATTATTAGACCAATTAGTCTGATCATAATTTCCATAATCTTTCCAAACAATACCCGAAGTAGAAGAACCTAATTCTTTTGGTCCAAGAATACCAATCAGTTTTGAATCATCAATATCTCTATCACCAGCAACACCTTGTCCAGTATGTTGTTGACGATATACTAATAATCCATTGTTAGTATTCGATCTTGCCATAGTCAATGAGACATGATTCAAATCATTAAAGTTATCTAATGTTGTATGTCCAATACCTGTAGAAGGTCCAACTTCAGAAGAGAATCCAACTCTACCATCTCTATAATTGTATTCTGCTGCCCAATAATAGTAGGTCTTAACAGTAGCAGCACTTCCAACCTTAGCAATACTAAAGTTTGCAGGAGTTATTTTTGAAATTGTTCCACTTTGTGTAGATGTTGTAATTCCAAATGCTTTGACTTTTTCACCAACATAGAATTTCGCAGTTGAAATACCACTAACTTGTATTTTACTACCTACAGTAGAACCAATTCCAACATGAACTGTGCCATCATCACTTACTCCATAACTTCTCAACCTAAATGAATCCAATTCATGAACATCAACTAGTTCATAACCATCTCCATTTTCATTGACTTTAAGAACACGATTTCTCTTATACGTTACTTCTTCTGTCTTATCTGGTAAATCACTTAACTTAAAGTTCTCATATACATTAGCACGGATTGTACCATTTACATCAAACTCATATGCTGGTGTTGCTGTCTTAATACCAACGTTCTGACTTAATTGGTTAATAAGGAATGATGGTTGTGCATTATCGCCAACTTGTAGTGAAGGATTTACTGTTCCACTACCTCTTAGGAGAAGTTTAATTGCTTCAATTCCTTCCTCTGCAGTTGATGTAATCTTATTTGTGAAATTAACTGGTCCCCTAAACTCTGAGGGAAGATTACGACTAACACCGCCACCAACAGTAAGAGTGTTTCTAATATAAACATCATCAAATACTGCTGATAGATCAGAAAGATCCTCACCAAGGAAATTCTCTCTTGGTTGTAATCTCTCATCACCTCTGAAGAAATCACCACGGTCATTCATACCAGTGTATCGAATAATACCACCATTAAATTCTCTTGCTTGAGCAAATATTTCTTCTTCTAAGGTGATTGTTTTCGACCTAAGTTGTGGCATAGATGTAGAATAATTACCTGGACCATAACCAATAAATTCAAATGTATGTCCAGAAGAACGTGCGCTTGAGAATCTACGAATCTCAGATGGGACTACTTTGATTTTCTTAATTATAGATCCATTATCATGCTGCACTTTTCTAGTACCAAGAACACCTCTGAATACAGTTAGTTGTGTACCACTATCAACTGTTTTAACTCGCATAATCTCATTATCAACTTGAACAAACTCTCCTTTCAAGAATCCAGAAGTGCTTGTTAATTGAGGAGTTTGAGCAGTAGTAGTAATACCAGAGGTCATTGTGGTACTGATACCAGAATGAGTTAGATTTGATAGACTTCCTGCAATCTTTTCAGTTTGTAGAGAAGCATCTTCACCATATGCACCTAAAGCGTATCTGTAAACTTCTGCAGATGCAACACCAGTTGTAGGAATTCCTACTGGTGCTTGAACTGTAAATGCAGTTAAACTAACCCTTTCCCTAACAATAAAGTCACTATTAAAGATAGTAGAACCAGTTCCAGTAACACCAGAAATCTTAATCTTATTACCTACTGCTAATCCATGAGCAGCACTTGTCGTTACAGTGACTATTCCAGCAAGAGTTGTAGTAATTCCAGCAACAGAAGAAACTGATTTTACTTCATCAGTAACTATTGCAACTCCATTACTAGCAGTATGAACTCCAGCACTTAATCCTGTAGCATTAGTATAAGTTAAAGAATTTGCAGATGTAATATCTGTAATCTTATAAAGTCCATTATATCCACTATTATCAATATTAGAAGTAGTTCCAACACCAACTACTTGAACTGCATCTCCGATATTATTAACAATAGAAGATATAGTTAGAATAGCATTTGCGTTACCAGTAGAAACATTTACAGTATTACCAACACCATATGCAGAACCACCATCAACAATCTCTACTGCTGTAATTGTTCCACCAGCACTAACAGTAATATTAGCAGTTCCATCTCTACCAACAATAAATGGACTAATTAAATTAACACTTGTATTAATACCAGGTTGATAACCAGTTCCAGGATTAGTAATAGTAACTGACTTAACTGTATTTAAATTATGATTTAATGCAGTAAATACTGTTGTAACTCCTGAAACATTAGAGATACCACCAGTTACACCTATTCCAACACCAATATCCTTAATATACTCAATAGTACTCTCTTTAGTAAGACTCTTAAGAGTATCATTCAGACTAACCTTACCAAGTGTTTCATTTGATGCAGCAGATTTAGATTGAATAGGATCTACATTAAGGTTATCCCTATCAACTGTTGGATATAAATTTACAACAGGTTGCTTATACCTATGAGAAGCAAAATTAACATTAGTAGGAGATATATTAGAAATTACACAAGTTAAATAATAAATTCCATCCTGTAAATCTTCAATATATTCCTGAATTGTTTCTACTTCATTAATTACATAAGTACTGTTAAATTCATTCCTAGAAAATCTTGGACGATCAGTAGCAGTAAAACTATTATTAAATGTTCCTCCATCACCTACAATCGTATAAGTAAATGACTTTGTAGATGGTGTACTAGTAACATAAAAATGTCCATTAAATCCTTCTTCATCCTTTCCTGTAGTATTTGTGGTACTTTTAACATTTTTTAGAAGAACTCTATCATATACTTGTAAATTATGTGGTTGTTCTGATGTAACTGTTACTTGAGTACCACTAGTAGTAATACCAGCAATAATATGAGGATTTCTATTTGATATTACATTTGAAATAGTAGATTCTTCAGTGGTTGTTGAAGATTCCTGTAAGATATAATACTTCTCAGGTGGTTTTGCAACTTTTGCTCCCTTATAATCCTTAGGAATCACATAACGTAATTTATAAATTCTATTCTTAGGATCTCTATTTTCAGCAACACGTTTGATATAACTTGATGCATTATTTTTAGAAATTTCTCTAGGATTATCAACAAAAGCCTTAAAAATGGTATTAGCAGAAGATCCAGTAGTTGTTCCAGTACCAATAATATACCAATTTGAATTATCAGCATCCCATTGAACTGGATGTCCAGGGTCTCCAGCAACTTTATCTGTTACTCTACTTACTACTTGTAAAGTTCCACCAAGAGTATTCTTAATATCTACTGCTGTGCCATCATTAGCATTATTAACCGTCTTTGCTAATTTTATGGAATGTGATCCAGCAGAAATAACGTAATATAATTGAGATTCGTTTTCTATTCCATCTGGAGTATATCCAGTATCACTATAAATTCTTACCGATTCGGCATTTATAAAATTATGTGCAATAGGAAAATTCAATGCATCGCTCGAAACACCGACATTTTGAACAGTAAATCTCTTTTCAGCGGCAGGTCCAACAACATTAGGATCAACAAATCCTGTTCCATTACTTGCCCCTGCTTGCATTAAAATTGGACAAGAATGCGTAGATTGTTGTCCATTAACATTAACATTAACATAAAGTATTTCATTTGAATTTGATCCAACTCTAAATCCATTAGCAATATTAGACGGAGGATTCTCAAAATCACTAGCATCAGCAAGATACAGTTTTGAAGTTGTAGCACTTCCTACAGGAGGATTTGTTGTAATTCCAACATCAAGTGCTCTCCAAAGAACATTAAACTTCTTTTCTTGGAGATCTTTTGGTGGAACGACATGAGTAATATAACCAGTATTATCTCTATCAAATGATGTCTTTCTATATCCCTTAGCAACTAATGCTTTTGAACCAAAGTTTGAGTTAGAATTGGTAATTGACTGATCTGCACCATTTTCTGTAATAAAATGATTAGAGAAACCAATCGCAAATACAGAAACCGCTTGAATAAAGGCATCATTAGTAGCCTTAATATGATAATTATCATAACCATTCTTATAGGTTGCATCTTGATTGCTATATAATGGTTTTTGACCTAATGTTACTTGATCATTAGTTAACCAGTTACCAGTATCTTTGTCATATAAAACAAAAGCATTATTATCCTTCTGTAAAGATAATCCAGTAAACTGAGCAACAACCATCGACTTAAATCCAGTCGATTTATCACCATCAGCATTCAATCCGCACATTCCATACTCAGAACGTAGCGAACAGTTAAAGATATATGGAGAAGAACCTTGTACTGTATCTGGAGATACCTTAACTTGTGCAGAACCAGTAAGAGTTACTACAAGATCATTTGGAGTAGATGCTAACTGATATGTAAACTTCCTTGCACTAGTAATTCCAACAACATTATAAGTTCCATTATAAAGTGAAGTGTTTATACCAGAAACTACAATTCTATCATCTACACTCAAACCATGTGATTCCTGAGTAGTAGCACTAGCAATATCTGCAGCTGCAGTAAGTTCTGTCAATAAAAATGGATTCTCAGAAAGATCACCAACAATCTTAAATTCTGCAGTATTTGGTTCAAAGTCCTTTTTACCTGGATAATCAGTAATAATTCTATTACCAGTATCATCACCATAGGCATTCATTACTTTAAAGTAATATTGCTGAAGATCAGAAGTTCCAGTTAATACTGTATTATTAATACCATCAGCATATTCAAATGTAGTTAATTTATGATGAGAGAATGTTGGATTTGCCTTTTTAGAATAATCCAAATTATAAAATACTGACTTATCTCCATCAAATATACTAAATTGCCAAAAATAGCAACCACCAGTTACACGGAAAATCGCAGTTCTCCCCATAGCAGCATCTTCTGGATCAGGTACATAAAGTGGTCGAATCTTTGTTTTCCTAAGATCCATACCAACAAGTGATGTTCCCTTTGGAATAACTGCACCACCATGAACAGAATTAAATTTATAAAGTACGTTTGCTGCGTTATCTAAATTAAAAACTGAAGAATTAGTTAACTCAAGATTTGCTTGCGCTGGAGTAATTGTATTCCCACCTTGATCAAAATATTGTACATTACCACCATTATCTTTTATTGAAAGTCCTGGTCGATTATCTATGTAATGTGTACCTGGATACAACATGATTGTGGTCCTATCGAACCTATCATTATTTGCACCACTCTGGTAAGAGAATCTTGCCGCTTCCAAGAATGCTCTTTGGATTGTCTTGAAGGGTCTTGTTAAGGAATTACCTTTATTATCAAAACTATCTGTTGCGTCCAAATCTGATGGATTCACATAAAGAATATTACCATCGGTATTAATCAGAAAGTTTTCTAACCTAGAAAGAGGCATTGTATCAGCACACTAATTTTTCTTCTAACTTATTTATCAAAGTTAATTGAAAAGGGTATTTTGCCAAAAAATTGCCAGAGTTTTTTTTGCCCGATTTTTGAAACAAAAAGCTAATTTCACTGGCCTAAGATGGTTCGGAAGGCCAAGTTACTGATGATAAATTCAATTCACCATCAATATTTATTGTTGGATTTGCTGATGCAGGAAGATCTCTCAATGCTTGGCGATAAGTTGCCCATTCAGTTTTCTTTGAACTAGACAATCCATTATCATCCATCCTAGTCCAATCACATTCAGAAAGACGCAAATTCCTTTCAAAACGAAGAGCAGCAGAGGCTTTTGGAGAAGTTAATGCTGTCATCTTTGCTTCAATGTCAGATTTCGCTATGGGTGTTGTACCCTCTAACCATGTAATGTTATCAACAGAGTCACCCTCTATCATAAACTTAGCACTGGAATTAATTGCTTCGATAGCTTCTTTTACTCTATATGACATTAGGTTGCAATCTCCATTATGGTAAAATAAGATGATCCATCATCATTAGAACCTGGTCCATCATTCATTTGTAAAATACCAGTCTCTTCATATAGCATCATCTTATATGTCCTACTATTTGTATTATTATTAGTATGCTCTCGATAAAAAGTAAATTGCCACATTTTTTCAGTTACATAATGTTGATATGTACTACTATGAGATAAACCCCATGTACAATATTGTTGTTCTCCAAGAACATTATTACCTTCCATTATTCTCATATAAGCATCACCTCTAGAAGTAACTGCTGAATCTGCTGGAGACTTACCCCATATATTAATATATGCAGTTATAAGAATTATTGAACTACTAGATGCAGGTGTATAGGTAATACTTAATCCGCAATTTGACCAAGTATTTGCACTGAATGTTCTGGCAGTGCTATCATTCATCGTTTGATATTTAAGTACTTTACCTTGTGAAATACTTTGCCATGACCATTCACTTCCACTACCACCAGATGTAAGAACCTGTCCAGAAGATCCTAAACTACCATCAGACCATTGCCTCAATCCTTGTGTTTGTGTAGTAAATGCAAGTAAATTTTCATCATTAGGATTCCATTGCAATCTACTGACTTCATCATCCATTTTAATGGTTTGATACTGATTATCAGTAGTACTATCAACAAATAATATATTATGATATGCATCACCATTATCCGTTCTTATCTTAATTGCACCATCAACATTAGTAAAATTACCATTAGTTCCTTGGAATGTAGTAGCAACAAGTCTATTAAGGTTTGCATTATACAGTAAATTCCTATCATATTTCAGGTCTTTATTTCCACTAGCATTATTTGCAGCATCACAAAAAACAATACCCCTGTCAACTGAATCAGTATCGCTCTCTGTTACAAATGCTTTTGTTGAAGTTGCAGCGTTACCTGTAATATCAGAACTAATTGAACTTGGTAATCTTGAATCACTGATAGTTCCAGAAGTAATCTTACTTGCTGCTAAACTAGGTATCCTGGCATCTGCAAATGTTCCAGAAGTAATCTTACTTGCTGCTAAATCAGGTATTCTAGCAGTACCTAATGTTCCAGAATCAACATTAGATGCTGCCATAGAACCACTAAATGACCCAGCAGTTAATTGATTACTACTTGGATTATATTTTAATTGTCCATCAGATTTTACAGCATTGTTTCCAGTTGAAGAATCAACAAATGTTACAAACCTTGATTGATTAGCATTACTATCATCACTTATAGCAACTTGTGATGCTGAACCAGCAGCTAAAGATCCCACATTAACCCAGTTAACTTGAGATCCAGTAGAAGAAAGAACCTGTCCTGATGTTCCTGTATCTCCGTCTTTATCCTTTAAACTACTAGATACAGTTATTGTACCAGCAAATGATAAATCACCTGCACCAGTTAAAGTTAATCTTGGCACATAAGCATCACCTGCAACACCAACTTGCTTAATACTTATTCCAAACAAAGTTCCAGCATTATCGTGATTGTTATCACCCAAAACAAGTGCTTGGTTTGTTGTTCCCTGTTCATTTAACAAACAAGAAGCATTATCATGTTCAAAAGAAAATCCAAAACCATCTGTTGTTAATTGTTTTATCTCCAGATAATTATCATTACTAAAATCTCCTACTCTTAAAACATTATCTTCTATAGTTAAATTTCCCGTTAAAGTTCCACCTGCTAATGGTAACTTAGTACTGTCTGTAGCAGATCCACTAAAAGTTGTAGCACTCAGAGTTCCATTGCTAGGATTGTACCTTAGACTATCATTTGCTCTAATAGCATTGTTACCACTCTTTGCAACAGTAAAGTTTACAAATTGACTAGCATCAGTAGAGTTATCACTTATAGCAACTTGTGATGCTGAACCAGCAGCTAAAGATCCTACATTAACCCAATCTACTTGTGATCCTGTTGAAGATAGAACTTGTCCTGATGAACCTGTACTTGAATCTTTATCTGTTATACTACCTGAGATAGTTAAATTTGTAATCGAAATACTAGGTGTTCCAGTTAATCCCTGTGCGTTAGTTGCGACCGTAGCAGTCGATGCATTACCAGATAAAGCACCAATAAATGTATTAGCAGTTAAAGCATTAGTACTTGGATTAAATTTAAAAGTAGCATCAGATTTTATACTTTGATTTCCAGTAGCACTATCACAAAACAATACAAATCGTTCAGCAGCATCATCATTATCATTAGTTATTGCTACCTGTGATGCAGCACCAGCAGCAAGATCTCCAGCATTAACCCACTTTACAGATGTAGAAGTAGATGATAATACTTGACCTGAAGTTCCTACTGAAGGTGTACTTTCACCATCCTGTAGAGTTCCAGAAATTTCAATATTTGTAGCATCAATTTTACCAGTATTAACTTTTATACCACTCGAATCAATTACTGTCCATGATGTACCAATATCTGCACTTTTAAATTCAATTGCAGATCCACCGATTACTAATTGTCCAGCTCCAATATCTCTAATAACACTAAAACCACCACTACTAGTCGAGTGAAAGATTTCTAGATCAGCATCACTAGGACTATTGCCAAGTGTAATTTTATCATCATCACCAAGATGAACTCCATCAACAGTAGCAGTTCCTGTTACCGTAATTCCCGTCGAAGTAGTTATAAGTTTCTCATTTCCAACATGTTTAAGTTGTACTTCTTTATTAGCAGTAAGACTAAGAACCGTACTAGTATTACCGTCTCCTCCAGTGAGGAAATCTAAACCATTACTATTCTGTATTATACGACAATCAAAATCTTCAGCAACACCTGTCTTAAAATCTATACTAGGATTCTCTCTTGCTAAATCAATAGCACCTGGAGCAATTTGTGTTCTTCTATGACTTCCACCACCTATACCAGACTCAACAAGTATATCGCCATCAACTTTAAGGACTCCTTGAGCACCAACTGGATTATATCTTAATGCATTATCAACTCTTATTGGATTATTGCCACTACTTGCACCAAGAAATGCTACCCATTGATCTGCATCTGTTGCATTTAAATTTGTCCCTACCTTAGTAGCATTATCTACACTAGTAGTACTAGGACTTATCCAATCAACACCAGAACCAGTCGATGCCAAAATAGATCCTGCAGATCCAACTTGACCTTTGACATCTATAAGACTAGAATTTAGTGTAATACTACCAGTAAATGTAGTTACTCCAGTAATCTTAAAATCAGAACTAATTCCCACACCAAATTGAATGTGATCATTCGATAAATCACTTACGGTTTGTCTACCAGCTGTGTTATCAAGAGCGTATGGGTAATATCTGGTGGAGGATATGGACATTTACATTTCTATGTTTATCTATATTTATTCTTCACTTTCAAAATTAAATAAAACCTGACCTTTCACTTCCATTAACTTAACTTCTGCTATAGATTCAACACATGTCCAGTAAGTTTCTCCACTTACTCCAAAGTGATCACAAAAGTACTCTGCCATGTCCTCTTGAAGTCCTCTTAGTTCCCTAAGGTCTGTCCTTTGAATTTCCATTTGAATCAGTCTGTTACTAGGGTATTATACCAGTATTCCAAGAGCATGTCAAGTGAAGTAACTAGTGTACTCATCTTCCGTAGTCAAATTAACAAGTTGTTCGAGTTCAGTTTTTCTTTCTTTTGATTTAGCTGTACCCAAAATATAACTATATCTTCTCGTATATTTTGTATGAATCTCTGCCTTTACTCCTTTAATTGTAGCATTCATAAAATTATCTCTTTTTGTTCTCGCTTCTGCTATCTCACTTAACAATTCAGTTCTTCTTGTTGCAAAAGCAGTACCATCATGTCCAGAATAAGTACTATCATATGCATCACCCGAATTAACTTCACAAGCATCACCAGGAGGTACTATACTATTCGCTAAACTCTCTTGCGCTTGATAAGTTGTACCTGCAGCAACTCTAGTTATAGTACCAATTCCTAAAGTACTATCAACTATTACAGTAGGATTAGTTCCAGTAGTCATCGCAGTATTAGCACCAAAAATACCAGTTGAATATGGATTTATACCTACATGTGTATTTGATTCCATATCTGAACGACCAGCATTAACAACATCATAAGCAACATTGGATCCAACCGCACTAATCAATCCAGTGCTAGGATCTGTTACACTCTTTCCACAACCCGTAGATTGAATTACACCAGTAAGAACTTCCAACTCTCTAATTTTTGCATTAACTGCAATCGTTAGATTACAAACCTCTACATCAAACTTCTTAGCAGGTTTACTCAAATCATTAATGTTATCATCTAAGTCTTGAATTAGTTCAGGAGATTGTTCAATCGCATTCTGTTGTATATCTATTTCCCTGTTTGCTTCTATAACAATCCTTTCCTTTGTCATTCTCTAGGTCCTCCCTGTAACATAACTTCATCACCCTCATACTCAATTGTTATCTTATCTATATCCTTTCGTTCTCCATAAACAACATAACTACAATGAATATAATCACCACTGTTTGGAATGTTTGTCATATGCCTGACCATTATTCTATTACCCAATTCAGCAACATCATAAGATAGATATTGATATCTTCCAATAGGAGTAAGTTGTACAGTAATAGTTCTATAGTCAACTAAACCTTCCCAATAATCTGGCAACTCTATTATATCTGAATCTTTAAGTATGCCTCTATGATAAACACCATGCTCTGGACCCTCAAGTGCTGAATGAGCAAGTCTATGGTTTGGTTTTGTTGGATGTTTGATGTCAAATAATTTACTAGTTGCAACAATAGATCCTGCCCATGCTGCAAATGTAGCAAAGAAATTTCCATTTACAGTAGCACTTCCATTAACTGTAAATGATCCGTTAACTACTTTAGAAGCATTAGTAGTATTAAGACCATTAACAGTATGACTTGCATTAAATATTGCAACACCATTACAAGTATACAAACCATCTTGTATAGTTGCACCAATAAAATGAGCTATACCTATTACCTCAAGAGAATATGGCATCGTCAAAGGAGGTACTGGTATTGGTGGACCAATATTAACTGCCGCCATACTTAATGATGGACCACCAAAAAAACAAATTCCAGAATTAACTAACGTTCCTGCAGCAATAGTTGGAAGCGTCAACTTAGACGTATCTAAGGGACTTAAAAGAATTTTTGGACATTCTATTGTCGTTATTCTTGCCATAATTAACTAAAGACCTGAAGTTTTTTAAGTTGATCAGACATTCCAATTAACTTACCCATAATGTCATCACTTGCTGCAATATCTACACCATCAGTTACTTCAACCCAACTCTCACAATGAATGCCAAGTTGACCACCACCAAGAAATTGCATATCCAACACACCAATACCACTCACATTATCTGCATTAAATTCAAGAGAAGGTGCCTCCAATTTAAGTTTATTACCTGCCATTAAGTGAAGTGTATCTGTTGCATGTACTTTAATGTCTATTGCTTTTAGAATAATACTTCCAGACTTTGCTTCTATCTGAACATTACCTCCCTTTGCTCTAATAGAAACAGCAGGTGCTCCTTCATCTTGTTCAAAACCAGATACAATTTCAGTACATTTATTAGATATTAACTTACAATTTCCTTGTCGATAGAAATGCAATGCTTGTATAGCATCAGTTGTTAACATAAATTCACCAATGCCATGACCATTAGTCTTACACCCAGATTCAATAGTAAATCCAGGTCTGGACATACGAAAATAGTCCTCTAACTTCTCTTCAACAATCCGTTCTACTTCTGCTTTAATCTGCTCTGATGTTAATGTCATATTATATTACCTAATCTCTAAACACATGATCTTCTGGTGGACAATCAATAACACTTGTAATTCCAACTAAAGGTACTACAGTATCACCAAGTGAATCACCTGTATACTGAACATTATACTTCATTACAGGAATAAGTTCTGCTCCAAACCCAGTAGTGCTATTTATTATTATTGATGGACGTTTCGAGAATCCTAAACTCCTAATTGGACTAGGATCAATTTCTACAATAGATCCATTATCAGTAATAACTATTGGTAAAATTTCACCTCCAATATCAGCTGTATCACCACTAGTATATCCAACTCCAGTTGTATAAACATAAACACTAGTTACAACTCCAACAATTCCTGTTCCAATACCAACAGGAATATTAATATCAGGAGTTGTTCCAGACACATTATCAGTATTTCCTCCACAATAACCAGATCCAGAAGATAATAAAACAACTTCCTTTAAAGATCCATTCTCTACAATTGCCTTTGCCTGTGCTCCCGATCCATAATTACTTCTATCGATAATAGCAACACTAGTTTTATTGTCGTACCCAGATCCAGCATGTATAACTTCAACTGAAAATATAGATCCATTTTCACCAACTATAGGTTTAGTGACTGCACCAAATCCAGTACCAACAACTTCACTTACAGGTGGAATACAAGTCCAATGATAATGTCCCAGTGGTATATCAATTAAATCATATTGAGTTTTAGGATTCCATATACTATCATCACATGCACTAAGTGCAGAATGTCCATTACCAAATATTGATAGTGTGCCAATAGCACCTTCAAGATTTCCTAAAATATTACTTGGATCAACTTTACCACCAGATAATTTCTTAATTGTACTTATAAGTTCCAGAGCATTACTTCCATTAATATAAGTTGTCCTAGCCTCTTCTGTATTCTCTCCATTTAACCATTGCATAATCTTAGTATTCCCAACCTTCTCTTGGAACTTCTTAAGATCATTCTGAACACCATCAAGGAATTGAACATTCTGAACACTTTTCTCCCAATTATCAAGTTTGCCTTCCATCCTTACATTAGTAGAAGAAATCCACTCACTAGGTTTCTCACATTTAATACCAGTACACGCAAGAAAACTAAAAATTTGACTTGCTAATGAACTTGCCTTAGAAAGAAAATCAGTAATCTGTCCAACACCACCAGTCAACCATTCAATTCCATTCAAAATTGGTGCCAAACCATCTTCAATAAATTGAAATGCCTTAGATAATATACCACTAACAAATTGTTCTACAGCACAGAAAGGACCATTAATAATCTTTGATACCATATTTCCAAGCATATTCTCAATAAACCCACCAATATCACCAAATATCTTACCAAAAAGACAATAAAGCATCTCCAATACTTTCATAAATGCTTTCTTTGCTGTTGGTCCTAAGAAATAATCAAGCGGATTGAATTTTTTATTAATAACTGAAAATATTTTAAACAGACCCAATACTTTTTTGATAATTCCAGTACGAATATTATTAATAACAGATTTTATAGTACTAGATATCATCTTTGCGGTACTTTTTACCCTCGCACTCATGTCAACAATCTTTTGTGTGACAGGATCAATAAATCTACCAACAGAATTCTCTAAAGTATTTGTAAATGCAATAAAATCAGTTAATGCCTGACTAATTTCACTTACTACGCCATCTCCACACATACTTGGATCAATAACTTTCTCTGTTCCTTTTGCAGTAGCAGCATTAGCTGCCTTAGTTGCATCTCCTTTGTTTATAGCAACAGACTGTTGATCTTTGATATTCTTAGAAGCATCGTCTAATTTTCCTGTTGTAAATTGCTTATCGACGGGAGGTGAACTTTTAGTTGTTGGAGATTTGTCTTTTGATGGTGGTACTTTACCTTTTGGAAATCCAGATATAGGATTGAATTTACTACTACCAACAGTTTTAACCTCCTCATCTGTTATAGAATATTCTACCTCTGCTGTTCGATGCAACAATCCTATAATAACTGGTTGTTGTGCTTCCTCACCATCTAAGAAAAATCCAATAGCAGTCTCGCCACCGACCAAATTTATAGTATCTCCTTGAGATCCTTGACCACTACCAGATACAGGATCCATCATAACATGAGCCCAAGGAAGATCATCTTCCTCTAAAGTATTATCCCAAGGATGGTATCCAATAATCCTAACTTTAACTCTTTGTCCACTTGAACTATTCAGATTATTAGCAAGATTAATATTCTTCCAATAATCTGAATGGGCAACACGACCTATCCACCAAGAAAAACCATCCTTGCCTACAAAATTAGTCTTTATTAAAGCTTCATCAATCATTCGTCGTAAACTCTACACTCCAATGCGTCGGGATGGTTATCACAATAAACTTCTAAGTGCTTATCATTATGTCTAGTGTGCCAATCATTTATCTTAGCACCACCTTCATTAGGTTCATTTTCCTCATGATCATGAAATGCATCATTATGCATCTTTAAATCTTCTTCTGTATATTCCATCATACCATGATTAACATGTTCTTTATGATCCTTAGGATCAAGATACACTTCATGGTTTAAATCGTGCTCTGGTACTTTAGTAGTCATAAAATCTCCTATTCGTCGGGTCCGTATAGTCCGTAAGAATCTCTCATTAATTTGAGAGAAGATGTGTTTTGGTTTGCTGAGAAATGATGTCTCACTTCTCTAATAACATAATTTCCACTTACTTCATCATCTGGTTCTGTGGTTTCTCCACCTTCTGTCTTTGGAAATTCACAGTGGATCACATCACCTACACATAACTTAGTATTACATGGAACTAAAATATTTAGTGCCTGTGTAAACAATATATTATATCTAGAAAAAGATTTTGCTATATCACCTTCATCTCTTCCAGAATCAGGAAGTGTTCCATCAGTAGCTAAAACTCCATGATCAGTCATTCTATAAAAAACTCTAGTTGGAGTCTTTGCATATTCACTCTTAACAAAATACTTATTTTGTTTTCCAAGTTTAGCACCAGGATGTTTGGTTTCTTCTTGTAAAGCATATTCAAAACGGTGTAATTTGTTTGTAACAGAATTATAGATGTAAGTATCATTTGCATACATACCAACACTTAATGCCTTTCTAAAATCAATATTCTTTTCATATTCAAAATTTATAATCTTAAGATCATTCGTTAATGTAGCAGCATCAATTATTTTTCCTTTATAAAAATATTTAAACTTAACTTTCTTAAGTTTACGTGATCCAATTTCAACACCCGCTACTATAGAATCAATACTTTTAAAATGATACCCTGCTTGCGTTTCAAAAAATAGATACCCAGATGTTCCTTTGTTCTCTCCTTCCTTTCCTCCACCACTAACTCCAGATTTTTTTGCTATTGTTGAAATTCCCTTAGCACCCAACCATGTTATAGCATGAAAAGGTTTTCTACTACATCCAATAAACCCATAAGTATTAGATGTTGGTTCTATATGAGCCTCCTTTCTATTTTCTTTATTCCCACCATATAAAACACCATCAATTATATCTTTAACATGATCACTAATTTTTACCTTAGGAAAATATTTTTTCATACACCTCGTACTTTCATTAGAGAAATGTTCCAATGAAATAAGATGTAATATAAAAGTCTCTTTAGTACCCTCAGCTTCAACACCAGTAACTTTATACACATACATAGTTACTTCAAAAGTATCATCGGAATTAACACTACCAAAAGGACTGTTAAGTACCATGTCCACTCTTTCACCACCACGTATAGGAAGTTGACTAACTAATCCATAGACATTTGTTACAGTTATTGATGCAGTAACTGCAGGTTGTAATATATCCTCAAAATAATCCATCCACATAATAGAGTTTGTAAGATCAAATCCCTTTTTCTCTCCTTTACCGTCTTCCGTGTGAGGAGTGATGGTACATTCTTTCCATTTATATCCTAATACTGCGCTTGCCATATTATGTTACACTAAGTTTAAGAGTTTGAAGTTCTGTAAGTAACCTTTCATTAATTTTAGCCATGGTTAAATCTGCAGAAGGTTTATTAATATCAGGTGTCGATCTACCTCCTCCTGGAACCTGAAGAATTTTAGGTCCAGATGCTGCCTTAACAACATTATGATTGGCAGGAGGAATTAAAACGACAGAAGGATTTTGGGTGATAGGACCAGTCTCTTCCAAGACAGGTGATTTTGATGCAACTTTAAAGTCAACAATACCATCTTTCTTAATTTCCTTCTTCTCATTTGTATTTAATACAGGTTTCGTAGAATTATTATTAGAGGCAACACTCTTAGTTATATTCTTACTTGAAGCAACAACAGGATTCTCTTTCTTTACAGGTGTAGACAGCAGCGTTTCTAACTCTTTATCACTCTCTTCTTCTTTATTTGTAACTGCAGTTTCCTCCTTCTTAACTTCTTTAGATCTACTATCCAATTCACTCTTAACTTCACTTCTAAGTTTATCATCTTCTAATCCTATACTCTTTAACCACTGATCAACTCCTTCAGCAGCCATTCCAGAACCAACAGTTGCAGCTGCTGTTCCAGCAATTAGGACTGCAATCGCTGGGGCAGTTAACGTACCTCCACTAAACAGTGCTCCAAGAACTGCAGATGCTCCACTCGCACCGAAAATTAAACTAAACACACCAAAAGAAACTCCAGTTTTTATAATAAATCTACTTGCATCTTTCCATCTTCCTTCCTTACACATTTCTATAACCTTAAGAGCATCAGGTATCAAAGTAAGAGCAGCCATCCATCCGCCACCACCTACCTTAGGAATTTTCACATTTTTAAATGGATTAACTTTACTTAGAATCCCTCCTGCTTTACTCCGTATATTTTTTAATGCAGGACCTGCACCCTTCCAGAGATTTTTACCCCAATTCTTTGCACTAGATAAAAAATCAGTAAGAAACTTAGGAGGTTTTATATGCTTAAGTACATCCTTAAGTTTAAAATTTTTCAGTTTCTTAATACCCTCTTTAAGAGGTTTAAGAGTTATATCATCTAAGAATTTAAGTGATTTTTTAAAACTTTGTTTAATAGAATTCGTTATATTTTTTCTAATATTCTTTATATTGTTTCTAACACCTTGCTTCCATTTTCCCCAATCTATTCTAATCTTTTTAAGTCTTGCTCTAAGAGGTCTGGTTTTTTTAAGAATCCAACTTCTAAGTTTTGAATTCTTCCACCAATTACCTACCCATCCACCTATCTTCTTTCTTATCCAATCTAATAAACTAAATCCTAATAAATTTCTAACAAATCCCACCAAAGGGCTCACACCCTTCTCTTCAGAATCCTGTGTACTACCTTTAATATCTTCCTTTAAAGCGTCTGGTGATGGTATTTCTACCTTTAATAATTCTCTATTACTAGATTCAATAAATTTAATAAATTTTACATACTCATTCTTCTTATCAAAATCTATAGTCTTAATAGTATTAAAAGTAGGAGCAGTTACTATCTTCCTAGCAGCCTTCTTTAAAGGAGATTTAAAACTAAGTCTGCTAAGTTGTCTTACTGGTGCTGCGTTTCTTGCCATATCAACCACTCATTATATTACAGATTGATTTGCAAGCAAGATTAGAAGAATCACCATTGCTTGAAGAAAGAAACATCATCGTTGGTGCATTAGTACTTGGTGCAGAAGAATTGACTACAGCACTCTTTGGTCCTGGTGGAGATGAAACCTTTCCAGCATTTCCACCAATAACTAAAGGAAGCATCGCTGTCTTACCATCTGAAGGAAGAATAGAAGATATATCTTTCTCTTTTTTACCATCAATTTTACTTTGATTTATGAACTTCTGGTAATTTGGCATCTGCCAATCCTTAGGTTTCGCTCTTCCATCTCCACCCTGCCAAAAATAATGATAAAAATTACCCTTAGGATCCAACATAGGATCCTCTGATGGAACTCTATTTTTTAATTGACTTTGACCTTTAAAATCTGTCCTACCTTGTAGTGTTTCTAATGCTTCTATTATCTGTTTCTGTCCCTCATCTGACTTTAAAAAATCTGCTAATTCTTTACTATGAAAAGCAGTTCCTTTTGTCAATGCTTCATATTCATATGCACCATCCTTTGTTTTAGCATGTACAACATCTTTAATATTATCAGGAAAATTTTTAGAAGCAGTTCTATTTAAAATAGATGCCGCTACTGCTGCTTTATCTTTACCAGGTCCTGCTTCACCAGAAACACCATAAGCAAGTTCCTTATAATCCTCATCGGATAAATTTAATTTCTTCTTATCTTTATCATCCTTCTTTGGAGGTTTAAATTTTGCTGCATTTAAACCTTCCAATGGACTCTTACTGTTATTTAAAACACCAGATAAATCTGTTGATGCAACTTGTGCTATTTCTTGCCCACTACTACTTGCAGTTGTTGCAGATGTATCACTTTCGGCACCAACATCAGCAGTATCTTCTTTTTGAGCAACTTCTTTATCATCTTTCTTACCAAACCAACTCTTGGCCAATTGCTCTCCAAACTTTAATGGATTAAAAAAGTTTAGAATTCCCGTTATTGCAGATAAAACTCCTGTTATTGTTGTGCCTATGTCCTCAAGATTAGGCAAACTAAGTCCACCAATAAAATCTTTAGCATCTCCAACCTTATCACCAATAGCATCCGTTATTCCTTCTACCTTCTCACTAATATCGTCACCAAGATTACTTAACCCTTGACTTACACTTTCTATACTCTCCTTAACATCTTGACCAAGATCACTTGCAACCGTACTAAAATCAAATCCCTGACCACTACCATCACCTTTATCATCATCTTTCTTTCCAAATGTTTTAGCCCACCATGCAGTAAGAACAGCTCCAAGACCTGCTATAGCAAAACCTTTCGCAGCACCTTTACCTTTACCACCAACACCATCCCCAACTGTACCAAGAGCAGTACGTAAAAGTTTTGCAATCTCAAAGGTTTCTACAAGACTATTTCTAAGTAATTGTAAATTCTTTCTAATTATTTTTTCATTCTGCGGAGTACCAAAAGTACTCATCATATTAGTTAAAGTTCTAGCACCTCGAACATTTCTAATTTCTGGATTTCTTCTTTGTATATTAGTAAAAAGATTCTTAGTAGATACATTCTCAACTACAGGTTTCTTTATAGGAATCTTACTTCCACCAATCTTCACACCAGAAGAACCCATCGCTTTCTTTGGTTGAATACCTGGTTTAATTTTTGGAAGTTTAGGTTCTGCCATTTAGAACTGTGGTTGATCTTGTTGTTTTGCTTTCAAGTTTTCTTCTTCAATATACTGATTTAATAATGCAACATATATATCCCTTTCCCAAGGTATCAAGTTTTCAATCTCAGTTAATGAATATTTATGGTGCTGAATCAAAGAAAAATTTAACTTAAAGTATGACTCAAGATCAATATGAGTCATACTTACCCGAAAAAACTCGCCAATCCCTCCAAAGTGACCTCACTTTCCACCTCAGTCTTAGGATTTTTTATTGTAAGAGTATGAGATAACTTAGGCATTGTGGTAAAAAACTCTTCAATCTTTTTAAATTGATTAGTATTTAACTGTTCAACCCATTGCTTAAGTTCTTTCTTAGTACAGTCTGCTGCTGCCCAAGATTCCTCTTCATTATAAACAAGATCTATAGACCCTGCAATTACGTCAAAAGATTGCTCAAGGCCTGCATCATCTGAAGTATCCATATCAAAATTATTTTGAATAAACTGATCTAAGGATGGATACTTTAATCTTAAAGTTAAATTCTCATCAATCTTAATATCTTTAGTATGATTAGGATCCTTCTTAATTTCTATTTCATCAATAAAAAGTTTTACAGGAACTTGTGTGACTCCATCATCAGGACAAGTCACCATTAAATCAAGAGATTCTCCTACGGACTTACCTCTAATATTCAAAAACAAATACTCAATATCAAATGTAGGTAGGTCGTCAACTTTAATTCCCCTAGTACTAATACAACTCTTTAATATTGATTTAATTGAAGTAGTAACTTGTTTACTATCTTGACTCTCCAATGCAAGAATCAAAATCTTTTCTTCTCGTACAAGAAATGGTCTATATTTTATTTTTTTCCCCGTTGAAGGTAATACCAACTCATAGGTCGGGGTCGAGATCTTTGGTAAAGGCATAATATCCTATAGATGTTCAGTAAATTTATTTAGTAGTCAAAACAGAGGTCCAATTGGTATTTCTGTCATTGTACCCAGTGAATTTGTAATAGTATTATATCTAAGGTATTGAAATTCAACTGATACTTTAGTTAAACTACTTCCTTCATAAGATAAAGGTATCGCAACCAGATTATGAGGGAAGGCATCAACAAAATCATAGCATAAAATCTCTTGAGGAACAAATCCCTGATGTAGAGATCTTTCATTTGGATTGCCACGATTAATTCTTGATGTAAAGTCTAGAGTAGCATCTCCATAGAATGCTCGATCAAACTTTGTAACAACAACATTTCTTTTATAACTATCGGGATATCTAAACTTATAATAATTATTTCTATCTCGATAGTCCTTTTGTCCTTCAACTTCCCCAAAGTATCTACCTCGGTCATTATGTACTGGATTCATATAATTCATCCATTCTTCAAACAAACGAATTATTTTATAATTCTCATCAACATAAAATGTAATACTTAATGGTGCAAAAATTCTTCTAGTTCCAAATCTTTCTATTGTTCCCTGTCTAGAACCCATCTCCTCTGACATATCAAAAGTTGCACCAGGCAATGTTACTTCAGAAGCATAAAAATCAAATGCCCTAACATCTCCTCGCTCATTCACAACACCACATTTTCTCAAATACTGACCCAAACTATTATCACTACTGCCATAACTAAAATCAATACCCAAACTTACTTTATATTGACTAGTAAGAGACGTACCTTTTACTGATCTACTTGACTCTGGGATCTCTCCTCGTCCAGTAAATTTTGTATATAAAGGTAGAACACTTCTAGTAGTGTTGTTTGCCATCTAAATATTTTCTATAGTTATACTATACTATGTATGTCATATAATGGGAAGTTTCGTCCAAGGCATCCAAAAAAATACAAAGGAGATCCAACTAATATAATTTATAGGTCACTTTGGGAACGAAAGTTCATGAATTACTGTGATCTAAATGAAAGTATTAATGAATGGCAGTCAGAAGAATTCTGGATTCCTTATCTTTCACCCAAAGATAAGAGAGTTCATCGATATTTTCCAGACTTCTTTATTAAATATAGAGATAAGAATAATAAATTGAGAGTTATGGTGATTGAAGTTAAACCTAAAAGACAAGTACAAAAACCCAATCAAAATCCTAAAAAAAGAACTAAGGCATGGGCATACTCTGTACAGATGTGGGTTATCAATCAGGCAAAATGGAAAGCAGCAAAAGAATTTTGTGCAGACCGTGGTTATGAATTTAAAATTATGACCGAAGATGATCTAGGAGTCTAATGGCAAGTAAAAGTTGGTCAGACAAAAGAAAAGCATTTTTCTATTCACGAAATGATGGAACTGGAAAAAAACTTGAGAATTATACTATAGATGAATTAAGAGGAATTAATTTATATTATGATGAACCCTGGACGAAAATAAGAAACCTTAGAAAAGATCAACTCGTAACAAATATTCGTGGACTTAAGGGATATCAAGAGAATATAGAACCAAGAACTGTAATAATAAAAGAACAGACAATTGAAGAAAAAATTCTTGGTAGAAAGACATCATTAACAATGGATACAGAATGGTATGCAAATGAATTATTTCAAGAATTAGAAAACTATGGAGTACAAGCAACAAGTCCATCTGAAGTTCCTCCAGGAAAATTATGTTTCTTTACTTACTCTGCTAAATGGCCAGAAAGATACCCTTGGTATGACAGAAGACCTCTTGCATATATCCTCGAACAAGAAGGAGATAGAATGCTAGGAGCGAACTTTCACTACTTAAGACCAGAGATTTCTAGTAGTCTTGTGAGAAGCGTTCTAAATAAAGATAATGTAATATATGGCTCAATGCCAGAAAAAACCTTACATACCTACCTACATAGTAATGCTGGAGGTGTATATGTTATTCCTGAAGTTATGGAAGAGTATATAGGAATCGCAAGATTACCCACTTGGAAATTTGTAAAAGGTGATGGACTTAATTATGCTGATATAGAAGCAGTATGGGATTCAAACTAAATGGCCGACACCATAGGAAAAAAAATAAAAAATTATACATATGGTTCATCTAACTATGAATTGCATTATGATAAACATTCTGGAAAGTCTGTTCTTTATAGAGTAGATCGTGTTGGAATGAAAAGGCAAAGAATTCCAGTATTTGAAAGTGGTTTATTAAATTCAGAAGGAAAAAATGATACCAATCTTAGTGATGGAGGAAATATAAAATCTCATGTATTCAATGACATAAAAAATGATACTGTTAGAGCATATTCAAATGCAGGAGGATCTTCCGATGGTGCTAGAATAGAAGGATGGATTTCACAAGATGATCCAAGATTAATTCCTAATGAAGATTCTAGGTTAAGAGCAAAAAGAATAAACAGTGGCGTTTCACTAGATCTAGACGACTATGGACGAGGTGATGAATTTTTTGGTGGCGGATTGTCTGCCCAATATCCTATTGACGCATTATATTCAACCGTTGCATCAGATTCTGGAGATATAGACGGAGTAGTTCGAGGTGGAGATGAAAGACAAGATCATCTAAACATATCACAATACAAATATAAAGTTCCAAGAGCAGATGCTTTATTTGGTGAGGGATCTCAGAAAAATAGAAAAAATTTATTAACAAGTGGTATAGTAAGAAATAGTCCACTAAAAAAATTCCTTGGTCTAGTAAAACTGCCAATGCCAAATGACATTACAGATTCAAATAATGTTGCTTGGGGTGAAGATAGAATGAATGCAATCGAAGCAGCAGGTATTGCTGAATTCGGAAACATAGAAGGAGGAGATGTAGCAACAGTTGCAGGTGGTGGAATAGTTGGTGGTCTTTTAGGCAATGCGAAAGCAGGAGCAAGTGCTGGTGTAATGACAAAAATATTGGCGGGACTAGATACTCGACAATTACAGGAGGCATATGGAGCAGAAGCAACATCTAGAGTACTTGCTATGGCAGGTATAGATGCTCCAGCACAATCTATCTTAGCAAGAGGTAAAGGTGTCATACCAAACAGTAACCTAGAACTTCTCTTCCAAGGACCCATGCTAAGAGAATTTCAATTTATATACAAAATGAGTCCAAGAAGTAAGAATGAAGCAAATGTAGTTAATCAAATTGTTAGATTCTTCAAGCAAGGAATGGCAGCAAAGAAACTAAAACAAACAAGTGGAGATGGTGGTGGTGGTTCATTCTTCTTAGGAACTCCAAATGTATTCAGACTACAATATAGAACTACAAATAATGATGCTCCACATGGAGTAAATAGAATGAAAACTTGTGCATTAACTGGAACTTCAATTAACTATACTCCAGAAGGTGCATGGGCAGCATATGAAGGTGGTCAACCAGTATCTATTCTAATGACATTAAGATTCCAAGAACTAGAACCCATATATGATACTGACTATTCAGTTTGGGGTAGAGGCAACTCATTAAATTGGGGTAAGGATAGTGACATGAGAACTAGTGATACTGATCTAGGAAATGTATGGCCCATCAGATCAAATGAGGTAGGATACTAATGGCATACTTTAACGAATTACCAAACATATCCTATGTTTCTCTTTTAAATGCAAAAAATAGAAGTGATGAAAGAATTGAAGTAAAAAACATATTTAAAAGAGCGAAACTAAGGACTGATATAGACCAGGCAATAACTGCTTTTGAATATTATCATATCCAAGAGAACACTAGACCAGACATTATTTCAGAAGAAATTTACAATAGTCCAGAATTTGATTGGGTTATTTTAATTACAAATAATATTACCAATATTAGAAACCAATGGCCTTTAGATCATAATGACTTGAACACTTACTGTCTAGAAAAATATGGTTCTGATGCAGGAGTAGCATCAACACATCACTGGGAAACTCAAGAAGTAAAAGACAGATACGATAGAGTAATTCTTGAAGGAGGATTAATAGTTGACTCAGACTTCACATTCACATATGCAAAAGATGATTCTACATCAGTTACACTATCTCCTGCAGAATCCATATCAAACTATACCTATGAGCAAAGAGTAAATGAGGATAAGAGAAAGATTAAAATACTAAAAGCAGAATATCTGCCAGCATTCGTAACTGATATGAGAAATATGATGAAGTATAGTACATCATCTCAGTACATAGACAGAACTTTAAAGGTATCATATAACCCAAGAGAAACTGGGATATAAAAAAACCCACCTTTCGGTGGGTTTAGAATCTTAACTTAAGGTATCAAGGAAGGCACTCTTTCTAAGTAGAGATCTTTTGTACTCCTTCCTTTATATTAGGAATTAACTAACTTAGCAAAGTAACTTAGAGATTCATCTTCATCATCAGAATCAGAAGAACTTGCAACTACTGGTTCTGGAGTTGGTGTAGGAGTACTATAGTCTCCACTACGCTCACGCTCCCAGTTTGCTTCCTCTTCTGCAACCTCTGGATCTACTCTCTTCTGTGGTTGATTTAAACCAAGAACATAGACCAAACGCTTCTTCAAGTCCTCATAAGACTTAAACTTATCTGGTGCAACAAACTCATTTAAGTCGTGCTCCATACCATAAACTTTTTCTAGTTTGTCATCATCATCAAAGAGAGCACTTGGTTTATCGAACTCAGACTTATCATAATTCTGATAACCTTCAACTCTACGAATCTTCAACTTGAAGTTTGCACCACTCCAGAAATCAAATGGATTGATTGCTGTCTCATCTGCGAACTCAGGTTTCATTGCTTCCTGAATCTTATCAAATATCTTCTTGCCATACTTGTACAAGAATACTTTACCTTCGTTCTCAGGGTTAGCAGGATCGCTAACGATATAGATGTTACTGTAATATGATAACCTACGCTTTTGCTTACGTGCTATTTCTTTGTTAGCATCTGAACCAGAGTTCCACAACTGTGAGTTATGCTCACATACAGGACACTTCTGATCTTTTGTAGTCAGGCACTGGTCGATTAACCAACCACCTGGTCCTTGGAATGCGTGTGTGTATACTCTTGTCCAAGGAAGATCGCATCCTTCTGGTTCTGGAAGAAAACGGATAATCGCATAACCGTTACCAGACTTGTCAACGGATGGTTTCCAAATACGATCATCTACATTGTTGCCTTTATCGTTTAGTTTCTCTACCTGCTTGATAAGTTTATCAGTTAGAGAACCTGCTTTAGATTGTTTTTTTAATTTTGCGAATGACATGCGGATTAATTAGGATAATTAGGATAGGTTTATTATACAGCAGAATTAACTAGTTGTCAATCTTGCTTTCTATTTCATTAATAGTATGATCAAGTCTTTCAAAAAACTTGTCCATGCCATCAATATCGTCATAACCAAACATCTTGGCTGCTTCAATTAACTTCTCTTTAATCAACTTCACTTCCTCATCATCTACTAAAGTCATACGAAAGAAAAATAATTTCTGCTTCTCCAAGAATGCTTTTAATAACTGTAGGTGCTCTCTCTTTTTTTCTGGAGGGAAGTACGGCAGTTGAGGCATTTCTATCATTAACTTCTCTTGCATCTGCCCCAATTCTACTACAGTCTTTCTTACTTCTTCTGATCTAAAAAACTCACTCATTTTAATCTCTCTACTAGGATTTTCTTGAACTTGTCCATACTAATATTTAGGAAAGGCCTATACTTTTTTATCTTTAAACCTACGGTTTCCCACACTGGATCTGACATCTTTTTATTAAACTTTTTTGTATAATCTAATAGCATATCCAATATAACCATTGTCTCTATTGACAGATCACCCTGCAAATGTTTCTTTAATATTTCTGGATGCGAATAACCTTTCACAGAAAATAAATCTTCAAAATTTTCTTTGGTAATAAACTCAGATTCATTCTCAAAAAGATACGTTAACCCTTGAAATCTTTTCAACCAAGAACTGTAGTAATCATTTCCACTGCGAATGATCTCACCAATCCATAACCTATCAGGATCATCACACTCTATAAAATTAGCAAGAAAGAATTGTTTAATCTCATCCTCATCTTTCTTACGTGACATCCTCTCAAAGAAGTATCTATCTTTGCGTTTATTAAATGCACTAGCGGATGCATTTGTTTTGCCACAGTATTTAAAATAATCGTAATTCTTTTTTGTAAAATGATTCTTGAAAGCTAAGTATGTTTTATAGACTTCAATCGGTGTCATAAAGTTACACCATCATGCCAGTACTTAAAACTATCCCTACACCAATAAGTATAGCACTCTCCAGTACGATCTATATAATCTTTAGTTTGAGCATCTTGCAGTATTCTATTAAACTTCTCATCTGGATTAAAAGGTAATGATTTTGCATAATCCCAGAAAGGTGTATCATACTTTGATCCAGTTTGATAATGCCACAATATATAATTTTCTATTCTTTTCATTACAGATCTAATCTTATCATTAGATTGTTCTACTGTTTTGATATTAAAAAGTCCATCCCATACATACCGACAAACTGATTCATAAAATACACTAGCAGTTGCTTCCAATGGTTCTAAGAATCCACACCTATTTCCATTTAAAATAGTTCTATCTCCAACAAATACACTCTTTGCAATATAATTCTGAAAGGTAAATTGATCATCGATCCCAGGTAATTCAAATCTTTCTAAAAAATCATTCGTAGCTTTATCTAAAGATGTAATTGTATTATTATACAAATAACCATAAGACACACTATCGATATTTGGAACAACAAATGTCCAACCATTAGGAGTTGCAATTGTTCTTGTATAAAGTAAATCTTGATCTCTTCCTTCCTTCTTATACAAAAGAACAGAATTCAAAGGACTAGCCAGTAATTCATAATTAGTTTTATCTCTATCATTTCTACCTCTACAATCAAATATTATATCGGCATCTATTTGTTTCTCAGGATCAGTTATATTCTCTTTTATAACCTCAAAAAAACCAGACTCCAATACAGTCTTTGATAATTTCTGAGGGACATAATGTGTAGACATCCTATGTAAACCAAACGGATGGAATATTTTATCTTGCTTTTTACCCCATCCCTCATACATTATACCTGTTTTAAATGTAGCATCAATAGGATTAGTATGCCAATCTATGTTTAATGTCTGACTTATTAATTTACTAACTGAAGGAAATGTTCCCTGACCTACTTTTTCTATTGGATGTTCTTCTGGATTATGATAAATGCTGATATCAAAAATATCTCTACCATGAAAATAATAATGCAGTGCAGTTATACACCCTGCATTACCTGCACCAACGATTGCTATTTTATACTTAACTCCTTGCTTTAACATTATCTTCTACTTTGACTTCCAAAGAAATTAGAAATACAATATCTACCATACCCATCATAATAATCAGAATCCTTTATGCTCACTTTATTCACTCCGTGTTCTACCCAACCAGGCAATATAATCATTGAGTTATTATAGCATGGATAGTCATAATTATACTTAGGAAAAATTACTTCTCCACCAGTAAATCTTTTTGGTTCCTTATAAAAATAAGAAAATGCTAAAAAATGAAATGGTTTATCTGTATGTGGATCATAGTACTCTCCATTATGATAATACCTGACTTTAGTAACATCATAATTAGATTGATTAGCAATGCAACAACAATCATCTATCTTTGCAAATTCTTCAAGAGCAGTACTTGTAAATAATTTTCTATTTACTTGAAGAATATTAGATATAGTTCTATACTGTTTATTTCCATAAAGACTATTCAATAATATTGCATGAGAATTAGTCTTATCTGGTATGCCACCATAATCCTTTGCTTCAAAAAGTTTTCCTGGTTTGGTATAGAAGTTAAGTTCTTCCCAAATCAGTTCCAACTCCTCAGGGTTATAGAAATTTTCAATAATCAAATGCGGAAACGGTGTTTTAAAAGCCGTCGCTTCAATGGTTTCCATTACAGAGGCAATTTCGCTCGTGATGTTTTCTTCATAAAGTTAAGTTCTATAGCATCACACTTTAATTTTTCTTTAAGTGGTTTTGATATGAGTTTAGATACAGATTCCATCTCTATCTTATTCTCTTCACAGAATGTTAGAATAGCATCAATATAATTAAAATTATATGTCTTAACTAAACTCTCTATTTCTTGTGCAAACTTTGCTTGACATAAAAACTTTTCCTTTATTAAATCATCTACTTTACTCTTCTCCATATTCTCCTGTTTTGTAATCGACAAATTTTTTAATGTACCTGGTAAGAAGTTTAATATAGTCACCCTTGTTTCTTTTTTCGTAGACTTTACATTCTCCATTTTCAGCTACCATAATAGTGATCAATTTTTTAACTGGAATACCAGTCATTTCATAATACATACAAGCGTATGCTGTCTCTTGAACAAAGTAGTTCTCAATCCATTTTTCTGGTTTAATCTTTGCTGAAGTCTTGAAGTCAATGACTGCAAGTTCTCCATCGTATTCCGCTATGCAGTCAACTCTACCTGCCAGACCAAGATAGTCACTATATAATGACTTCTCTAAAGCGTGTATGTTATTTATACGATCAAGATTCTCTTTAGATTTTAAAAATAAAAACTTTGTAGAGGGAAGCATGGTGCATCCATCAATAGTTCCATTCTTAATATAGTATTCTACTACATCATGGTACTTTGTGCCACGAAAAGTAGACTCTCTTGTAATCTTATCTGCCTGTTCATTACCAACCTTCTTTCTCCAATTAATAAAGATTTCACGGTTGTAAAAACTAGTCACAGAAGTGATTGAAGGATACATCTTACCAGATGGAACCTTATAATATCTGGTCCCATCAATAGATCTTGATTGAAGATCAACATCCTCTTTTAAATAATCAACAAAAGTAAACATTACATATTCAAAGTCATTTTTGCAAGTAGATAATTGCGTACTAATCCAGAACGGACAATATCATCAAGACCAAATTCAATGGAAGTAAAATCTTGACCCATTGCTGCAATGATTTTAGAGAAATCTAAAATACCATTCCTCTCATTAGTCTTAGTAAGATCAGACTGAGATGCATCACCACAGAAAATAATCTTACTATTCTCACCAACTCTTGTTATTATACTATCAAGTTCGTGAAAATTCAAGTTCTGCATTTCATCTACAATGATGATCGCATTGTCCATTGTAGTACCTCTAATGAATGAGGTAGACCAGAACCCAATAGTTTCTTGAGTCTTCAATGCACCATAAAGCATTTCAAACTCAGTATCATCTGCCATCTCGAACATGTACTTGACCATGTTCTTATAAGGAATCTGATATAAGAATGACTTGTCCTCATGGTCACCAGGAAGAAAACCAATCTCTCTTGTAGATACTAAAGAGCGAACAAGATAAACTTTTTCAAATGGAGTAACTACATCCAATACTTCTTTAAGAGCAAGATATAATGCAATAAAAGTCTTACCTGTACCAGCACATCCATAAGCAAAAAGATTCTTACCCTTTTTATATTCAGCGAAAAACTTTTCCTGATTTTTAGTTAACGGTTTAATGTCAACCATTACATCAGTATTAATTGGTTTCTTTCTTTTGAGTTGCTTGGCACTCATGCTACCAATTCCGCTAATAGAATCTCCGTTCTTTCTTTTCTTTGCTGGCATAATGGTTACTTGATTGGTCTTACAGTTGATCCAGGCATCTTAGATACCTTGTGTAAAACATCATTCCAACCAGGATGTGATCTCTTTATCTTGTCTTGAAATTCTCCAACTTCTCCCACTCCAGCAACACCTGCTGACCAATCTTTATCCCATTCGGGATTCTCTTTTCGCCACTCATCATATGCTTTCATAGTCATAGAGAGTTCTTTCTTTTCTTTTGTTTCCTTGTGAATTACTGGGTATGTTGGCATTTCAATATAAAGTTGTGTAAAATTATTTAGACCCACTCAAGGGCCTCTGAGACTGAAGGGAACTGCTGAACAAATAGTTTCTTACAAGCATTTGCAATATCCATATGTTCTTTCTGAGTTCCATGTGCAGACCTTAGGTTAATATAATGAGCCCAAGAACGACATGAACCAGTCATATAGATTCTCGTAGGAGTTGCAAGAGGTAGTACCATTCTAGCACACTCTTTAGCAACACCTTGTTCAAGCATCTGTTCATAAAGTGCTACACAAGAATCAAATAGAGTCTTTGTTTGTAACTCTAAATTCTGTTTAACAAATTGATCCAAATCATCAGTAGAGTTCTGACGATTCTTTAAATCTTGCTTCCTATAATCTGGAATAGGAATCGTACCCAACTTAGTACTATCAGCATAACGCTGAGAGAACTCTTGGAAAGTAAAAGATCTATGACGTAGTATCTGTGCAGCAATAGCACGGGTAGTCTCGATCTCCAATGTCATGGAGGATTGTTCAAACACAGACCAATGGTTATGCTTAATACAATACTTCAATAGACCTGCATATTTTTCATTGTCCTGATTGGAAGGATTAGATACTCTGGCAATATAAGCCATCGTCTTCTCCGCATCAGGAGTAACAGTAACAAGTTGTACATTCATAAGTTAATCAGGGTAACCATCATCGTCATCAAATACCTCATCATAATCTTTTATTCCAGAAAATGCTTTTGAATTAGTATAAGCATCTACATCTGAATAAATCTCAGACTTTAGAGTATCAACTGCTAATTCTACATTACGAATTAAAAGTTTTAATTTGCTCTTATCCATGAGAAATTTTCATTTTATTTATTATAGCACAGATAAAGAAATGGTGTCAATAGTCCTCAGACTCCTGAAAGAACTGTTTAACATCTTCACATTGAAGTACATGAAACCAACCTTCAGTAAGACCATCAACCATTAATCTTTGTACCCTATGTCTTCCATCTACCATTCTATATCGATTGTTATAAGGATTGGGAGCATTCTCTATAATAATACCTGGATACTTTGGATCACAATTTCTAAACTTACTTCCATTACAACAAGGACACTGATCACCACTACCATATGGAAAATGATGCTTACCTTTCCAAGCAATCTCACTAAATGGTACTATTCTTAAATTGTCATCCACTAAAAGATGTACTATCTTTTGTATATAAAGATACCGTACTCCCTCAGGCATCCTCCAATTACCTACAAAAGGACCATAATCAGCTCTATGAGGTTTCTTCCCACTATACCACACATCAATTAAAAGAATATAATTGTATTTTACATAAAAAAAGAGGACCTGTCAATAGGTCCTCTCAACGAATCTGTAAGTCAGTTACTTACCTTACACATACAACTTTTTGTTCTGTATGCTTAATGCCTCTGTAAACGAGTTCAGAGACTTGCTTCTGACAGTTCTTGCTGTCATTGGTATCATACTTGATACCACGGTAGGTTACTTGTGCCATTGTGTTACTCCTAAAGTAATTGGATTTTTAGGCCCGTTCCTTTAGTCGTTTGCGTCCCAACATCCTTCACTATTAATTTTAACAACTTCGACAAGATCTCTCTTGCTCTCAGAATCTACATGTCGATTACTCTGAATGTTCTGGACAATATCCTGAGCACTCTGGCAATCAAGAGCAGTAACTAATAATAAAGGAATCATAGGATGAACGATCCGTTCCGCGACTTACTTGCGACCTCTTGTGAGGTTGAACGATTGTGTTAATAATAACACATTTGATTTATTTAGTCAACATCTTTTGTATCTTCTGATACAATTTTATCTTTTTGTTCTTTTATGAAGTCATCTTGATATTCTTTTAAAAGATTACTGATAACTTTTTCAGTTCCATCCATCTCCTTTATCTGAAATAGATTAGATCTCATATATTTTCTTAACTTTTTATATTTCTTTTTTATCGGTCCCAATTGATCTAAATCTATTCCGATATTTAAATCTTTTTTATCACTCATCCTCTTCTCCAATTATTAGTAATTGACGTTAAGAATCCCCATATCATTTTAATAAATGACCAGAAACCATTCCCCTCTAGTTCATCAAACATAAACATATTCAATCGAAATGCCCAGTTTGCTTCAGTAATAATAGCATTTGCCATAGACTGAGTAATAGGTATTGTATTTAATGTAGCACGATACTGTTCCTTAAATGCTTTCTTATCCTCAATTCCCTCAAACTCATAGAAGTGTAATCCCTCACCAGGTCTTAACTTTAATGACTTCTCAGCAATATTCTTAAGTATTTGACCACCTGAAAGATCACCCATATATCGTGTATAGTGATGCCCAATCAATAGTTCTGGTTCATCATCAGCAACCTCACGTATTCTATCAACATAACGTTGACATTGTTCTGTTGGTTTAATATGATGCCTCCAGATTGGTCCATAAAAATATCTAAGATCTCTTTCAAGATTGCTTACTCTATTAAGAACATCAGAATGAACTGGACCAAGAATAGGAGAATCTTTATACTTCTCAAACTCCTCTTCCATTGCTCTATAAATGAAATAGAAATTAGCAACTAATTGACTATAACTATCTTTACTAACAACACCACGTAAGAATGAACTAACAAACTTAGTATTCTCTGCTGCTGTATGAGACTTCTTGGTCTCTGTCTTTAATTGTAATGCAAAATCACTTACTGCCATCTTTATCATCCCTCTTGTCTTCTCTTTTTCTTCGTTTTTTGTCTGGTTTTTTCAACTCTTTAGGTGGTACATTTTCAAAAGTTCTAGGATGTACAACACCCTTAGTCCAAGTTATTGCCTGAACATTCTTATACTTGTCGTAGTAATAATCAAACACCTCAACAGTACTTGCTCCTCTTGCAACATCATGCTTAAGTTCTTCTTCAACCTTATAAGTTACTAAGAAAGAATCTGATGGTAATTTCTTATCCTCAGACTTATTCCTTTCACATTGTTCATGTAGTACTTGCACAGTCAACTTCTACCTCCCCATTGTATATCTGGATATGCTTTTTCAACATTTGCTCTGGTAATCTTATACTTGGTTTGTAACTTTTTATCTTTTACAAGACATAAAATTTCAGCATCTAATGGATGAAGACCAGTAAGAATGTTAATAAACATAGTCTCTCTACGAAGACCATTCAATTGATCATTACCACCTTTAACAAAATTATACAACTTAGTCCACTCTCTACGAAGAGTAGTGTGACCTTCATTCACATGAGTTGTTTGATTATGTGCTAATGTATTGACTTGTTGACCAATTTTAGTAGTTAATGTTCCAGTATTATTTTGTTCATCTTTCATACTGGAGTAAGGAACCTCTCCTGGAGGAAGTAAACTAATTACAGTCTCATCAAAATTCCATATAAACAATGCCTTAAATGAATCATGTTCAAATTTCTTCAGTGCTTCAACCTTCTTGGCAGCACTTCTCTGATTTGAGACGATATTAAGAACTTCAAACGTAAATGGATTAGGTGGAAGATCTGGTATAGGAGCAGATGCTCTCTTAACTGTCGTCTTCTTCGGTGTCTTCGCTGGTGTCATGTTGTTCAAACCTCACGGCTAAAATATCATCGGGAATTAAATTACCTTTTTCGTCAAACATCTCAGGATGTGTATAAACTATCTGAGGTGTAGTCTCATAAGAATGTTGTCTTGCCATCCATCCTATCATACCTCCTACCAAAAGTGCAAGCAACGACATTACAGTCGTTAAGGTCAATGTAACTATCGTAGTTTCCATGATTCCTCTCCACGTTTTGTTTTCTCTTTGTTGACTAATAAAGAAAACTCAAAAGTAAAATGGAACTCTCTCTTGAAGAAGGAGACCATTCTTATGAACCTTATACCGAAAGGTTTCTTTTGAGGTTTCGGTCTTCCTCCTGCTAGTATTAATTCTACGCCTCTATTTATGGGTAAATCAGAGGATCGATTCTTCTTGAAGGTATCTGATTGAGTCACTACATCCTCCCAACTTTTTTCCATTTAATACAACTTGAGGAAAAGTAGACCCTTCTCCAAACTCTCCATAAAAACTAGGTCTATTAAAATCCTTATCCAAAGTGTAGATTACATGATTTAGATTTGATAATTCTAACACCTCTACAATCTTTTCGCAATAAGGACAACCTGGTTTTGAGTAAACAGTAAAATTCAATGTGGCAGCTATCATTGTTGTTACCTTTTTGTAAAAAACTATTTAACCCTGCCAAATCATGTCTGGCATTGCTGCTGGTTGTTGCCTTCCAATCGTGAACATAAGAATAAAATATCCAACAAACCAAATGATATTAAAGATCCATGCTTGCCTATAAAGGTACTTTCGCACACCCATAGAAAGCATTACTCTCCTTACATCTTCTGGATTATCCTCTTTACCTCTTGCTCTGAAGATCTGTTCTATGATTACTGCAACAATAGTACCTATCACTAATGGATAGAATACAAAGTTTGCAAATGACATGATTGAAATTAAGAAAATCATCTACCCTCTCTAGATTTATTCTTAATTATGATTCGATTATTTTTATGGTCTGGAACCATTTCTAAGACATCATCGTGAGGCCACATCATTTCTTCGTATAATGCATTGAGTCGATCCATGTCTTGCCAAAGATCATTGACATGATCAGCCCAAACATGTTCTTCTGGTTCTAAATTACCGTGCATGGAGATTACAAATCTTTCTATATTATAGGATATTTATTTAATTTGTCAATATGCTATAAAATATTCTCTTCTTGTTCTGTTAGGAGAGTAAGATCTGAAGTGGGGTATGCAACACAAGTAAGAACAAATCCTTCTTCCATCTGATCATCATCAAGGAATGATTGTTCTGATTGATCTACAGTACCTTCTACAATCTTCATAGCACAAGATGAACATGCACCAGCACGACATGATGAAGGGTGATCTAAACCTGCTTCTTCTAATGCTTCTAGAATATAAGTATCAGAATCACATTCAAAACTTTCTGTTGAACCGTCTGGAGTCTGAAGGGTAATAGTTGCCATTTTTGTTCTTATCAACTCAATATTATATAGCATATAATTGAGAAAAAGTCAACCCTATTGCGAATGACTATCATTAACAATGTCAAAGTTCCTTCAATCTCTTTAAAATATCTTTATATGCTACTACTATATTACCCTCATCATTTCTAAATAAGTCCTTATCCATACTCTCCTTAGTTCCTGTTTTCCATAGTCTACAACTATCAGGACTCAATTCATCTGCAAGAAGTAAATTACCTTCAGAATCATAACCAAACTCAATCTTAAAATCAACTAGATCTAAATCAATTTGATGAAATAATTTAATCAAAACTGTATTAATAGCAAGGGCAGTCTCAATAAATGTCTCTGGTTCATACCCCATTATTTTCATACGATCAGGAGTTAAAAGAGGATCATTTTTACTATCATCTTTTAAATGAAATTCGACTAATGGTTTATAGAATAATCTACCCTTAGGAATTGTTGTTTGCCTTACAATAGATCCTGCTGCGAGATTCCTAACAATAACTTCCAAAGGAACTATATCAACCTTCGTACAACACATTGCTCTATGTGTTGGCATACTAATATAATGAGTTTTGATTCCTGCTTCTTCTAATTTTTTAAAAATAAATTGAGATATTTCACAACAAACTGCACCTTTATCTTCAGGAAAATCTACATGCCTACCGTTACCAGCAGTAACCTTGTCCTCATATTGTATAAGAACTTCATTAGGTTCAGAAGTAGTGAATACAGTCTTAACTTTTCCTATTGTAATCTCTGTCATATGAATATTAAATTCCTTCCAAGTATACCATAGCACGTTTAAGATTGTCAACACTATGACTAAAACTTTTTAAACCCTTGTCACAGGATCTGCAAAGGTCGTTTACTAATTTTACATCGGAAGCACCACAAATAACACATTCACCCACCTTGTACTTCTTCCTAACCCTCTGTAAAGTACATTGCTTACATTCATATGAGTATGAGGAGATAAGACTAGGATCTCTTCTACATCTATAATAGTCTGCTAATAAACCTTTCTTCTCACCGCAAACAACACATATCCTATCCTCAAGAAGAAGATGTTCGGTTCGTAACTGCTGGTCAAAGTCCATATTACCTCCAACCCCATTATATATAACTATGTAACGTATTATTAAGAAGATGTTCTGTAGGGGAAGAAAGATGAATATGGAACAACGTCGTGAGTGGAAACTCAGGATGTATAATATGTGGCAGGAAACTCTTGAAGAAAGATTAGCAGGAATTAAAGCTGCTAAAGCGAAATTGGAAGAGCAAATAGCAAAGCATAAAAAAGAGACTCCTGAGGAGGAGTCCCTTTAGATAACCAGTATTCTGGTTCCCTTGGATCATCTTTCGGATCCCACCAGAAGAACTTCATCTGGTGCAATCTGACGTGTTTCAAGGGTTTAATCTTCAACGTTTTTAGGCGTTAATTTATATGCGCCGAATACAGCACCGCCGATGGCGGCGACTATGAGTAGAATTTCCATAGTTAACCTATCGCAGGAGCAATAAGTGCAACCTTAGTAGTCTCGGCTGATGCCAAGTCTAGAGGAAAGTTGTGAGCGTTTCTTTCATGCATAACTTCCATTCCAAGGTTTGCTCGGTTTAGAACGTCTGCCCAAGTGGGAACAACACGACCATTAGCATCTAAGATACTCTGGTTGAAGTTGAAACCATTGAGGTTGAATGCCATTGTACTGACACCCATAGAAGTAAACCAAACACACACAACAGGGAAAACAGCAAGGAAGAAGTGAAGCGACCTGGAGTTATTAAACGAGGCATACTGGAAAATAAGCCTACCGAAATAACCATGAGCAGCAACAATATTGTAGGTTTCTTCTTCTTGTCCGAATTTGTATCCATAGTTCTGTGATTCGTCATTGGTTGTCTCACGAATCAACGATGACGTAACCAAGGAACCATGCATAGCAGAGAAGAGAGAACCACCAAACATCCCCGCAACTCCCAACATATGGAAAGGATGCATAAGGATATTATGTTCCGCCTGGAACACAAACATAAAGTTGAACGTCCCTGATATCCCCAACGGCATACCGTCAGAGAAACTTCCTTGTCCGAAAGGATAAATGAGGAAGATTGCAAAGGCAGCTGAGACGGGCGCAGAATAAGCGACACAGATCCAAGGTCTCATTCCTAAACGATAAGATAATTCCCACTGGCGACCCATGTAAGCACAGAGACCAATAAGAAAATGCATGATGACCAATTGATATGGACCACCATTGTATAACCATTCATCGATAGTGGCAGCTTCCCATATTGGATAGAAGTGCATACCGATAGCGTTGCTTGAAGGTACAACAGCACCAGAAATGATGTTGTTACCATATAAAAGTGAACCAGCAACAGGTTCTCTGATCCCGTCTATATCTACGGGAGGTGCAGCAATAAATGCGATAATGAAACAAGTAGCGGCAGCTAGAAGACAAGGAATCATTAGGACTCCAAACCATCCAACATATAAGCGATTGTTTGTGGAAGTTACCCACGCACAAAACTCGTTCCAATTAGCTAGAGGGCTGCTCTGTCTTTGCAGAGTAGTCATTTGTTAAAAGAGCGATTTTACTTGTAAGATTGAGACTTATCCCCGTGGTCTCGGTTAGGGGTAGTAAGATCGGTTCCTATCGCCGCTGCTCCTGAACCGACAAGGAGAGCACCGCAGTCGGGAAGACCCGACGAATTATTTAGTATAAAGGAATGTAAAGCAAATGTCAACGAACGATAAATATTCTTTTTTAAAACTGTGAGGGATGGAGTCGAACCATCAAGTCCCGCCAGGAACATCAGGGAAACAACCTGACACGTTTACCAATTTCGTCACCTCACAATGGAAGCCCTATTCCAGGGCTGACATGATACGAGTTACTCCTATCCCTCCACCAGATCTGGGAAAGAAATCGAATGCTAGGAAATCATCGAGTTCTTTCTCAACTCTTTCTTCTCCAAACTTATCGTAGAGTAGTTGAGCATATCCACCATCAGAAATAGTATGGAAGGTCTCACGCATCTGACCTTTATCAGTGCTACGTTCTGCAGAACCAATAGTTTCCATACCACCTAGAATCACATCAATCTTTCTACTTGTACCATCACCATTCCTAGACATGTTCCAGAAAGGTGATGTCCACTCAGGAAATTCTGTAATCATACCTTGACCAATTGCTGCTTCATGTCCGTGATCTAATTCTCTAACCTTAAACTTATCTGCCCATTGATCATAAGTTTTAATATTTTGAGAATCTAAAGACAATCCAATATGTTCACACAATTCAATTTCCATTGATTTCAAATCATGGACATCTCCGTGCATCTCAAACTCAAACATTGGGAAGATAGTTTCATGTCTTCCTGGTACAGGATTTGGTTCTGCTCTGTATGAAGTTGATAAGCAGAAAAATCCTGGTGCTTCTGGGTTCTTAAGTAATTCATACTCCAACCACATCTGACCTGTCTGTGGTAGTGGCCATATATTACCACCATAGTTGTATGTTGCTACAGTTTCTGGATCTTCACATGCAGCAAGGATACTTAATCTATTCTGGGTATGGACTTCGTAGAAATTTTTAGCCAAAAAAAATGACCTTAATAGGTCAAGTGTCTTGGTATATTTTTTTGGGTCAATCAGCGAGGTCATTTTATTTTCAAACAAACTGATATATTTAGCAAGATCATTTTTCTAAATCTTTTCTCCAATTAGATAATTGTAATTGTTCAGTTTTAGTTTCAATTGGTATTACTTTTGGTTTCTTACCAGGTTGTATTTTAGGTTGTTTCTTTGCCTTTTCTATATTAGCATCAATCTCAGGATTGTCCTGGTTAGGCATTGCTTCAGCACTATGAGGATCTAATTTATCATACTTATATTTCTTACCAAACTCAGGATGATATCCATTCACCATCTTTGGAGGTGGTTCATCTGGGTATCCTTTCTTAGCAGGTTTTTTAGGATAATCAATTTCTTTCTTTAATCTTTGATATGCTTTCTTAAACATATAATCCTTCTCAAAAGAAATGGGTTCGTTCTTAGGATTCATTTTATTGTACTCTTCAAGTTCTTTCATCTCTTGCTCTTCTGCAAGTTTCTCATTTAACTCAGACTGAAGTATATTACTTTTCACACCATTCTCATCTATCAAAAATACAAGATAATCTCCTTTAAGTTGTTCCTTACGCATCGCTTTATATTTCTTACCATTATAGAAATAACTATAAAGTTCTGGATGCAATCCCCAAAACTTATCCAATTGGGCAGAATTCATCTTGTTACTATCAGTAAGCATATGTTCTAATGCCATAGAACCATCACCAAGTAATTCATATACTGCATTCATTTTCTCCTGAGATCTTTTCACATTATGATTATACTCTTCCTTACCCCAAAGATTCTCTGGTGGTTTATATTCAGCAGGAGCAGATGCCTTTGCTATATGAGGTTTTGAAATAATACCTCTAAGTTTTGGTTTAACTTTATAACTCTTCTGCTTAGTCTCTGGAAGTACTACAGGTTTCTTTAAGTTCTTAAGTATCTCTGTCTTTCTTGATTCTGATAATGTTGATCCTTGTAAATGATAAGAAGCAGTAGCATAATGTTTACCGCCACGAGGATCCCATCCTGGACCACCAGCCCAAACTTTTCCACCTTTACCTTTATTTTTCTTAGTTCCACCCTTCTTAGTTCCTTTACCAGGATCTTTAATTTGATCAATAGTTCCAGGAGGTAATTTAAGTTTCTGTCCAGGATCTTTAATTTGATCAATAGTTCCAGGAGGTAATTTAAGTTTCTGTCCAGGATTTTTTGGTCCAGGGTATCCAGTATTTCCAGGATCAATTTTAAGTTTATTAGAAGCAATCTTTACATCACCCCCAGTATACTTACCAGTTCTTTCATCGAAGTCTGGTGTACCACCAGCATACATCTTGCCACCTTTAGGTCCTTTACTTCCTGGTAAAGATCCTACTGACTTCTTACCAGGTCCTTTACTTCCTGGTAAAGATCCTACTGACTTCTTACCAGATCTATACTTACCAGTTCTTTCATCAAAATCTTTAGAACCACCAGTCCACATCTTATCATCAGAATCGTCAGAACCTTTACTTACTCCAGGTCCTTTATATGGTTGAATAGAATAAGGCAACGCTCTGACATCATCTGCTGGAGGTAATTTTGTACCCCAAATTTTATTATATAATTCATTTCCTATAGGACCAAACCTTCTAAAGAACTCACGAGCTGCTGGAGTTGGACCACTACCTAAACTTCCTTCTTTCCAAAACTTAGCAAGTCTCAGTATATCCCAATCACCTTTTCCTAATTTTGATTGCTGACGTTTTGACCAATCATCATCCAATAATTTTTTCCAATCCCACTGTTCCTCACCACCTTTTCCAAAATTCTTACCTTTATTCCACCATTTACCAAGTGAATCAATCAAATTAACAATCTTACCTGCCTTAACAGCAGCTAACATCCCCTTAAGTAAAGTATGATCTGCTCCCGCCACACCACTTGAATTAAGTGCATATAATTCTTTAGGTGTTAATGTTCCTCCCCTAGCCTGCTTATCTAAAGCATTCCTAAGAGTATTTGCATAATCAAGCAGTTCTGCTCTATCTGCAAAACCTGAGTTTGCATCAGGAGGAGAGTCACCAGCCCAGTCTCCATAACCATAATAATCTCTTACCCTATCTGGAGGAAATCCATATTTTTTTTCAAACTCATCCTCAGGCAAAGCATAAGCATCGGTATTCATTCGATTACCTTTCATGCTGTTTAAAGGAGGAAGATTATCCCTCAACCATTCTTCTTCTGCCTTAGAAAGTTTCTCTCCTCGTCTCTTGCGATCCATTATCGCAGAGAATATATCACCAGGAGTTGGTTCTCCACTTTCACCCTCTTTATTTGGTGGTTCACCAACACCAGGAAGACCTGGATCTATTGGTAATCCAGTCGTAATACAATAATACCTACCAAAGGCATCAGGAGTATTTGATGGAGGACCAGGATAGAATGCTCTATAATTATAAGTAGCAGGATCATTGGTCGCTCCAGGATTTTTTTGAACATCCCTAAACCAAACTGCTTGTTCTATTGTTAATTGACTACCCCAATAAGAATTATTAAAATTACTAGAACCATCCCAATCAGAAAGTTTCCCATCAATTCTAGCAAGATTAACAAACTTTCTATCTGATTGTCGAATATATCCTATCATCGTCCAAGGATAAGACCACGTATAATACATGGCAGCCATAGGTCCAAGAATATAACTTCTATCTGGACTTGCTCCAGTTATTGGTGGTTGAGCAACTCTTATAGTTCCATCTTCTTTAAACAATCCTGATGTATCTTTTGCTTCCTCTGAAGTCGTTGGATCTTCACCCACTGAAAAATCTGGTTGGATTACTCCAAGAGCATTTTCTTGACCACGCTCTGATGATACAAAATCAGGGTTAACTGTATTAGCAACCGTTGTCATGTAAGTCATGACACTATTAGTAGGACGCTCACTAAGCATCTGAAGTTTCTCGTCAATCGTAGTTGACTTCAGATGACCAAGTGCCTTTGAAAATGTATTCTTTCTCCTTCTTCCCATTGAGAAACCGACCCTATTATAAAGTATTTATTATGATATCAGCACTAGCATATTCTACAGTGCCTGTAGGCCATGCTACCACAGTTACCCTATTTGTGCTTGCTGTATCACTTACGACTTCTATACCATGCCAAACATCTGGATTAACCCATACAAATCTATTAGGTTTTGGTTCTACCTTATCAACACTACAATTTTTAAACTTCAAATTACCACCCCATGAGGATTCCCATACAGGATGTATGTAATAGATATAACCACCAGACTCTCTATGATATCCGCCATTAGTAGGATCTGCTGATTCTACATTAATTGCTTTAGGTAAAGCATTCATAGAAGAAAACAATGGTATCTCATCCTTCCATGCGTCTTGCCATAGATTTAAAGATTTTAATTTCGATTCTATCCATCCAGTCACCTCAGTATAAAGAGAATCTTTACTCTCCATATAAGTTGAAGACGTGAGATTAGTACTTAAACTAGAACTGGATTGAATGGTACTCCATTGCCCAGAACTTAAAAAATCATCAATAACTATTGCTGCCGTACTCATTCTTCTACTACCACACTACCAGCGAATCCACCATTCTTACCATCAGTATTTACAATCTTTGCGTCTGCAGTACCTTTATTAACATAGGTCTTCCTTTTAGAATAATCCTCATTCCACCTTATACCACCCTCCCAATAAACAGTTTTATTTGGGTCAAGTACATGTGCTTTTTTAATATGGTACGGCATGATACTATACTTTTTAGATATTTATTCCTTTACAATATTTCTTGCTAAATAAAAATAGGTAAATTGTCTCATAGTATATGAAAAGAATAGCAATTGCTTTTGGAATGTTATTGATGACAGTACCGTTTGCTAATCCATCTCGTGCTGATCTTACACACCGTATGACCAGTTCAACTCAGCTTACGGTAAATGGAGCTTATACGGATTCCACTCGTGTAGGTAGTACATATACTGTAAGTGGTACTAATATTAAAGTGGCATCCTCTGATGATCATTTTGGAAAACTACTAGCACCTAGTGGTACTGCTGCTTCAGTTCTTGATCCTGGTACATACGATATTAATACCGCAGGCTCGGCTTTTAGCTTCTCGGAAAGTTTTACAGCAGGAGATGCTGTAAATACTATCGGTTCAGGTGTAGACGTTGGTAGTGGTGTCGTAGCTGACATGCCAGCATTTGGTGAAACCTTAACGATGTCTGGTGGTGTTGCAGGTACATTAGCTGGGACAATTTTAAGTTCTGGTGTGACCACAGTAACTGCTGGTGGAGCTGGAACTTCAGCTACAGGCCAATTCGTAACTGAAATCCAACTTAGGTAGTCATGAAACATATACTAACAGTATTACTACTGCTTAGTAGTGCTGGTGCTGCAAGAGCAGTGCCAGTGGTACCTAATTTCACACAAGGCTCGATGACGAGCAATACGACTACTACGTCTACCGTAACTGAGACGATTAATAGTATGGATTATAATACAGGCTGGCAGTATGTAGTTACTGGTACAAACGTCGAGGCCAGTGGAAACCTAGTTCCAACAGGTGCAGGTTCAACAAACAATACAAGCGTAACATTAGACGGGGTGACTTCGCAATGGACAGGATTGAATCTAGATCAAAGACCAAATTTCACAATGACAACCCCTGGAGCGGCCTTTCAATTTACCGAAAGTTATCAAGGACCAGGCCTATCCAACCACACAATAATTCAAAGAACGACTACCATAAACAGCGTCACAGATACAACAAGTACCTTTACGCAATAGCCGCATTACTCGTAGGAAGTCCAGTTCATGCAGCAGACGTTGGAGGTGTTAGTGCAACAGCTAATCCAATAGCTAACTCCTCTGGCTCGGTAACCAATCAAGCAATACAGGTGCTCCAAGGCCCGTATATAACTAACACCTATGGTGGTGGTATTCAGTGCCAAGGACCAACCATGAATATCACTCCATATGCTTCAGGAACCGCTAATATTAAAAGACCATTTGAATCTGAATACGACGACCCCGTTTACGACGTTCATGATGCTGACGACGATGGACAAATAGATAACCCAGGAGATATTTTATATTACATGCCTACAAGAACAGGACAGAAAGATAGTTACAGTGTATCACTAGGTCTCTCTGCTACTTGGTCACGACCATTAGATAAAGAACTACAAGCACTCTGTAAAGAAGCATCAGGAACTCAAATAGCATTACAGAGACAAATGGTTGCTAATAAAAAATTAGACTTTGAAATTGCAAGACTTAAAAATTGCGGTGAACTTATGAAGGCTGGAATCATGTTCCATCCTAAGTCACCATACCGTGCAGTATGTGCTGACGTAATATTAACAAATCCACCTGGAATAGTCGCACAACATACACACGCACTACCTACTAATTCCCAGACTTCATCCTCTTCAACTCCCGAATCGCCCTCGTCCGATCCCTCTGATCTTCCATCCTCTGACGAACAGAGCGTTGATCAGTCTCCTGCTTCTTCCCAAGGACTTTTTGGATGGTTCCGATTGCCTTTTTTATCGCAGGACGGAAAACCCGAAGAAGAAGATCAGCCAGCGGCTTTGCTAGGAGGGCCGATCCAGTTGCAACGGTCGCAATCACAGCCGTTGTACTCGCCACCTGTGCTGACGGGAGGTACTGCTCCACAGCAGTAATGTCCTCATAAAGAATTACACATATTTGTTTACCAGGATTAAGAGGATCATTCTGTAACTCATATCCTGAAACCTTTTCCGTTTGATTCTGTGCTACATCTCCTATCCTTGGTTGATTAGGTCCAGGACATTCTGGTTCTTCTTGCTTTGGTATACTATCTGTAGGTGCTTCTGGAGTATCTGGTGCATCTGGTGGTGGTGCAATAGGTGGTGCTTTCTGTTCGTATGTCATCACCAACTGCTCTGGTTCATAATTCATAGCATTGTATGAAGGATATTCACCTCCAGGACACAATGTCATTACAGCATCAGGATCATTCGTTATAAGACTCTTATCAATAGGAACACCATTAACATGCCTTTTATTATCCTTGTGCATGTTTACACAACCAGGTATGTCGATAATTGGAAATCCAATAAGGTTGGTTACAGGAAAAAAATCAGGAACATGCGGATGATTAATAGTCAACGGCCTTTGATAAGGGATACCATGACTATAAATTTGAACTCTTGGTATATTAGGAATTGGATCCATTTCCATTCTTCTTAATAAATTTCTTCAAAACAGGTCCAGTTGTATCAGGAAACTGTTGAGTAAAATAATCATTAACTTCCTTCCTAACAAGTTCTTTCATCCTCTTCTCTCTTTTTTCATTTAACGATTTATAATTCATTTTAACAACTTGAAAAGAGAAAAGATTATATGATGAAAATAAGAATGCAAATACTGCAAGATAATGTGGTATCTTTCCACCAAAAAACTTCTGAATAGGACTCTTTGCATTAGGATCCTTCAGAGGTTTTTTAGGTTTTGGCATCATACTGTAAGTCAATCTTTCCAACCACCAGATTTCAACCAGTTATTATGATGGGGATTATCCCAACTGTCACTAATTTCATATGACGGAATTATAACTTCAGAGATATATCTTCTATTCTCTTTAGCAATATTCAAACTAGATTCTTCTAAAGTACCAACTCTACCATCTACTTGTGATGCCCACCAAACAGCACCACCTAACTGTGCTGCTAGGAATGTTATAACCGCTGCGGGTATTTTTAAATCTTTCATTTTTTAGAAGTACATCCGTATAATTTAGCACAAAGTGCTGCTGCAACTATAACACCAACAACAATACCTACATCACGCAAATTATTGTTAGGTGGTTCTACAGGTGGTAGTGGCAATTCTGGTTCAATTGTTTTTGTTACTTGTGGTAACGCTTGTTCTAATACTTTTTCCATAGTTTTTTACCCGTTCATTAGTGTTCCATGATGTCTACGAATTTCACGTAGTGTTTCAAAATCTTTTTGCTTAGTTCCACCATCGTATTCCCAAGCATAACCTTCAGTAATCATTTGTTCGTTAAGTGACAAGTCACCATCCCCGACATAAAGCCACCCAAGTAAGCGACCGTACTTCCCGACACCGCCAACAAGTTCAGTCCTAATAGTAAGCTCGTCGTCACCAGCAATGGTACTGTCCAGTTTCTCTTTGAGCCAGTTTGTTGCGTCGATTCCAAGTGCTTTTTCCTCCAAATCACGAGTACGTTTTTCAGGTGTGTCAACCCCTGCTATTCTAACACGTTCTTTCTTGTATAAGTCAAAACCTAAATCAATTGTAACATCGATAGTATCACCATCGAGAACTTTATCTATATTAGTTACTCGGAAGTTGTAACAAGACTTCCTACTCGGTGGGACCATCGCACCCATAATTGTACTCCATAAGTATAGTATATAGCATTAAGTTGCTACTTCTTCTTGTGGTGAAGTTTGAAACTTACGAGGTCTTGGATATAAAACTCCACTCGTTGGTCTCTTTTTATAAGTATGTTCTCTATTAAAATCTTTTGCATTCCAATGTGCCTGTCTATTTGGGGTTCCTACATGATCCATAAATCTCCATCCAGCATTTGGTGCAGTTCCACCACTACCACTCTTAATTTTTAAACAAGGTTTA
>VTLG01005658.1_pt1 | contig 77812 bp, 116 predicted proteins | sample 4694571 | NCBI WGS metagenome assembly VTLG01 (sample SAMN12604809, study PRJNA352737) | marine metagenome | biome: ENVO:00000447; feature: ENVO:00000209|ENVO:00000569|ENVO:01000036; material: ENVO:00002151; isolation source: viral sequences binned using virsorter ...
ATGTTCAACTTGTGCAGGATGTCTTGCCATATTTGGGTTCTGGCATTTGGTGACAAGTGCCATCCCAGTTGCTCCACATCTGCCTTAACCTGATCCTGGGAGACAGTTCCCGTTTTATTTTTGTATATTGCTTCTGCTGCTGCTTGCACATCACGCTTAGAGGAATTACGATGAAGAAGAGGTTTGCGATTGTTGGATATGGTCGCAAACCTGATCTTTGCCTCTTCGCTATCGAAATGGACCGCTTGTGCCATCCATCCTGGTATTTGTAATATCTCTGACACTCTTTCCCTATGATAACAGTTTATTCCGTCTTTCGTCACTGCATCATAATATACCACGCTTCCATCCGTCTGTACTCCTGTATCCCTTATATCCTCTGCTAGATCGTTGACCGCTTGTGGATCTGTCCCACTCACCCGACCTGGGTTGATCCAGTCGAATTTAAGGTCAGACCACAGGACCATTTCCTTATCACCCACTAGGGTGACCCCATCCACATCGTAAGTTGATGGTTCATAGGTCCAGTTTGAAGGGTCGCATGCTGATGCGTCCCAGTACCCACATAAAAATGGGTTCGTGTCGCTTGTGTCTTGAGCAGTGTTAAACTCTTGGTTCAGAGCACCGAATTTGCCGTAGGTCATGATGTAGTAGCAGGAACTCTCCTGCGAATTGACTTTGGTATTCTACACCGGATGCTCTCCCTTTATCCTAGTCTGTTACAATTGTTCATATACCCAATGGGTTTGCTGCTCTGATGCGTTCCTGAATCTTGGCATGGTAGTCCGCATCCAGTTCGGTGCCTGTGTACTCTCGGTTGCATCTCATTGCTGCTATAGCAGTAGATCCAGAACCCATAAAGCAATCAAGGACGGTATCACCACGGTTAGTGTACGCTCTAATGATCCGCTCAAGGATCTCCAGATTCTTAACCGTCGGATGCCACCCCACATAGTCCCTAGAAGTCGTGTGGTTGTTCTTTTCCCAGATGCAAGTCGGAATAGCACCCTCTGTGTATGCCTTGCCTGTTCGTATGTTCTTCTTGAGTTTCCTTTCAACCCTAATATCCGCATCGTTGAATAGGAAATCCTTACCCTTCGAGTAGCACCATGCGTATTCGTGCTTGCGTGCAAAATTCTGCTTAGAGCGTCCACCCCAGTTATATGACCAGATGATTTCATTCTGTGCTTCAAGTTTGTTGTAGGCAGACAGCATGAGTTTGTATTGAAGGAACGTGTCTGTCTTCAGCGTTCCCCATACGACCAGCATGCGGTTGGGTTTGAGCACTCGCACGCATTCATCAGTCCACTGCTGGCACCAGGTGAGATACTCTAGTTCATTGGACCACTGTGAGTCCCATCCCTTGCCGTCATCGAACCCAATAAAATACGGTGGATCTGTAAGGACCAGATCCACCGATTCGGTTGGTACTGTCTTAAGATACTGTAGACAGTCCAGATTGTGTATCATAGGTCTTCATCCATGGGAAATCCTGCGGAAATCCATCTAAGAAGAACGCACCTGAATTAACTGTCTTACCACCGTGTTGGTTGTAGATCCAGTTGCCTTTCTCATCCTGTACTTCCACGGCAGCACGGACAGTCTCCTTATTTGCCTCATAGAATTCTACGCGGTCGGGATAGACTGCTAGGAATACAACATCGTCATAATCCTGGTCTGGACGGATTTGCTGCCATCTGAAGTGAGTTCCCTCACCCCACAGAAATGATCCTTTGATCTCCTTCTTGCGTTTCGTCCCCGTAATGAAGGTGATACGGTCGTGGTCAGAATTCTCTGCACGTTTTACAGTCTGACCAAGACTCTCAGCATACTCTTGATAGAGTGCTTCAAAGTGCTTTCCCTTCTTTTTTGAAGAGAGGTTTTTCAGATCCTTGAAGACTGTGTTTTGATAGGGGTCCTTGGTAAGACCTTCCTTGATTGCCAAGTAGGTCTTAGTCTTAGTGAAAGCGTCAGCGTTGAGCATGACCTTGCCTCCTTTTTGAATTTACTCTTATATTATACACCCATCAGAGTGCTTGTGTCAAATTGGTGGACAGTTTGAAAATTGGCGCGTTTAACCCTCGGTCTGCCCATCATCGAAGACAAACCAACCTGTGGCAATATATTTGACATCCTGTGTGACGATACCCTTGTGCATATGAGTATAAGCAGCAGACCAGATAACGCATTTGCCTGCCTCTGCTTCTACCTTATGCCCTAGAATCGGAAACTCTGTACCACCCCCACAGTCATTCAAATAGATCATCCATGCAAATATTCGCGATGCTGCATGGTAATTAGCATGCTCACAGTGTAACTTGTGGTATCCTCCACCAGACAGATACTTTTGGATATTATAAGACTCATGCAACTTCCATAGACCTAGATGAGTATCAATTTCAGGATGGTCCTGTCTATACTGACCCATCCCCTTCTCTAATCCACCTAAGATAAGGTCATTAACAGGATTGTCCTCAGAGAAGAGCAAAGGAATATCAAGAGAATCCTTTTCATGAGGTTTTACTGCTATACCCTCATCACAAGATAAGACCGTTCCCTCTGAATACTCTTGACCATCTGCCCACTTTATAACTGACTCACAATCCTCTAAGCAGTGATGATACTCATTAATGAAGTTTATCATCACTTACATCTTCCTCATAAAATACAGTTTCTCCATATCCTATCATGAGTTGCTTCCACTTATCAGTAGGTCCATTCTCATCATACTCCTGCTTATATGCTTCTAAAATCGATTCTTCATTCTCTTGTCCTGGGTTGGTAGTCCACTTCCTAACCCAATAGTCCTTATCCTCATCATAAAAATACCCCTTTGCTTCTATCTTCTCAATAAATGTGGGTTCTTTCTCTGGCAACGGTTTACCCAAGAAATAATTCATAATCCACGCATAAATCCTATCCATCTCTAAAATCCGTTGATTACTAGGGGCAAAAGTTGATGCTCTGCTTGTTGTATTGCTCTCGTCAATGATCTAATAGTGTCATCAGGAAGAATAGGCACTGTCTGTTGTTTTATTACTACACCAGAATCTAAATGCTCTGTAACGAAATGAACTGAACAACCTGTTTCTTCATCACCGCTCTTGAGTGCTTGTTCTACTGCATTCAATCCTTTATATTTGGGAAGCAATGATGGATGTAAGTTTATGATACGTCCAGCAAATGCCTCACAGAACTTCTTAGATACTATTCTCATCCAACCTGCCATTACTATCATATCAACCTGATACACATTAAAAAGTGCAATGATTTCATCCTCATTCTTACTGTAACACGACTTTATATCTAACCTCTCTGCTCTCTTCTTTGCACCACATTTTTTCTTGTTGTACACCATCAATACAACATCATGGTCAGGACAAGCGTGAACAATGTTTTCAAAATTTGTTCCTTCACCGGAACACATAACACCAAGTCTCATATTAAAGAATCCCACTGACGTGTTAGATAGTTAACTTCATGAACACTGAAATACTCCTTACACACTTTAATCGCCTCCTCTTTAGAATCAGTAACAGTCAAAAACTCTACATGAGTCAGTCTATCCGGATACTGTGAATGGAGTGGAACATGTGCTGACCACTTCACGGGACTATAGGAGAATTGCTCCAATAATAAATCCTTTCGCGAATGAAATACAAACTACTTGATAGTCAGTAAGACCCCACTTGTCTTGACACTTCCTGATAAGTGCCTTATCCCATTCAACTACTTTGTCGAATGCTTTTTTCATTGGTTTCCTCAGTTGATACATGACTATTTACTCTCCAATTCAATTTGAATTATATTATTGATACTTTCAGACATCTGACGATATCCAGTACCAACATAGACCTGTCCAGCAACTACAGTCACAGTACAAATACCCCAAAAAACATAATAAAGGTTTGATTTAATTTGATGTCGAAAATTGGTCATAGTCTAATTGAGGGAGGGTGTCTTGTAAGATCACACTATAATTTGCTCTGGTTTTCATCTCTAATTTTACCAGAAACTTGCACATTTGTCTAAGGTCATCCACATTAGAACAAGAATCAATCTCACGTGAGATCTTTTCATACTCAAACTGTTGTGTCGTATTGACTAAGGTTATGTCATCAGGGTCCATTAGTATCCTCCAAAAGGATCATCATGAGGATCATAAAGTGTCGTCATTATACCAGACTTTATATCTTTTTGATACTCCTTATATAATTTGTTCTCCATTTTATGTGCTTCTTTCTCCCACGGTTGATCTTCATAATCAGTTTCAGAATAGTCCACACCTTTCCAATATCGCTTGCCGTATTTATCCTTAAGATTGCCCTTTACATGCTGATAAAGATGCCACAGTTCATGTAGCAGCGTCTCAATGTACAATTTTGGTTTCATTGAGTGACGTAATTCCATTTCAAAATCACGTGGTCTGCTATCAGGTGGAACATTCCACATCCACCCATAAACCTGTTCACGCACAAGTCCTTTATGCTCTACATGCAAATCAATGGTATGTCTGGGCAAATACTTTGCCACAAACCATCGTGCCACACTCTCACAGCGACGCTTGCTGTACCCATAACCAGAATGACTAAGATAAAGCATAATTAATCGCCACACTCGTTACACGTACACCCCAGTTCATCATCCATACAAAAGATGCAATGAAAACAAGTTTGTCAATGGTAGAATACTTCATAGAGAATTGCTTTACCATGACACTATAACACCCCTCCAGGCGATCCTGCAGGGGTCTGTGACAGTTCTTAGGGTGTCCTATCAGTTATGTACCTAAGACTCTTCTACATTAGGTGTCTCTCCTGCTTTATCTGACTGATAAAATGCCATATAAGCAAAATCTGTATCATCATGACCATAAGTACCAGCACCATGAACACCAAATGAATTTAACCAAATACTTCCTACACCATCACCAGGACCACATTGATCACCTGAAGTAGCAGTTGTACTTACCGTCGAACCCTTCTGTTCCCACGATCCAGAACCATTATCTTGCCATGTTTCATTCTTCCATCCACTTCCAGTCCAAATAAACCTAAAAACTGCCCATCTACCATTAGTAGGTATCGTACCAGTACCCATATTTGCTTCTCCCAATCGTGAAGCAAATGCATCTCCAATAGTATCCATGATCACATTACAACCTGAGTTGAAATAATGAACCATACCATAGACCTGATGAGAACCAGTGTTAGCATTAATGGCATACGGCATCTGAGACCTACAAGAGACAAAGTAAAAACAAATCTCAAAAGTCCAAGCACCGCCCCAATCAAACGAAGGAATCACTCCTGCTGCTGTTCTGTAAATATTCGCTGTACTAGACGCTTTAGTGTCATATCTTCCAACTCCATGACTACCCCAGTTTGGAGGTACACTTCCTAGCGTAGTATCATTAATATCTACTTCACCAGTATTCACAGTGAAAGGAAGATCACCAGCAGTTCCATAATCTAAATGTCCAACACTCCAATCCCAAAAATTAACTGCTCCTGCTGAGGTATGCTTCCCACTATCTGCTCCACCCCCACCAGAAGGAACTGGTGTGGCAAAAGATTGAACACCCCCACCCATTCCTGCAAGTCCTATTAAAGGTCTTTCTTTAGGATACCACAAATTAGACATCTTTCAATTATGCAAAGTTAGTAAGATTACCTAAAATGGTAAAAGTAGCACTTGCCGTCTTAATTGCTTGGTAAGTGTAGACATCAAGACCAGATGAAGCACCTGTTGATGGGTCTGATCCTCCTGCCCAATAAACAGGAAGAACAGCACCAGCATCTACTCTGGCACCAGTTGAATAACCAGCAGCGGCAGCAGTAGTAACTATAGTGACCGCAAATGTTTCACCGATTGCAAGATCGGTATTGATTCCCGCAGTTGTTGTAAAATTAGGATTAGTTGTTGTAGATTCAGCAGTCGTGAAATAATGAACTCCACCATGATTAAGATTGATAGTGAATTTATTACTTAACTTATCACCAACAATATTACATCCTTCCAACAAGAATCCAGTAAATCCTGCACCTGAATTAACAGTAAGTTTACCACTCGTAGTTGCAGCAGCAGATACAATTACATTTGCTAATGAAGTTTGACCTGCAACCGTAGCAATACCAGTAGCAACATTTACGTTTGCTAACGTAGTCTGACCTGCAACCGTAGCAATACCAGTAGCAACATTTACGTTTGCTAATGTGGTCTGTCCTGCAACCGTAGCAATACCAGTAGCAACATTTACGTTTGCTAACGTAGTCTGACCCGACACAGTAGCAGTCGCAGCAGTCGCAGCAGCGGATACATTAGCATTTGCTAAAAGAGTCTGTCCTGCAACTGTAACAATACCAGCAGTGACATTTGTGTTAGTAAGATTAGTTTGTCCAGAGAATGTAGAAATACCAGCAAGAACCTGAAGTCCATTCCTTGCAGTAATCAGTCCAACCGAATCTATATTAGTTACATCATCATAAGTTAATGTTTTAGCAATAGAAACATTTCCAGTAAATGTTCCATTCACAAATGATGCTGTAGTTCCTGAACAATCTCCAACAAAACTTTGAGCAGTTGCAACACCTGCACTACCTGAAACAGTGAAACCAACCCCTACCTGAAAATCCTGTTTGGGATCATTTGTGCCTATACCAACACCTTCGCTATCTGAGGTAAAAATATTAGGATTACCTAATTTTGCTAATTCTCGTGCCCTTGACATTGATACACAAAATTTTTAGTTATTTATATTGTCATCAGGTCTGCCCCACACTCATGGAACAGCATATAGAATTGCCACAATACTTCTACTTCAAATTCATGAAAGGTTAGATTATCTTTACTAGTATCTATTCTCCTACAAGTATCCTTGTCAATAACAATAGTCGGAACAGTAGGATGTTTCTCAGGAGCAAATAAGTAACAATCAAAATCTTCTGGTAACTCTGCAAGTGCATCAGCAATAGGTGATGTAATCCTTGTACTAATACCTAAAATTAAATCTGCATGATTTGAAGCATACTCTACCCATGGTTTATGCCAAGGTTGATCCTTACTCAAAGCACTCAAGTGAACAGCATCAGGAGTAAAACAAAATTTACCCAAATATCTGTTCATATCACTAGAAACATGATGCGCAATGGCAAGATTGCCACCATTCCCAATGATAGCAATGCTTTTAGAACACTTAATTGATTCAACTACTGAAGAAATCATCGCTAAAGATTGCTTTGTCATCAATGTACACATCTCCTGAATACTTACCCATGATTAGTTCTGTATATCTACAACCCCAATCTAACAACTGTTGTTCTGTATAATTATACCATCTTTTATATGCATATTGAATGGTATCACCATCAAATCTGCCTTCAGGATTCTGTGTAGGTCCACATCCTCTTGCTGTATGATACACGATGATGTTTCCCTCGTCAAACAATTTATTGAGTTTATCAATTCTCTCATAATAAACATCACCAGTACCAAAATTTGGACCTGGAATATGTTCACAAATTGTTCCGTCTATATCTACTATATATTTCATTTTGATAAGAATTTAGTTACTTCTTCAACATCTGAAAGTCTATCCACTGCTTGAGTCCTCCTAGGAATTTTGAAAGGAACAACAGGTACTTTACCAATAAATCCTATCGTATCCAAACTATTACATGCTTCAACTGCTTTCAAGTCATAACTTCTAAAATTAGCAATAGTTTCATAATCATACACATATAAACCAGCAATACCTAACAACTGCGCTTCCATCTCAGGTTTTCTTACTAACCAAATAACGTGCCCATTATTAACTACTGCTTTGACACAATCCTCATCTAATATATCTTCCTCACTTACTTCATATACTGCTTGAGTCATCTTATGCTTGTTTTGAACAGTATAATCCACCATCCAATCAATATCCGATGGACTCATACAGGGTTCATCACCCTGTAAATTAACAATATAATCTGGACGATAATCTAATGTGTTAACAAGTGATGAAACTCTATGAGTACAGGTAGAACAGGGTTCAGTAATCTTACAATCATATCCATCAGATTTAACCACATCATAAATCTCTTGATCTTCTGTTGCTACCACAACATGATCAATATTAGAACAGCGCGAAGCAATCTTACATACATGTAGTATTAGTTCCTTACCTAAAATTTTATGCAATGGTTTCCCTGGGAATCTTGTAGATCCCATTCTTGCTGGAATAACACAGGTAATCATAATTCAGGAATCAATTCAGCAACAGAAGGATGATACTCTATCTTATCATACATTTTTCCCTTCATCTCTAGTTTATCCATTGCTTTCTCTTTAGAGTATAGTGGTAAGGGAACACCTTCAGTCATTATTCTCCCAGTTGAATTACCATAAAACCAATCATCCCACTGTCTCCCATGATTTTCTGTCAATCTATTAGAATGAAAATTCAACATATAAAGTGACTCTAACAGTTGTTCAGGTGTTTCTCTCTTATGAGGGCACAAGAACAACTTAACCAAACTACCAATAATATGACGATCATCTACATTTTGAATCCACAAGTTTTCAAATTTCTGATGAATCTCTTCTCGATTAGCGTAGGTATCAATGGTACTCTCTCTTTTAAATGTATAGTAAATATCTCCCACATCATAATATCTAACATGAGCACCACTGTAGTATGCGAACAGCGTAGCAGATGTAAACAATGAAAAATAAAATGCCTTGAATTTTCCCATCGCAACAGCAATTCCTAACTGCCACTCTTCAATACCAGGATCAGTGTAAATGCTAGTAATATGCACATTCTCTAGTCCTTCACATGCAAATGCATGCCACCATTCATCTCTCTGCTCAGCAGGTGCCATTGCTGTAACAGGTTCATCAGTGCTATTAACAATATCCCTCAAAGTTTGCCAATACACTTTATTCATATCAATACCTGTGGCAATATCCCACTTAGGAAGAAAGATGCACACACCCCTTCTTTCCTGTCTTGGCACAAGTGCATCCGCATAACAAAAGGGACTAGCACCCAAATGATAATAATGTGATGGTTTAGTGAGTTTATTAGCGAGGTACTCACTCCAAATATACACACTGGAACACATGAAGTCTGCATAAAACTCCTTACGTCCCATAGTCTCAGTCTGGACACCTGGTACAAAATTATAATCTAAGAACTGATCTGTACCTGCCCAATAATTGAGGATTTCTTTAGTACCAAATCGACTCATAACGTATCATCAGTATTAAATAAATTATTCATCTCCGCTTTAGTGAGGATGTCCTTCTGATAAAACACCTTCAACATCTTATTCAATTTTCTTTCTAATATCTTATGTGTCTTCAGGTCATCTGCATCCCAATCAGGATTCAACATCCATTGACCTTCAACATACTTATATTTCTTCTTATACCAATTCTTAGGTTCTATAACATCCTCAAACAACACATAGTAATGAGGAATGTCTGGAATCATATCATCTTTGATCCACCACTGACCTAAATCCTCATCAAATCTGATAGGAATAAAATCTGGGAACAGGTAAACACTCTCACCGACTTCGTTACAAAGAGTCTTCATACTCACCAATAATGATAGATCTATTATATATCAGATGCCCACAGATGTCAATCAGTAGATGTAAACTATGTCTCCATTATCACCACCAGAAGGTGATCCACCAGATTGAACAGTTCTAGCACCTATAGCATTTTGACCCATAGTAACACCATTAGCAGTAAGAACTCCACAAATAGACAGGTTACCAGCACCAGCAGCACCACCCATCGTAATTCCTGTACCTACTTGCAACATATCACCAGCATTGGTTTGAGTAATACCAACTCCTGTTGTAACAGCAGCATCTGCCACTTTTACTCTGGCAATACTATTAGTCATAATATTAATTGTATCACCTGACTGCGTTCCTTTTAGTTCTATATTCGAAGAATCTGCATTAATTACAAATGTAGTTGTAAGACCAACCACAAATTCTATGTCAGGTTCTGTCGCATCCAGAATACTCACTACACTACTAGGAACATTAGTGCCAATACCTATCTTTCCACTCCCCTTGATCCGCATTTTTTCGGATCCATCTATTCTAAAATCAATGTCAGAATTACCAGTCTCACTTGCTTCATCTGCCTGAAGACTTATAGATCCACCTGATCCATAAATGTAAGAGATTGGTGTTCCTGATGCATCAGTATCTTCTAATCTAAGTCCTGGCGTAGCACTCTTAATATGAAGTGATCCCAAAGTAGTACTACCTGAGAATGTAGTAACTCCTGTAACTTCTATGTTAGTAGCAGTAATACCATATCCCTGTGCCAGAATTGCTTTCTGGGACGTAATAATACCAGTAGAGTCTACGTTCGCTACATCTTCATATGATAGAGTTCCACCAACTTCTACGTTTCCACTAAATGTTGCTGCAACTCCAGTAACATTACCACTAAATGAAGTTGCTGTAATAATACCGCTAGTAACCACCAACCCCGATCGGGAATCTATTTCATCCGTGAATGTGGCAATACCACCACAGTTCATTTGATTTATACTAATATCTGGATCACCACTCAATCCTGTTGACTTAGCATTCAAAGTGGTTGCAGTAATGATACCCGCTTGACCGCTGATATCAACTGATCCAATATTAAGTACTTGGGTCGGACTGTCACCTACAGCAGAACCAACATCTGCTAAAGTGGTTGCTTTTGTAATCGCCATTATCGACAGATTTTCTAGTTATTTAGCTACTAAAGCATTCTCTGATTAGGTGCACCTAAAATATAATTACCTGCTATTACAACTCTTCCATCACATCTGTTATTAGGAACACTATGTTTAATCAAACCTGGAAAGATCACAATCTTACCCTCATCTGGTTTTGCCTTCCTTCCACTTGTATCAAAAACTAATGGGGAAGACCCTTTAGGAGATCTGACATAATAAACAAAAGAATAAGCACAATTATGTATATGTGAACGAGTATAGTCACCTTTATTATAAACCACCCCCCAACAATCAAGTAAGTATAATTGATGCTTGATAATATCAGGGGCATTAATGGGTCCACCCATTCTATTCATAATTTCATTCTGTACCCAACCATCCAGCATATCAAATTCAACAGACTGCATCTTCCACTGAGTCATCAAAGTAGCCTTTACATTTGTAGATCTTCCTTGCACATCACCACAGTCCAATATCTGGCGAATAAATCTATCCTTCAAATCATTATGTAATGAAAAATCAGACTCCCACACCTCTTGATATTCTTTTACTTTCATGCTAATATCCCATTACTATAAGAGTTTATCATGCCTGCTTACGCCGAAGTATATCCTTTATTTAATATACCAGTATTTAAGATAAAAGTCAATGAATTTGATTTTGATAAAGCAAATAAAGACTTAGAAGAATTGGAATATGAGAGAACAAACCATGGTGATGGATGGATGACTAAAGAACAGTCATTACTAACACTACCACAGTTTAGTGAAGCAGAGAAAGTAATAAGATTCACTCTACAATACTACCTCTATGAAGTTCTAAAAATAAAAGAGGAACATCAACCCAAACATGTATGTTCATGGGGAATCTATCATGATGTAGATGACTGGTGCTTTGACCATTTACATACCAATAGTCTCTTTAGTGGAGTTTTCTATACCAATGTCCCTGAAAATAGTGGAGAATTTATTGAGTTCTGTCATACACAGTCAATCCCAACATGGTGTCCTTCCACACTAGAACCAGGTGTAAGCGAATTTAATCTCCACAACTCAAAGTCTTGGAAATTTAAAGTACAACAAGGAGATATGATATTATTCCCTTCTCATGTCCTACATCAAGTTCCTGTCTCTAAAACAACTGAAAAGAGAAGATCTATTTCTTTTAACTACTTCTTGACTGGTAAATTTGGTCTAAAAACTGCTTATGCAGAATTTACCTAAACCGTAAAGGAACCAGGACTAGTATATGTTGTAGCAGATCCATTTAGATCATAAGTGATTGCTGGACCACCCTGAGTACTACCAGTATTGAAACTTGCACCTGTTTCATTAGATACATCACCAGGCAACGTCCAGTTTCTGATCAAACCTGATCCTCCGCCACCACCTCCACCAGTGTTGGAGTCAAAGTTAGATCCACCAGATCCTCCACCATAATATCCAGCACCCCCACATCCTCCACCATAACAGGCAGGAGCACCTGTGAAGTAACCTCCACCGCTTCCTGAGCAACCTCTACCACTGTGGTTGCCACCACTACCACCGCTTCCACCAGGTCCATATCCACTATTATTTGTCGTACCACCTCCACCACCTTGACAGTTTGGTTTTGGTCCTCCATTAGTGGCATTAGCACCACCACCTTGACCACCTGTTCCACCGGTCTGGGAACCTTCACCACCACCGCCACCAGCAATAATTAACTCATTACCGTTTCCTGGGCTACCAACATCCACACGTGCCATATTTCCACAACCTGGACCACCTGTGCTGTGATAAAACGTAACACCACCTGCTACATCCCACGTACAATAATTCCTACCACCAGATCCACTGGGACTTCCACCATTACAAGTAATAGTTAATGTATTAACTCCACTATGCCACTGTCTCCAAGTTCCACCATCTTTTATATGACCCTCTTGAATATCTCTCCAAGTTCCACCATCTTTTACGTGAATACCTGATGATTCTCTCCAAGTTCCACCATCTTTTACGTGTACTGGCATGATTTTTTACGCAAAGTATTGAGAAGTAGTAGGTGCCGTAGGCCATAGAGAAGCATCAGTAAAATCTTGATAGGTTTCTCCAGAACCTATTGCCTTACGTACACCGAAAGTTCGAATGTTACTAATAGCCGCAGGTTTATCTCTAAGTGTTTGTCTATATGTCTTAGCGGTATCAGATACGGTCTTACCCTGTTCTATCGCTTGAAGAACAATATGATCCGATGCTGCTAATCTCTTATCTCTCTCTTCTCTCACTTCCTTCCATGTCTCAGCATCTTCTGCAGTTAACTCATCTGCACTAAGTGTAGTAACAGTATATGTTGCTGTGATGGTCTTAGCACTATTATTCTTTACCCAATTACCTTCTTCAGCATCATATGCCCATTTCTGGTCATAATTTATGCTACTTGGAACTGGATACACATAAGTCCAAATAGTATATGTAACGGTACAGGTCTTAGCCGTGTTATCTACAGTCCAATCTTCACAAGGATCAGTTACACAAATTTGATTATCCCCAAAACCAGGATAATTATTAATCAACAACAACCATCCATCATTCTTGTTAAGATACTCATCACTCACAAGTGCTCCATTATCAAAGTACCAGCGAGGATGGGACCTTGTAGTTTGCAAGGAAGGAATATAATATCTCTTGGCACGTTGTTGCTGCTGCCAAGAATCTGTTTTATTTGGAAGTGTATCGGGGAGCCACCAAGTCTTATCCCCTTCAGTAAAGTATCCCATAGTTGTTGACTACGTTAGTAATTTTTCTAGTAGATATAATATATATCATCAGTAGATGTAGACTATATCGCCATTATCGCCACCCGAAGGTGATCCACCTGACTGCACAGTTCTAGCACCTATAGCATTTTGACCCATTTCAACACCTGCTGCATTAGTAACAGTGCCAGCAGTAAGAATCCCACACATAGACATATTACCAGCACCAGCAGCACCACCCATTGTGATTCCTGATCCTACTTGTAATAAATCATTGGTAGTCATAGTAACACCAGCTCCAAACTTTGCGCTACCACCAGTAACAACACCACATACAGATAGATTTCCAGCACCGCTGGCACCCCCCATAGTGATTCCTGTTCCTACCTGCAAGTGATCATTAGCAGTAATAGTTACACCAATACCAACCAATGCTGAAGCAGCAGTTACCCCAGTTGCTACAGTCTCAAATACTTTTACATTGTTATGATAACAGGTTACTCCTGCACCACCTGCTGCACCGATCATAATATCATCAGCAGCAGATATCACACTAAATGTATTAGAACGTATCTTTAAGTGTGTAGAGTCTGCCTTGATAAAACTATCAGCAGTACCATCATGATAAATCTGCATATCATTGGCGGCACCAAAGTTAGCCTTGATATTATCACCATGAGTAGAAGCAGCAGATACAGTAACATTTGCACCAGTAAGATCTCTGGTAAATGTTCCTGAAGTTCCAGTTACTGATCCACTATATTGATTAGCAGTTGCTACTCCAGCAGTAACATTCCCTAAAGTAGAAATACCACTAACAACAAGAGAACTGGTCGATACATTATCAGTAGCAGCAATTCCAGTTAAGTTAGCACCTGATCCAGAAAATGAAGTAGCAGTGATAACACCAGAACAATTCAAGTTTGTACCGGTAACACCTATCGCAAGATATCCATCAACTTGAGTTGTAATTCCGGAACGAGTAGCATTCGTGGACATACCAGCACGAACTGCCTCAGTACTAAATCCAGCCTTAGGAGTATAAGTAGGAGAAGCATCCAGAACCCCTGCTGTCAGGGTTCCGGTAACATTAAGAGATCCATTTATAACTGAATCCCCATCACCACTTAGAGCATCTGCAACTACAAAATTCTCAAAAATCTCAAACTCTAGAATATCATCTGCTGCCGCAGCTTGCACCAAACTAACAGTAGTACCATCAGTAGCAGTGTAGTCCTTACTCTGTACTAATCTAATACCATTTCGATAAACATCAATCATATTGATGTTATAACCACCAGATGGTTGGAAATCCTTTTGAAGAGCAGTCGCTGTGAGATTGATTCTCTTACTATTTTGAGTACCCGTGAAGGTTGAATTTTGACCTAGGTATCCCATGCCAGTACTTTTTTAGTTATTTATCCATGAATATATTTATTCATCATTCACATTAAAGGAAATGCTATCTTCCCCACCTCCCATAAAATCCAGCGAAACAGTATCCGCTGCATAATAATTATCTTCAGGGAACTCCGCACTTACATATCCATCAATGGCTGTATTACCATATCCAACATCAGACCAATCATAATCTGGTGAAAGACTAAGAAAATCATATGAGTCTGAATCCTTAGTGTCTTGCAATTCAAGATACTCAATATATTCTGTTAAATCATTGAGATGATTCTCAATATACTTCTTCAATTTTTTATACTTAGTGGAATCATTCATTTTAATACTCCTTTAAAAATGTCATTGTGATGAATATCTGGATATCCATCACTCTTTACAAGTTCATCCTCATTTAATAATACAGTAGAATTTAAGATAATGTTACCTGAAACAGTAACTCTATCCTCTTTACAATCATAAAATGGATAAACACAATGGTGCAATTGACTAGGAAAGAACAACATCGTTCCCTCAAACTTAGGACTCATACGATATTCATGAGTCCTTCTCTTCCCTAGTATATCATAATATTCAAAATGGAAGTTAGATGCTGCTTGTGTATTAGCATCTCTAGATCTTCCTGATTTATTCTGTTCCTCATAATCTGTAGGTATCTTCAACCAAATAACAAAACTATAGATACCAGCATGATTATGAACAGGATTGAAATCATGTTCTTTTTGAAAATTTACCCACCAAGGATACATTAACCAAGGATGTTTCCCTATACAAGGAACATCCTTTGACCTAGTATTTCCATAATGCTGTTCGTATACATTGCATAAAGGAACTACCTTCTTTCTAAAGAACCATTTATCCTTATCAATAAGTTGATAACTCGCACTAATATTACCCGCTAATCTACTCTTTAAAGATATACTCCTGTCATCAATACACTTCCAAATATAATCAATTTCATCTTGATCTAATTTTACCTGTAACCATCCTATATTAGCAGGAGTCACAACTTGATATTCAAATCCAGGTCCAGATTCATTCATGATAATAAGATTTTAAATCCTTTGCATATTGACATCTAAATCCATTAGATAAGACATAATGAAAAAATGCCTGATGATAATAAGTATCATCGTTTTTTCTAAACCTCCTCATAATACCTTTATGTCTTGATGGTAAAGGGTCTCTCCAATGAGGTCGTTCACATCCTTTATATACCATAGCATCTCCAGGTTCCAAACAAACAGATACATTATCTTGATCCACTGTTTTTAATGCAATAGGCCAACACTCATCTAAATTAGAACCTATATGAACAGTCACCGATATCTCACATGCATCCCTATCTAAATGCCTCTCTAACTCTTGACCTACAAAATAAACTCTATCATAATAATAAGTATCATATAACTGGGATCCAATAATGTCCTCTATTTCACGACGAATTAAACTATGTATTTCCTTATATTGAGGATGACTATAAACAGAAAGAGATCCATCTACCTGTTCTTCTAGTTCTTTATATACATATTGATCTCTATATTTTCCAGTATAAGTTATTTGACCTCTTACATTAGGAATAGGTCTGTACAATTCTAAAGGATTCCATAATTTTTTAATTATTATATATCCATTATCATCAAAGAACTTATGTCCTGTGACAGATGTACCAGTATTCTGTCTCTCAGTTCTTTCTTCTTCTAACCTACTGGTTAACTGTTCCTTGGTCTCTATTTTCATTATCTTGAACAATCATATGCACAGTGACTACGTACTCCATCAGCAAGAACATAATGAAAAAAGATCTGATGATAATAATATTCTACTTCCTCATATCTCCCTATCTTTTTCAAAAACCAATCTCTCTTTCTAGGTTGGGGAGAAGGCATGGGATCTCTCCAATGTGGTCTCTCACATCCTTTATATACCATTCCATCACCAGGATTAAGAACACAAGATCGTTCCTCACCCTCTACTAATACTTTCTCATATGTATCATCATATGTGGAAGGAGTTTCAATCTTAATAGGCCAATCCTTCAACTCATCAGGAAGATTCGTACCAATATGCACAGTTACAGAAATTTCACAGGCATCTCTATCAGCATGTTTATCCAATACCTGTCCAGGAAAATAATATCTATCATAATAATATGTATTATAAAGTTTCCTACCAAGAACTTTCTCTAACTTAAGACGAATATCAGTATGAATAGTTCTATACATTGGATGCCAATACCTTGAACATGAACCTTCTACTTGTTGTTCAATAAGTTCATGCTCAAAATGAGTTGGATCTTTATCAAAGAAATTTAATAGTCCCTTTACAGGAGGAACAGGATGATAAAGTTGTGCAGGATCCCAGATATTCTTTATTATAAGATATCCATCCTTATCAAATTGCTCATTACGAGTCCATGAAGTGCCAGTGTTAACCTTTACTTGGAGATCTAATACTTCTGCGTCCATATCCCTACTTCCAACGAGGTCCAACAGTCCATCCAACAATAGACTTACGTATTCCTTTTGTTACCTTCAATACTCTATGTTGTGTGCGAGAATCAAATAACATAACGCATCCACGTTGTCGGGGTGCAAAATACATCTGCCCTGCTTCATCAAGGAACTGAACATTTCCTCCTTCATACTCATCAGGAGCAGAAAGTTGTAATGCAAAAGATAACTTCCTTACCATCTCTATCTTTTCAGGTAGATAGTCTTGTGCTAATCCATCAGCACGATTACCCACTGCTACGGGTTTATATTGACCAGAAAGTCCTGCATCATTATGCCATCCATAATACTGTCCTTCTTCGTAACGAGTATATTGCATACTCTCACCATCAATACATCGCAAATCATATAAAAAATTCTCTCTATTTGCTCTCTGAATATAATGCCAAATAAATCCACCTACCCAATGAGTAGTAGGTATCCATGCATTCTGTGAATTTCTCTTATCCTTATTCAATATATCTCCATGCAACTTAGAGTCTTGCATCTGAGGATCAAATCTTTCAGTTAAATCTCTTTCTATCAGATCTACTACATCCTTAGGAAGATCTGTGTAGTACCAAGTACTCTGATATGCCATATACCTATGATGTATTTCAATCTATTATATATGCTTATGCAATAGGTGTCAAGATGCATAAGGTCTTCTAAGACCTTCCTCTCTCATCCCACCAACTAAAACTTTTTTATCAGAAGCTACTCTACTTCCATGAATCAGTTCTGAATCATAAGAAATCATCATATTCTTCTGTGGTAAAAACTCCACTTCCTTTTCACCATCTACAAAAAAAGTAGCACCATCTTCAGATGTGTTCAAATAGAGAAGAAAACCATAATCTTCACCAAAAGAATGATCATGCTTCTCCATCTCTCCACCACTATATTCAACCACATGAACATAGAAATAATTATATTTTTTCCCTCTCCTATTCTCAACAACTTCTTTTAGAGTATTTAAATGAGAAAAGAACTTTTCATCTTTTATGTTCTTCAATAAATTTGAAGTGCAAACACACTCCCCAACCATACATCCACTACGATCTGGAAATTCAGAACACCAATCAGAGATATTATCAAGGAAATAATCAGTAATTTCCTCATCAACATAATCAACGTGCATTTTACAAATCAGAATAAACTTTTAGTGCTTTACTAGAAACCTCATTAAAAGAAAAATCATTAGACTTATCCCTAAGAGATTCTATCTTATTATAATTTATATCAAGAGAATTAGGAAACTCTTTCACCTTCTCATTATAACATAAAAAATATAAAGATTCATACAACTCCCATGGAGTTTGAATTCTATCTAAAGAAAGAATATTAGATGTAAAGAATTTTTTCTCTTCCGTAAGCACATGATCAGAAAAAATATCTTTGAGATAATCCATCACATCATTCCATTCTTTTGACTTATGTGCAGAAGAATAAGTATGATCATTTATTTTATCATACATCAATCCTTCTTCATAAAAAGATATATCCTTATGCATATAAGCCGAATACATAACCCCACTACAAATATGAGGAAAATATACCTTCTTTGATTGGTTATATAAACTTACTAATCTCCTAGTCCATTCAGGATTAAAAATATCTCTTGCTATACAAAAGAGATTCTTTCTTGGTATTACCTCCTCCCAAAATTTATAATCAACAGGATATGCAATAAAAAGTGGATTATCTACATCAATTGAAAGTAAATTATCATACAAAATCTCTCGACACTCCTCTTTCAAATTTGTAGAGAAATCTGATCTAGGAAGAAAAATTGAAGAATATTTTTGTTCTTCTATAGTTTGATATAAATGCTCCCCATAAACAAAAGGAGCAGCACCAAATGCCTTGATGTTTACTCCTTTCTTGAGGATATGATTACCCCAAAAATAACTTCTATAGTGATCTTCGTGCCAAATAGTATAATCTTCTTCTAAAAAACATTCCTTGGCTAACCCAGGAATAGAAAGATACTCAAAATCATCAGTTGATTGAGTCCAATCATTTAAACTTCTTCGATTACCATAACCATCATTAATCAAATTTCAATCAAGTACCTATCCCTTGCCAACCATCACCACCACCAGTGGTAAATTCCTGAGCATCAGATGTACCTGCTATTCCAACAGGTGTCTGACACACCCAACCTGTAATTTTATTTTCTTGATATTTTGCTTCGTCCCAATAAGGAATTCCTGTTATAGGCATAGGAAGTGGTGCTTCCCAAATCAAATCTGAATTCAGAACCCAAGAATCATAGGGTTTTCTCTCAATAAATTTATTTTGATCTGCATAATAAGTTCCACCTATACATGCAGGCCAACCGCTTGTAATATCAAACTCAATCCAATTTTCCCTACCTGCTAAAGATTTAGTTGCAAGATAAGTTGCATCTGCAACTATAGTTTTAGTGACTACTTTAGTCTCTGGATCTACGTAAGCATAGTTCGCCATAATTAATTCCCCTTATACTTGTACCTTAGATACACGACACCTTGATGTCCTGATCCAGCACCTCTACTGGTTCCTGGATTCGAAAATGGACCAGGATAAGAATATTTAACCGATCCACCGCCACCACCAGATCCATAGGTTCCACCAGGAGTAGCATCCCTTTCAGTAATAGGACCAAAACTTACTCCACCTTGTCCTCCGGCACTTGAAGATCCACCAGTTCCACCATATCCACCAGGATAAGGAGTTAATGGGTCATGAGGTCTTCCATACCACTGAGCATGCTTACGGGTTCCCCCACCACCTCCACCAGCGCAATAATTGACTGAAGATCCACTTATATCATTTGCTATTCCATCACCACCATTTCCTGGAGATGTGCCTCCACTAGTACCAGCAGTACCACTGCCGCCAGCACCTCCTCCACCTGAAGCAGAGTTATTTGGTGTAGAAGGATAATATTGATCTCGCGCTGGAGTTCCACCATCATTACCTTGATTGGGTGTTCCAGGAGTACTTGTTCCTACTACTCTGTTACCAGTTCCACCAGCTCTAGGACCTGGCCACTGTGCACCTCCACCTGATCCACCAGGTCGCGCATATCCTGCACCTCCTCCTTCTGCCTTAACTTGTGCTATGAGAAGTGAGTCCCAGCTTGTATATCCACCATCGGAATTAACACCACCACCTGAACCAATAGTAATTGTTGCAATACCTATTTGACCATCATCAACGGGGGCAAATGGTAAAGCAGCCTGTCTTACTGGAGCGGGTTGTCCTGGATAATTACTCACCATTCCACCAGCACCACCACCTCCTCCGGTTTGTCCGCTCTCGGTTGAAGCATTTCCATATCCACCACCACCGCCGCCACATACCAGATACTCTACAAACTGAGTTCCAGCATAACCAGCAATTACATTTGATCTTTCATATGTACGAAATCTTGTATGACAGTCCGCAGGAGATGATTCAGAAAAAGACTGGATAACATAATCACCATCATAGGTGACCGTACCCAATCCACTATTGCTTATACTTATGGTATTTGAGGTAGATAACTTCTGTGTTGTACTCACAGGTCCCCTGAGGCCGCCCAGGTGAAACCCTCTGATAAAGTTGTTACCAACTCTCTCAAATCCATTTACTTTTTTAAATCTTGACCATGCCATAGTTATCCTGCCTCCTATTCAGGTATGTAAGGTTTATTCAACCTCTAATTATTGAATAATCTCATAGGAGCATAGACAATCTAAGTCACCTGATGCAGAAGCATAAGCAACAAGTGATTGACCTTCTTCAAGATACCAAGAAGATGCTCTATCAATTGTAACCAAGGTACTATCTGCTGCAACTGCGACAGTAGATGCTATAGCGAATGAAGTTCCTGCACCCGTTGGACTGTGTGGGTGATATCTGACATTAACATCAGCAGAACTAGATCCATCCATATTCGCAATGAGGATGGTGTTGATCTTGTAAACTCTGTTACTACCAACGGTATTTGCAACAACTACCTCCGGAACCACTGTCAATGCTCTAGTAGTGGATATTCCGGTGAGAGTCGCAACACCAACAATATTAGGAGCGGCCATAACTTTGTATCTCTAATGAAAGGACGTTTGTTTTTATTTATTTATAAGGATTATAATCATCTATTGACCCATGCTGAATTCATTGAATGTAATTATGCTTCTTAAAGCATAAATTTTAGCAAGAGCGACAGTAGGAACTCCAGTCAATGCAGATCCATCACCACTCATATTCTGGGCGGTCATTACCCCAGTTACATTTGCATGTCCGGAAAGAGCTACCTGTGTAGCGGTTATAATTCCAGTAGAATTCATTCCACCAGTAATAGTCAGTTGATATCCAGAAGGAATCTTTGCCCCTTTTATGAAGGTGACCGGACCATTCTCGGTCTTATTTGTAATGGAATTAACTTTGAGTTTAGACATTTTAGGAAATCATATAAAAGGCGATTGCTTTTGCTTCTGTAATAGAAGGTAATCCAGTTAAATTTGCACCAGATCCAACAAAACTAGATGCAGTACAATATCCAACATTAATATTGGTAATATTTCCATCAACAGCAGTTAGTATTCCACTTAGTGAAACACCACCCTCAGCTTGGAAAGTTGTGCCAGCAGGACAAGTTCCTCCATAGGAAACCTGGATCGGAGCATTATCCGGACCCTCTATACCATCTACCTGAACCTGTGATTTTGATACTGCCATTTTATGTTATGCGATAAACCCGAATGCTATAGCTTTACCAGTAGAAGTTCCTGGTAAATTAGTAATTCCCACTCCACTTCCAACAAAATTAGTAGCGGTTATAACCCCTGTCACATTAACATTATCAACCTCAAAAGTAGTGGCAGTTACAACACCTGTGGTATTAATAACTGTATCTCCTTCAATGGAATATCCAGAAGCAACTGTGACACCTTTAGAAAATTCTACGGCCCCATCATCTTGCCTGTTTGTTAAATAAGTAACTCTAAGTGTTGACATAATCTCTACCTCAAATTACGACGTAAGAAACACCTGATCCAACAGCAACAGTTGCACCAACTGATACTTCGACAGGTCCAACCATTACATAATTATAACTGGCATTATCAAGGGTGATGGAAGTCGAAATCGATGCCGGTGTTGATAGTGCCGTAGCAGTAATAACTCCAGCAAGAATCTGTGTACCAGATAAATCAATACTATCAGAAGTAGATAGTTCTTGAATTTGTTTCGCAGTATCATTATAAATTAGTGGAACTCTTTCAGCCATGATTACCCTGAATCGTTGTTATTTATATTAGAATGTTATAGTTCCAACCCCTGATCGGAGTTGTATAGTGGCTATACCAGAAGTAACATTCATATCTGCTAAGCCAGTTCTTTGAAGAATCGAAAAAGTTTTATTGACAGTTATATTCATTGTAGTACCAGCACCTACTGCAGTAACTGCAGTACCAACAAAATTAAGGTGAGTAACACCCGTACCAACGAAAGAACTCAAACTGTTGGAAGAAATTCCAACTGATCCTCCTCCACCACCAGAAATAGAAACATCAACGGTAGTACCATTGACCTTAAATGTATTTCCAGTTCCAACAAAGTTTAGTGTAGTTACACTATCTGCTTTAATAGTTTCACCAGCAGATGCAATACCAATGGCAGTAGTTGAGAGGTCATATGCCTTATAGGCTACCATCTCAATAGTATCACCATCAGCAGCAGAAGAGGCAAGACTTACTGTTCGGCCATCTGCAGCAGAATAATCAGTGGTCTCCAGTAACCTAACACCATTAAGATATACATCAATATATCCTGGTGTATATCCCGAATTGAAGGTTACAATTCCGACAGTATAGGAGCAAGTATAACTCTGCTTGGCAACAATAACTGGACTTTGCCCAGGAATGTTACCAACATATCCGAACTTTGCCATATCAGGTTACTCCCTTCAGAAAGCTGAACACCACATCACAACCCATGTCAGCATTTACTGCTGCTGATAATGTACTACCAATACCAACCACTATCTTACCAGCATCAGAAATAACAAGTGATGATCCTTCAGGAACAGGTACATCATGAACAATATTAACGTGCTGATTGTCCTCTTGAGAGAGAACTAATGAAGCTTTCACTTGACTATTAGTATTGTTGGCAAAAGTTCCCCCAATCAAAATAGTCTTTTCTGCAGCTGTATATAAAGAGGTTACACTATGGAATCCAACTGTCTGGGTTGTAGCAGCAGCCACATTCGTAGAAGTGGAATCCACTATAACAACACCACTCGTTCCAAAATTAGAGGCAGTGTCAATAGTCTTAACCCTAGTTCCTCCAACAAATTGAACAGCATCTACAAGAGCTCCAACAGCAGTATTCCAAGTAGAAATGTTAGTAATTCTATCCGTAGCCACTCCAATAGACGCGGTAGTCACTGATGTAGTTACCCCGACCCGTCTTATAGATTTATTAGTGAATGACTCTGCCATTTTTTTAGATCCTTTGTAATAGTTATAATATTAACCACCCAATGCAATGGCAAGTCCCAAAGACACACCACTAGATTGAATCGTAACAGTAGATATACCAGAACCTCCATCAGAGGCATCAACTGTAACTGATGCGTTGACTGGTACAAAATTGATAGTTGAAGTCGCTGTACTAACTGTAGTTCCTTCAGATTGAATACCAATCGCAATACCAGTACCACTGAAGGCTCCTTCAAAAGAGGTAGCAGTAAGAACACCAGTCAGATTTAGACCAGCCGGAGAAACAGTAGCAACACCAAGTGTAGCTAAACTGTCACCAGCTCCAACTGTAATAATCTCGCCTTGAGATCCAAGAGTAGAAATGGTAGCTACACCACTTACACTTATATCTCCAACATCAAGCGGACCACTAACAGTACTAATCCCTGTAACCTTGAAATTTCCAGGAATGGAGGTTAAACCTACAAACGTGGAAAATCCAGATACATTAAGATTATTTGAAAGTAATACATCACTGGCAAATGTACTGATTCCAAGTGATCTGAAATTTGTTACTGAGGTTAACCCAGTTACATTCAGCGCACTTGAAGTACTAAATCCAGTTACATTAAAATTATTATTTACAAGAGCATTTGAAAACGTCGAATATCCAACAACTCTTAACAGAGAAGTTACTACATCCGTTGCTGCTATAGCACCTTGTACATCAAGTTCGACTGTTGGGAGCGTACTTCCAATACCAACATTCGCATTGGTCGAATCGGCATAGATTTGGTTACTATTAACCTCTAAGCCATTCTTGATGACAAAATTTTTGTTAATTGCCATTGGAGTTCACTGTCCCCCCTTCGTGAGTTATTTATACAAAAAAGTTTATGCAGGATCTACGTCAAAGATCACCTCATTGACATGGCGATTACCACCATCATCCGTAGAGAAGAATTTGACTCTAAATGATCCCTTTTGTTTATCGAATATCGTATAAGTCCATCCTGGATGCCACCTATTTAAAGACGCTTGGAGAGGACCTATGTAGGTAAAATCAATTATATAATTTGTATTAGAAAAATCTTCTTCAAAAGTAATCAGATAATGTTTAGACTCGTCTGGTCCATCACTAGTAGTATATCCTACATTCTGTGGACTTACACTTGCAGTAAAGTTACCAGTATTTATAACATTGAACGTAGGAGTTAATCCACGTCTTACTCCAGTCGTATGATACCAATGAACAATGTAGTTAACAAATCCAGTCTGACGAATCCTTACACTTCCATTTTTAGGTGCTGCATTCCCACCCAGTTGATTAGATAAGAGTGTTACTCCACCCCCAGACCAACCAGATCCTCCACCACCACCGGATTGATGGTTACCTCCACCTTGACCACCCTCAACTCCAGATCCACCAGCACCTCCACCATTTCTAGAAAATCCCCCATTATTTTGTACATCAATAGCAGTAACTTCTGTAGTGCAAGAAAGACTACCACCGCCGGTACTAGCTCCTTCAGTTGCTCCACACCTAATCATTCTACGAATTCCTAAATTAGCAGGATATCCAGGGAAATGAATCTGATCTCCAGGGGCAACCATCCCTCCACCTCTTCCACCATTACTTCCACCTCCAGTCTCTCCACCAACTCCACATCCTCCACCATCTCCACCACGACCACCAGTTTGAGAATATCCTCCACCACCTCCGACGACAGCCAATAAAGATCCACCCCTCTTCATGTAAGTGCAACCCCCACCATTACTTCCATTATCAAAAACTCTTCCTCCATTAGGAGCATTCCAACTTACATCATCTCCACTGGCACTACATCCTATACCACATCCATCAACCGTCCTTCTATCTCCTGTTCTAAACGTATAAACTTGTCTATGCTCAAAGGTTCTTCTTAGAACTGAAACACCTCCATCTCCACCACCTGAACCACCCCCACTTGATCCTCTGAGGGTAATATCTAATGAAAGATCTTTTTCCTTAGCAAAAACTCTCCACCATCCAGACTTTCCACTATTAAATCCATTCTGAGCATCAGGTCCAAACTCATACTGTTGAGTAGCAATATTCCAATCAATAGATACTGGGTTATTCCATACTCCCGTATTAAAATTCATATAAGTAGACGCACCATCCGGTTTATAAGATATTCTCAAAATATCTTCTGGATCTCTAAAAAAGAGACCAAACGAATCAGATGTTACTGTATCTGCATTAGGATGACTGACCACTACATCATATGTTCCAGGTGTTGTAGTAACCAGTGTAGAATTCCCACTAGTAAGTTGATTTGACTGGGTAAGACCGTCTTTTCTCCATGTATATTGTATTAAATTAGCATCCCCCGACGTAATTGTTGCCTTCGCCGTAAGAACTACAATACTACCTTTTGAAAATAACTGATTGACTGATGCCATTCTATGATACTAACGTAAAGGATAAAGTTACTGCTCCATGACCAGTAAAAGTACTATTATCAAGATAAGAAGCATTATTTACTAAAATAGGACTAGAATAACTAGATCCACCGCCGCCACCACCGGCTGCAACCACACCTTCACCACCTTGACCACCACCATAATATCCTGCACCACCAGCCCCTCCAGGCAATGATGGATTATTATTTTGATTAGAGGCACCCGCTAATTTAGTTCCTGTGTTAAGTCCCATATTTCCCGCTTGTCCTCCAAGACCATCATTAAGTCCTCCTGATCCTCCAGTCTCGTAATCGCCGCCACCAGCAACACCTTGACCTGAACCACCACTGGCTAAGTTTCCACCATCTCCACCATAGGCATTCTTTGTATATCCAAATCCACCACCAGCACCAGCAATGAGAAGAACATTATCCCATGTAGCACTGGTTTGGAATATTGCAGAATATCCACCACCAGAACCTGCAGGACCAGTCGATTCATCTCCAATATAAGCAGTACCACCACCAGGTGATCCTCCAGAATTATTCTGTGACTCTACACCTGATCCTGCACATCCACGTATAAGTATATACGTATATCCCTCTTGGAAAGTTACATTTCCTTTAATTCCACCACCTTTACCACCAGTCAAACCAGCAATAGAAGAATTACTAGAAGATGACCCTGCAGAATTTCCAAATCCACCACCAGCACCACCCTGAGCAGTAACTGCTGCAATCATATTAACACTTGGAGTCAAAGTATATACCGTCCCACACTCAAAGTCGCTAAAGTCTCCAGTTGAAAGATTGATACTAGTTGTTCCATTGGGAGTTGCAGGAGAAACAGTAAACAATCCAGAAGCAATTGTAGTACCAGCTTCAGTAGGAGTAGGTTGCTGAGTAATAGTAAGTTTTGATTTGATGGATAAAGTATTTGTATCGGATGCTAGCGGAGAATTTACTGCAGATGGTTGAAATGTCTCTATTCCAGCCCTTGTAGCATCTGGATAATAAATGGCATATTGAGTAATCTCTCTACCACTTGCCTCCGTCAAATTAGTTAAAGTAAGTTCCGTTCCAACTCCTATAACTCCTGTACTATCTTTCCATTCATATCCAATAGTTCCAACACCAGTGACATGGTAATTTACGGTAGCAATTCCAATAAAAGTTGCTGACCCATCATAATCAATAGTACCTGCATCTGATGGCTGCGTTGTATACTCCATCCAAGGAGGATTCAACCTAACTGGAGTATGTATTTTTCTGTGAAATGCTAAAGGACTCATCCGAAGTTCTGACCTCCAGGTACACCATAGAACGTAGATCCATTATCAAACGTAACAAAGGAATAGAAATCAGTCTTGTCAGCAGTTGTAGTAACAATAGGAACTACAGATCCAGACCAATAAACAGGAATGGCACTACCACCAACATTCTTGAATGTATCAATTCCAACAGCATATCCACCCGTACTATCTTGTGTGAGTTTCATAGTAAAGGAAGATGCACCAGTCTCTGGATTAAGTACATCAAATCTACTAATAGTATCTGATACCGTTACATCAAATGTATTTGCCTTAGAGAGATCAATAGTTACAACGTTGGAAGATGGAGAAACACTATCAATTGCTTCAAAATAAGTCTTGAATCTAGTGCTACCATCAATATCTAAACTTGCTCTCTGTATGGAAGTTCCAATACCTACTGCTGACCCACTAGCGGTCAGTACAGTTCCACCTACACCTGCTTGAAGAGAAGATGTAGCGGTAATAATACCAGCACTAATTGTACCAACACCAGACAAGGAATATTGATTGGAAATAAATTGTCCATCAACATCCAACACACCTTTCGGAGAAGTTAATCCAATTCCTAACCAACCAGCTGTAGTAACTCCGATAAGTTCTGTACCACCAGAATCTTGAATCTTCAGTACCTTAGATGTAGTAGTTGTTCCAACACCTACAGTAAGAAGTGCATCTGGAGTTGTGGTTCCTATACCTACAAAGATATCAATTTCTGCAGCGGTATGAATACCGACATTAGCACCTGATCCCGTTAAGTTACCAGTCCACTTCGAATCTGTAGGAACATTACTCAAATAAGTTGCATCACCATAAAGGTAACTAGCAGCACTGATGATTCCAGTAGCATATATGTCCTTATTGACATGCAAATCATACTCAGGAGTTGCAGTACCAATACCAAGTGAAGTACCACAAGAAACAATCTTAGCTTCTCTACCATTCGAAGCAAATCCTGGTAGATATTCTGTAACACCTGTTCCAATTACAAGTTCACAACCACCAGCGGTAGTTGTAGCAATACCGACTCTATCAAACAGAGAAGAAGTCTCAGTTGTTGAAGCACTAACATTACCCCATCTATACCAATCATTGTCTGTAGTATAGACCCATCCAATGAATCCTCCTTTACCAGGATTTGCATTGAATACAACGTCACCAGCATTACCTGCAAGAGTTGGTGCAGCAACACCTACAGTATAATTCCTAGAAACTGTGGTAGATCCTTGAAGATAAAGTGAGTTAGCCTCCAATCCACCCGTAGCAGTAGAAGTTATTTTATTGTTAAAGATAACGGGTCCATCAAATTCTGAAATAATATTTGCATCAGGCCCACCTTCAACCTTCAGTGAACGTTCAATCGTTACTTCTAATGGAGTTAGAATATCAAATCCAACACTAACTCCAGTTTCACCAGTATCTTCCCCTGTTACAGTAGGAATTGGAGCATCAAATACTTCTTCTTGACCTGTAGCAGAACTAACTTTCTTATTACCGATGAAGAAATCTCCATCGTTATTCATACCAGTATAAACATTAACACCACCATCAACTTTAGTTGATTGCGCTAAAAGTTCTTCCGCAGGAGAAAGTTTTCTATCAATCCTCTCTGGAAGAGCAGTTGAGTAGTTACCAGGACCAAAACCAACATATTCAAATGTATGACCTGAAGCACGAATAATAGAATTTCGACGTAATTCTATAGGATTACATCCTATTCGTTTGACAACAGCATTGATTACATGAGTCGCTGCTCTAGTTCCAAGAACCCCTCTGAATACTGAAATAGGGTTAGCAATTACTCCACTAGATCCAGCAACACTACTGGTAGCGGTAGTAGTCTTGATTCTCATCACCTCTTCATCAACCTGGATGAAGTCTCCAATGGTGAAATCAAGATTCTCTATATTTTGAATGTATACATCAGTTGCAGTTGTATTAGCAACAGTAGCAGATAAAGTTGTAGTAATACCAGCGTATTCGTAATTCATACGACCGCCGACGTTCTCATCATCCAGAGTTACAAATCCACCATAGGATGATAATGCAAACTTAGAAATCTTAGCAGTACTTGTTGCAGGAATAGTAGTTGTAATTCCAACTGAAGCAGTAAAGGAAGTTAATCCAATAACATTCTTAACAACAAAGTCACCATTGTAAAGAGAACTTGTTGCATCAGATATCCTAACCTTATTATCAGCAACTAATCCATGATTCTGAATTGTGGCAAAAGTAGCAATACCAGATGCATTATCATAACTAAATCCAGAAATGTCTACAGTAGGACCAGATGCATTGATAACTGCATTCTGAGTAGTTTCAGTACCAATACCAATCGTATTAACACCACTAACCGTAGTTGTAGAAACTACCTCAATCTTCTGAGATGATCCAGTAGCAATTCCACTTATCCTATAAAGAGTGTTATAGGTAGATAAAGAACTAGAACTAATTCCTTGAACATCTAAAACTTCTCCCGTGTTATCATAAATCTTATTAACATTAATGATCGCACTAGTGTTACTTGCTAATTTTGGAAGACCATTTAGTGATAAAGTATTTCCAACGCCATAAGCAGATCCACCAGATATAATTCTAATATCAGTAATTCCACCTGCAGGATGAACAGTAACTCGTGCGGTTGCATTGTTACCTGTAGTAGAACCAGCAAATCCAACTAACTGAGCATTATAGTAAGTCTCTGTAATACCAGATCCAACACCATAATTTGTACCACTACTTGCAATACTTACAGCAGTAATACGGTTTAATCCGTGGTCAATCTTCGTAAAGATAGTATGAGCCGTTCCTGCACTCTGAGATTGAACATCAGTAATAGAAAGACCAACATTTCCACCCCATTCTAAACTCTTAGCAAATTGACTTTCCTTCGTCAAACTTGACTCTGGACTATTCAGACTAACTTCACCAATAGGAGTTGGTAATGCAAATGACTTAGTAGCATTTGGATCTGATATAGGGTTGTCTCTATTCGTTTGAGGATAGAGGTACTGAATGTTTTGAGCAAACTTCTTCTGTGTAAAAGGACTAATCCTAGGTGAAACAGAATTCTTAGCAAGTTGAAGATGGTAAATTCCATCCTGTTGACCAGCAATATATTTCTTAATCTCTGCTGATTTATAAATGGTCAGCGTTTCATTTGTACTTGTCTCCTTGAATCTAGGAAGAGAAACATCTCTAACAGCAGTGTTACTTGTAAATACACCAGGATCAGTACTCAATCCAACAGTAAACTGTTTAGAACTACTAACTCCTATAACACTATAATCTCGGTTAAATCCAGTTCCTGCTGTACCAGTGCTGTTATTAGCACTCTTAATATTAAGGATATTGACCTTAGCACCAACAGTAAGACCATGATCCTGTTCTGTATTAATATAAGCAAATGGACTACTGTAAGTACAAGTAGAAATATAACTAGGGTTCCTTATCTGACTTACATTAGATAATGTTTTTCCAGTTTGAGCATAAAGATACTCTGCCTCGGTAGAACTTTCAGCACCAGTATCATTCGAAGGCTGAATAACATATCCCTCTACAGGTGGTCTAGCAGACGTAATTCCACTTCCTGCAGGGATTACATAACGCATCCTATAGATGGTATCAGCAAGTGCTCTATCATCCTGTTGTCTGGTAATGTATGTCCTTGGAGTAGCATCACCAAGAGCTGTTGTACCTAAACTTACAAGTTGAGGGAAGAGAGTATTATCTGTAGAAGCAGTAGATACGTTTACATACCACTGACTATTTGAAGTATCCCATTGAACAGGGTGTCCAATGTCTCCAGAGATCTTATCACTAACTCTAGATTGAACACTCAGTTGTCCTCCCAAACTATTAATTCCAATTGCTTCAGCAGCAAGAGCAGAGTTTAGAGAAGTAGCAACTTGAATCTGGTTATTACCACTAAATGTAGCATTTGAATTCTCTTTAGTAATCGCATAATAAACAACATTATTTCTTATACCATCTGGAAGATCTCCATCTTCGGAAATAACGCGAACAGATTCACCATTAATAAAGTTATGATCCGCTGTAAGGGTCATAATACTTGAGGTAACACTGTTAAATCCAACCTCTCTTCCAACAAAAGCAATCTTTTTACAAGAATATTGAGTGGTTGTAATACCATTAATAGGCATTGTAACCCTTGAACTATACTCAATCGCACTTCCACCAACGTTTAGTTGTGCTTTCAGAGGTTCATTAAGCTTCGCACCAACTCTATATCCCTCAACAATAGTTTGAGGTTTAATATCTTTCTTAGTTGCAGCATAAAGATATAATCTTCCTGTTGAACCAACACCTACAGCTGTTTTTTGTACATCAACTGAGGTAAATTCAATAGAATTCTCACTAGTTTCAATTTGCCTTGGTGGAATGACATGAGTAAAGTATCCAATATCATCTTTAGCAAAAGAAGTCTTCTTGAATCCAGAAGAAAGTAATGATTTAGCGCCAAAGTTTGAGTTAGAGTTTGTTACTGATTGGTCACCACCAGATTCAGCAACAAAGTGCTCAGCATAACCAATAGCAAAGATAGAAACTAACTGAAGGACCGCATCATTAGAACATTTAATATGATAGTTCGCATATGCGGGCTTATAAATTGCTTGTGAATTTGAACTTAAATTCGCAAGTGTCGTTGAGTCATCATATGAACCAGTTGTTGAATTATATTTGACAAAAGCATTATTATCTTTTTGCAGTCCAATACCCGTAAACTGGGCAAGTACCATGGATTTAAATCCGGTTGCCTTATTTCCATCAGCATGCAAACCACACATACCAAATACTGATCTCAAGGAACAGTTAAAGACGTATGGGGATGCAGAAGTAACCGTATCTACAACAACATTACATTCTGCATTAGCAGGATTCTCAAGTGCTGTAGCAGGAGCATTAGAAACAGAATAAGTAAACTCTGTTGTACTTGTTACTCCAGCACAAACAAAGTTTCCATTATATCCTTCAGCAGTAATACCAGTAATTCTAATTGGAGTATCAACATCAATTCCAATAGGTTTGAATGATGTAGAAGTTTGAACCGTAACGATAGTAGTAGCAGTTACACCATCTCCAGCCTTGATGGAAGATATACCAACAGAAGCACCCTTCGAACCTACAATACGATATTCATCAATCTTGGGTTGAATATCTAGATTTCCAGAAGGATAATCAGGAGAAATAGGTCTACCAGTAGCATCATCATATACATCAGATATCTTCTCATAATACATCTGAAGATCAGTTCTGGTTTCAGCAATGTTGATGAAACCATCATCAATAACTACATTATTAACACCATCAGCATACTCAAAACAAGTAAGTTTATGGTGAGAGAAGTTAGGAACAAAGATATTAGTAGTATAATCCTTATAGCATGTGCTATTAGGATCAGCATCAAAAATACTAAACTGATACAAATAACAAGAACCTGTTACCCTAAAGATAGCAGATCTTTCAATTGCAGTATTTTCAGGATTAGGAACATACTTAGGTCTGATTTTTGTCTTTCTAAGATCTAGACCAACAATTGAAGTTCCTCTAGGAACAATTACACCACCGTATATGCTATTAAGCTTGTAAAGATCGTTTGAAGCAGTACTTAGATCAAAGTTTGAAGTTAGATCAAATGGAGATAAAACAAGACCAGAAGTTCCATTTCTATTTCGGTATCTTGCGGTTCCTGATCCATCATCATAAGGTATCCATCCAGGTCTATTATCAACTATGTGTTCCCCTGGATATAATAAAACTGTTGTTTTACCAAACCTATCATTATCCAACCCTGCTTGATAGGAGAATCGAGACGCCTCAATAAGTGCCCTTTGAATAGTTTTAAAGGGACGTGTTAGTGAATTACCCTGATTTTCGATGCTGTCTGTCGCATCCAAATCATTCGGGTTCACATAAAGTATATTTCCTTTGGCATTCTTAAGAAAATTCTGAAGGCGACTGAGACCCATTTTATTACGACTAGGATTTTTTCTATAATTTATTTAGCAAAGGTCAGGGACTAATAACTTAGAATAACTATTTAACAGCCTTCTTCATGATTTCTATATAGATCTACATCTTCTGAATTATACCAGAAGTCGTCCCAATCTTTCTGATTGGCTTCGGTAATAACTCGGTCTTCTTCAATTCCTGATCTCTCCGGATCTCGTTTACTCGGAATGTCCAATTTTCGCATGCTCCGTAATACTTCAAAACCTCGTTATATAGACTAGAAGGATAGGTAGTAATCATAAGGCAACTAAAGGATTTGCATAAGAGAGAACCGAATCATCTAAGGTCTCACGACAAAATTCAAGAACACCCATAAATTCCTCTAATGTATCACAATCAATGACTTTATCTTGACCCTGATCACTATACAAATAAAAACGACGCGATGAAGGATCCACCACGCAACGGGTCAGAAAATCATCATCTGAATTCGCCATAAAGAGTGTTCTCCCTTGTACCTATCTATTGTACCACATTTCTCAATTAAAAGATATGTGACAGTTTACGAAGTGACTACCCTGCAATCAATTTAGATTTCTTTACCGTTTTAGCAACAGGAATTTCTTGAGAATATTCAGTAACTAACGTTTCAACATCCTTTCTAGCACCATGTACCAAATAATAACAATCAATTTGTGTACCACTTTCAGATCTAATTAGAACCTGAGATCCCCATTTAACTTCCTCAACTAACAAATTCTGATTTGCTCCAATTGAAGTCAAATGAACCGTAATAGTCTCAGCATCTACCAACTCTCTCCAGTAATCGGGAAGATGAATTATATTTTGTCCTCCACTCAAACGACCACGAGTGTATACACCTGCTTCAGGACCATCTAAAGAACCAAACCTTAGTCTCTGTCCTTTCTTAGATGGATGATCAATATCAAATGACATTTAATTTACCTCAATTAACAACAACTGCTTTAGGCACATCAGCCCTTTCACCATAAACTGTGAAATGACAGTTGATTGGGAGTACTGTATGTGATTCTATCACAATTTCTCTCCCTTGTATACCCTTTACAAATAAAAGTTGTGGAGATCCTACCGGAGTAAGATTAACTGTCACTGTAGTAGGGTCTACTAACCATTCCCATTCTTCTGGTAATTGAATAGTTTTAGATCCTTTCAGTTTGCCCCGATAATATACTCCATTTTCTGGACCAGATAAAGAGATATACTTAAGCTTCTTCTTATCTCTTTTTTGATGATCAATAATAAACATTGTTTTATTTCAGATGGTTGTTATTTATTAGTAGATATAGAATATGTCTCCATTATTCCCACCCGAAGGTGATCCACCAGATTGAACAGTCTTAGTTCCTTGAGCATTGTTTCCGAGAAAACCAATAGTTGCACCAGCACCCAGATAAACGTTACCCACAAATGTAGAAATACCAGTCACATTTACATTACCAGCAAGAGTAGTAATTCCAGTTACATCCAAATGCCTGGTTGCAACATCATCTGCTCCCGTAATAGTACTAATACCTGTTACTTGTAAGTTTCTACAAACAATATCAGAACTAATACCAATACCAAATGATGCAGCACCAGCAGTACTCATACCTGAGATGATTGTAGCACCCGCACCCGTTGCATCAATATAACTATAAAATTGATCTGACATTACATTCCTCTCCCATAATCATGACCAGCAATAGAAAACTGATCTGGATTCCCTGGATAATCATTAGGTGATTCTCCCTCATATTCAGGAATTAGAGGTTCACCATCCTTCCTAGACGCATGAACATGATAGAAACAATCAATACCAGTTTCTGATTGAAGGGTTATCTTCTCCTCATCCCATGACTTAACAATAATATTAGGTTGTTTATATCCAATAGGTTGTAACTGTACGGTAATGCTATCAACATCAACCAAATATTTCCAATATGAAGGTAAGGGAATATCTACAGTAAAATCAGAATTTCTAACTCTTCCTCTAAAATATACACCTGCTTCAGGACCTTCTAAACAAACATATCTTAAACGATGCCCTTCTTTTGAAGGGTGTTTTATATCAAATCCTTTCCAAGACTGTACATTAATAGCTCCTAAAAATAAGGGAGAAGTTGTAACCGTAGCACAAGTTAATGTTCCTTGAACCTGCACATTTCCTTCATATAACCCATCCTGCAAATGAGATGAAACATCTCCACAGCAATCATTTATATTACTATCACCTGCTCTCCCAAATGTTTTATCATTTTTCCAAACTCCAGCTTGTTGACACTCTTCTCCTTTAGGATCTGGATATAATCCCTGACATCCGTCATGTGGCATCTAACTATCCTCCACTACAGGTTTACGAGGAATATCCTTCCTCTCTCCATATACATGATAAAAACAATCAATTGGTTTATCATCTGCTTCCATTATATGTATTTCTTTATTATTAAATTCTACCACATTGAGATGAAAATGCCTATCTCCAATAGGTTGTAGTTGTACGGTAATACTTTCTTCATCAACTAACCATTCCCATTCTTCTGGTAAAACAATTATATGGGAATCTTTAAGACGACCTCTAAAATATACACCTGCTTCAGGACCTTCTAAAGAAGTATACCTAAGTTTCTTACCTGGTTGACGCTGATGATCTATTAAAAAATTACAACTTTCTTTTGAAACAGTTTCTGTAACAATATCTTTAGCATTGATATTTTTAACTACAAGTTGCTTACATTTAACTTCTTCTTCTACCCACAAATTATCACGAATATGCTCATCATCCTTGACCTCAAGAGCAAAAGAACCACTTTGTTCAGTACTTTTGTTGATCATCACAGTACCTTCCATGTAATCAAACTTGTCAGGTTCTCCTACATTCAAAGCATTTTCAACATATTGACTGCCTAAAACCTTCTCACTATCAGGCTTACCAATACATGTAGAGGTCTTCCCTCCTACAATAGACTGCTTATGAGTCTGTGTATCATCAAATGCCCATCCCATTATTCATCCCCCGTTGGTGCTATTGGTTTACCTTGAGATGGTCCTCTCTGACCATACCTAGAAGAAGCAGATTCACATATTACTTGGGATCCATATAACTCTAATGTGCCATTAGTTTTAAATCCAATCTTCTGCTCACTGTTAATTTCAAACTTTTGTTTTGGATTTATTTCAACCTTAGGAGAGTTCAATGCAATCTTAGAATTAGATTTAAGAGTGATAGCACCATCATTCGTACCATCTCCCTTCGCTTCTATTGTAACATTCTTTCCTAGAATTTCAACATCCCCTGTCTGACAAGTAAGAGCTAACTTACCATTCTCTACTTGAATATTAAAAGTAACATCAGGTCTAGACTTATCTTGACCACATTTAATATTGATTCCACCAGGAGCCTCTAAAGAAGTTTTACTTGCCCTAGGAGCATCAATATCCATATAAAGTCTGTGACGGACATCTGCCTTACTAGCAAGATAAACAGCCGCTCTAACTTGATCAGGATGGACCCAACCAAAACTGATCTTCCCTAAATTATTCTCCCACCAAGAGCTAAACCAATTCTTACGAGTCATAAGTTTCCTACACAGTCAATAACACTGATCACTTGATCCTGAGTAACTTGTTCCAAGACCTCATCAACAACATCTTTTCCTCTATACTTAACCCTCAAATAAGGGGTAAGGTCTGCACCAGCACCAGTGGGGCTATTTATGGTAATGGTGGGAATATCCGTGAATCCTTGACCTCTTTGATTTTCAGGAATATCTACTGCAATTATAGATCCAGAAATAGAAAGTTTAGGAGTAAGAGTTAGAGTACCTAACAATCCTCCTCCACTGACAGTAATTGTATCACCATCATTATAAGAAATACCAGTCTTATTGACATTTATTTCATCTAATTCCATAATCACTGGATAAACAAGATCAGTATCTGGATCCGGTTGAGGACCTGGATTTGGTGTATTAATCGTTGTTTCCTCAGCAACTTCAAATCCATTACCATCTGTAAGACCTCTTCCATCCTGGAATCCACTAGCGTCATTACCCTGCTGATCCACCGTTCCTACAGGGAAAGTTGCTGACCCACCCATAGGGACAAATACTACAGAATTTGCAGGGAATGTCACTTCTCTATCTGGATCTACAGCAATTTGATCCCCGTCTTCAGTTCTTATAATAGTTTGATCAGCATCTGCAAAAGTATACCCACTTCCACCCACTGAACCATCAGAAACAGATGGATAATTAACTCCTGGAGAATCCATTACAATCTTAATTACAGTCCCACCATCATCAGCCATAACTGCACGACCAGATGCTCCATCTCCTTGTCCACAATTATTGCGGAAATTAACAGATGGAGTCCCAGAATAAAATCTATTGATTACCTCACTTCCATTCAAATCCACTCCAATTATATGACCTGCTTTATTAATAATAGCATTTGCCGTTGTCTCAACAGTTCCTCCACCAAAAATAACTGCTAATGCTGGTTCACAAGTATCCGCAAATGGATTACATGATTGAAGATTTTCTAATGCTTGCCCTGGAATATCAGATACTCTCTCAATAGCATTACCAATAGTCTGACCTGCTGCTTCCACATTGTTTACCAATGCTCCTACAGAATCCGATACACTGTCTATAGAATCTCTTAGATCACTAGCTGCATTCAATATACCTCCCACTGGTTCAGGTATCATTGACCCCATACCACCCGTCAGTGCTCCTCCAACCAATCCTATGAAGTCACTAGGTGCTTCTGCCTGATTACCTGAGAGTGCGTTTACCTGAGCGATATCAGCACATTCAGTCTCAGCCTCACAACTAAATGCTCTCTTCATTGATCCAAGAAAATCAGCAGCTTCAGTAAGAGGTAATTTTACAGAACCAGTAACACCAGTCAAACTATCCATAATCCCATTCAAAGAATTCTTAGTTGCATTCATTTCACTCAATGCAGAGTCAATCATATTACCAACTACATCGTTAACCACACAATCAAGAGAACCCGTAACCTTACCCATCATGTCCCCAAGAAGGCCATTCATAGTATTATTCAATCCCCCTACAATATTTTCAAATCCACAACCTAATCCCTCTAATTGATCATCCAACTTATCCTTAAACTCATTCATCTTATCAATAGGAAGTTCAACAGATGCTTTGGCTGCTGCTTCTGCAGTTTCCTTCAACATAACACCACGAACTTTATCCATGATATCTTTCATATAAGCAGACACATTCTCAGATGCTCTCTCAGTTTCTTTTTGAATGTCTCCTATCCTCAAATTAGTCTTATCTAAGTAAATTCCTTGCTGCTCTTCTAAAAACTTAGTTTGTTTCTGCAATCTAGAAATTGCTAATTTAATTCCCTCACCAGGATTATCATCTGCACATTTATTTGCTATCTTTACTTCACCAGTATTCTTTAAATTATTAAATGCGGTATCATCTCCCCAGTTCTTAACGAAGGATTGATCAGTTTCATTAACTGATGACGAATCCGATACTTGTGGTTTTACCTTTACACCATTCTGACTTTCAACTGGAGTTGCATTAGGATCAGTCTTTCCTGGAGCTCCACCCTCCAGAAGATTATTCATTGATACAACCTCTCCATTAGTATAACCCTGGAAAGGACTGAATCCTAATTTAGGTATTTCATTAGGAAATGTTAATTGACTTGACTTATCAAGAACTCCCATCACGATGGGTTGTTGCCCATCTTCTCCATCTAAAAAGAAACCAAAGACAAATTCACCACCAGAAAAATTGACACTCTGGGACATACCACCACCAGCACCACCAGCGGTGACTGGCATCATACAATATGCCCATGGCAAATCATCATCAGTAAGGATCTCAGTATCAGCAGTATGATATCCTAAAATCCTTACCTTGACTCTACTTTTAAGTCCTGGTAAATCATCTTGAAGGACGGGTAATGGTGGAACATTATCAATCCATGACTTAGAAGCGACCACCTGACCGATCCACCAAAAGAATCCATCCCGTCCAACAAATTGTTTTTTTAGCAGTCCTTGATCAATCATTATTCGTCGTAGACCTTACATTCGTCTGCATCAGGATGATTATCACAATACTGTTCTAATTTTTGATCCTGATGCCTCATATGCCAATCATTAATACCAGTCTCTGGTTCATCATTTTTATGATACTCATCATAATATGCATGGGCAGATTCTAAGTCTGCTTTGGTATATTCATGCATACCGTGATTGACATGCTCTTTACCATCATCTTCAATGTAAACCTCATGGTCTAAATCGTGAACTTTTTCGGTCATTCCTTAATCCTCCCGTAAGAATCTCTAATAAGTCCCAATTGAGTATAACACTTTTCTGGGGTAATGTAATGGCAAAGTGAGGATATCAAGTATTGTCCACTACTAGATTTATCTGTAGTAGGTTTATCTTCAGATACTCTAGGAAAATCACACTTAATCATGTCACCTGCCCTGAGACTAAAGTCTCCATCTATAGTTATAGAACTTTGTACAGAAAATAACTGATTATACCTCATAATAGATTGAACCATCCTCTCCATCACCTTATCATTAGTACCATTCTTAGAAGCAACCCATGACTTAAGTTGCTGTATAGCATTATTTCCAGAAGGAATTGCACCTACATCAAGGATATTTGTCATCAATCTAGTAGGAGATCTAGTAAATTCTTCCGGCATATTATCAAATTGATCCTCTGATCCCCCATGCTGTACAGCTTTTTGTTCCTTTATATCAAATGTTATAGCATCATACTTAAAGGAATATGGATCAAAAAATAAAGTTCTATTGTTATAAACCCCTAACATTAATGCAGATTGAACATCAATAGTAGAATCTATCTCATAAGAATAAATCTTCGCATCATATCCAGTAGGCAACGCATCACTACTTGTATATACTAATTTTCTTTTAGGTTTTCCCCCTAAAAGATTATCAACTGACTTATAGAGCATTCCATCTTGAGTCTGAAAGAAGAAAAATCCCGCAGTCTTTCCATACTCTTTAGTAGGAATAGATTTAGTACCTAACCAAGTTATAGTATAGAAAGGTTTTCTATCATTTCCAATGAAATTATAATTATTAGCAGTCTCATCTATATTTTCTTCTTTAAAATCTGCTTTTAGAACCTCTCTAAGAATACTAGAAACATTTTCAGATATCTTTCCATCATATCTCTTGATAACTCTAGTCATCTCATTAGAAAAGAATTCTTTAGTAACTCCACTAATACTCAAAAGATCAGAAGTACTAGTTGGATCAGGACTATTCATCTTATTCAGATACATCTCCAACTTCAATGGATTCTTTTCACTATCCAAACAACTAATCCTTATCTCTTCACCACCCCTAATTGGTAAACCTTCTACGATACTCACTTTCTTCCCATCTTTCTCAATGGAATTACCTGAATCCATTAATTGAAAAGAACAAGAAGAATGATTAGACAATATATTCTCATAATAAGAGAATGAAGTAAGACCTTCTCTTATATCTACACCTCTACCCTTATCCTTGGCAGCCTGTATGATAAATTCCTTTATGTTTGCGTCTTTAGCTGCCATTATCCTTGTTTATATAAGAATGCGTGTAATTGTACCTTATAGAATTTATCTACTGACTTTCCACCAACATTAGCCATCATCTTCGCACCACCAGCAGATGCAGGACTAGGTGATCCTCCAGGACTTATCATAGGTGCTTGGCTCCCTGCTGATCCTGCTCCACCACCGCCTCCGCCACCAGCAGATCCACCAGCAACAGATGCACCACCAGCACCACCACCATCAGGAACTAAACCTGAAGATTTATCCACCACTGAATCTTTAATTTGAGGAGCTCCAGAAGCATGTGCATCCTTCTCAATCAATGAAGGACTTGTAGAACTTGTAGACTTATCCTCACTAATTTCTTTATCCAGCTCAGGTTTTTTAGTATCCTTATTTTCTTTTTCATCACCACCCCACTTAAAATCTGAAATTCCACTAGGCAAATTCGCAAAGAAAGAATCAGGGAATAATGATTTACCTAAATGAGCCATAAAGAATGGAAAACCAAATCCAGGAATAAGCATAGAGAAATCAGGGAACGCTTTCAATTTCCCATCTTCCATCCACTTTTTGAAGAAAGGAATCCATCCCAATGCTATACCCAAAACCCTTTGAAGACCAGGAACTCGTGGTATCCATCCAATAATTGGCATCTTCCAGTCAGGTACAGGGAATGAAGGAAAATCCTTATTGAATCTAGTAAATACCCCACCCATCCACTTACTTATAATTTGAGCACCTCCACCTATAGCTCCTAAAAGTTTACCTAATATCCCACCATCTTTAATGAAAATCCAATTTGCTAATGCCAATAAACCACCACCAGTTGCTTTAAGAAGATTCCACAATCCTCCACCAAATAACCACCCCAAAAGCATCTTACCAAAACCAGCAGCACCTTTGAGTACATCCATTATAAATCCACCACCTAACATATACTTACCAAATTTTAATAAACCACCACCAACATTTTTCAATAATCCCAACAAACCTCCACCAAATGTCCAATCTAGCAACGCTTTACCAAACTTACCGGCACCTGTCACAAATCCCTTAAATGTATCAACTATAATTTGTCCTGCTGCACCCCATCCTTGACCCATAAAACCTTCATAAAGTAACTCACCTGCAAATAAACCAATTGCTTCACCAATTACTGTACCCAGAAAAGGAATTGGTATTAAACTTCCTAAAATACCACCACCCACAGCACCTAATGTTTTGAAGAGGGCTTTACCAAGAGGATCCCCTCCCATGATAGATCCTACGCCAATCAAAATAGGACCAATAATAGGTACTTTAATACCTTTAGCCATCTTGGCTAAGAACTTAAAGTTCTTCACCATACCTGGATTTAATTTTATTCCAAATCTTGTTATAGATTTCTGAATACCACCCCGACCAAATATTTTACTTTGAATTGGGGCCTGTCTACCTGGAACCTGCCTACCAAATCTCCTACGTGCAGCATCAGGACCATATCTTTGAGCAAATCTTTTTCTTGCTAATTTAGATGCCCTTCTGGTCTGAGTTGATCTTGAAGATCTGGTTCTAGGTTTAACTTTAGTGGGTTTTGTACCCGTACCTTTTCCTTTTCCAGTATCTCCACCCCTATCTTGAAGATTCTCCCTACTCTTTCTTATTGCTTCATCTGCTAAAGCTCCACCAAGGAGAATAGCAGTATTCAAAAATGCTGTAATGGCAGGTGCCCAATTACCAAACTTATTAGCTGCCTTTTGTGCATCATCATTAGTAGTCCAATCTTCAAAACCATTTACTAAATCATATCCAAATGTCAATACTCCAGCTAAAATATCAATTGCTCCTATGAATATATCAACTGCCACATTCGCAATCTTTTGAATGCCTTTAACAATAGAGGCAAACATCTCTGGATTATCAATAGCCCACAAAGCAATCTTGCCCAGTACAATGGCACCAATTGCATTCAAAATATTATCCCAAATTGATGTAACAGGAGCTAATGCCTTAGCAGCAACACCCGTACCTAATTTCTTAGCCCAATTTTCTTTCTTTTGTTCTGCTTCACTTCTATCATCTTCTACCTCCTGTTTCTTCTCACTCTTTCTTTTATCAGTATCTAAAAGATTCCTTACTTTTTCAAACTTAATAAGTAATCCAATCTTCTTAAGAATAGACTGTGGAGTTGTCTCAGTAGTTTTCTTTGAAGGACCAAGTTCAGGAACCATTCTTTGGGATGGGACTGCTGCTGCTTTCTTTGCTTCCATCTTCTCAGCGAAAGCAGTCATTTGAGGACGTTCTTTCTTAACTAGAGCACCCTTCTTCTTTCCAGATCCTCCTATGAGACCTTTTATTGGTTTTTTCCCTCCTATTGCACCCCCAAGTAATCCTATCATGATCAACCAAGATTATAGATGGATTTCATGACTATAAGAGTATTATTATTAGGATCAATACTTCCTAAATTCGGAACACCACTTCCGCCACTACTGAGTCTGGGAGCAGCAGCACCTCCTACCTGAGGAAGAACTTGCATCCCTGGTTGTCCCGCTTGTGAAGTTGCAACAGATAATGCCGCAGCCGTAGAAGATACCTTCTGTGCTGAAGAACCAGGTTTTAATTGAACTTTATCCTTACCTTTTTTCTGTACTAAAGCACTTCCTGGTCTTCTATAGAATTTACCTGGTCTCCCATAATACTCATTATAAAATTCAGGTTCAGAATCCCAAGCAAACTTTGCTCGCCTGGAAGAATTTGATAATACCCTACGATTATTAAGAACAATACCTATATGTGCTTGTGGAACAAGTTCGCCCCCAATCATTACACCTTTATCATAATTTACCATAACATCACCAGGCTGTCTCTTATCCAGTGTTACCTCTTCATATCCAGCCTTTATCATCATCTTCTCTGCATCGGGAACATACAATGATTTTCCCCATGGAGGTTCTATACCTGCTTCTTCATAAACCTTATTCACTGCCCAAACGCAACCATCCTTTCCCCAATTCGTTTCAGCAACATTAGTTGAAAGACCTCTCATTGTTTCAGCAGCATCAGCAAGGGAAGCTTTAGGATTCGATGCTGGTTGTGCATCAGGTGGAATCGGTGATGGCTTTGCTTGACTTGCTGATGCTGGTCTGCCAAAAGAACCACCTCGCTTGTCAAAGTCAAACATGTTACCTGTCCAGAAGTCAGCGTAACCACCAACAGCACGTTTGACTCCACCCATAAATCCACCACCTTGAGCATAAGAAACTCCTTCTACCTCTTTAGGTTTATTATCACCACCTCCAGCAGCATTAAGAGATTGTAATGTATCCGCACCAAACTTCTCTACAGCACCTTTACTCATTACAAACTCACCAGGAGTAAGCATTGCAGGTACAGTATCAGTTCCTTTCTTAGGTACTTTACCACCACCCGCAAATCCTATTTGCTGCTCCATCCCAGCTTGTTCTGTATTATTCTCAGACTTCACTTCATTAGGAGTAATTCCTGGTCCTGGATCCTCAGAAGCTTCCATTCTGGATCCTGCAACTGCTAATGCCCCGGTCCCTACTACTAGTGCAGTTGCTAATGCTGCCTTAGGATTTTTCAATGCTAACTTTTTCAATCTACCAATTCCAGATGCTGCTAGTCTAGCAGATGCTGCTATAAGTTTACCAGTCATTTTCACCAATCCCACAACTAATTTTGCTCCTGTTGTTATAACCCATGTAACAAAAGGATTTAAAGCTACACTAATCGCTATGAATCCCGCAACGATAGCAGGCCAAAACTGCGATATAAACTTAGTAATCGCTTGTACTTTCTTCTGATTATCCGGATCACTAAACCAATCAATTAATTTCAATAATGCCTTAGCAAATAAAATGGTCATCAAACCATCTAATATTTTCTTAAAGACATTCTGAATGGGTGCTAATACCTTTTCAATAGGTTTAGCAACAAACTTCTTTAAACTTTCAAATCTATCTTCCTTAGATTTCCTTCTCTTATCTTCTGCTCTCTTTCTCTTTCTCTCATTTTCTTTCTTTTCTCCCTTATTACCTGTTTTAATCTCATCTATAAGTTCATCAATTTTATCACCTACACCTTCAAAATCTTCTTTTTTTGCAGTATCTTGAGATTCAGTTTCAGGTTCAGGTTCAGGAATATCAGGAGCAGTGAAAGGTTGACTAGTAAAATTCTCACTCTTTGCCATCGAAAGTTTTGGTCCTAGGCTGGGAGTAGGTACTCCATCAGAAGAAACTCCACCTGACTTCTCACTTAAAACCTTTCCAACAAATTTCTCAAAATTTATTTTTTTATCTCTACTCTTAAATCCTTCTATTCTTTCCTTCTTAGATAAAGGAATCCCCTCGATAGTTCCATGAGCATTCATCTCATGAACATACTGAGCATACCTATCCTTACCAAAAAGACTGGCACCATTAATCTTCTTTCCAGTTCCTCCTGCAGGTGGTAAACTAAGCATTTTGTTTTTGCTGTTCTAGTTTTTGTTCTTCAATATGCTGTCTCAATAGTTCAACATAGATGTCTCGTTCCCAAGGCATCATATTTTCAATTTCAGTTAAGCTATATTTATGGTGTTGCATCAAGGCAAAGTTTATTTTAAAATATGCCTCAAGATTCATATGAGACAGGGCTATGCGAAAAAACTGGACAAACCCTCCAAAACTACTTCACTTTTCTTCTTAGTCTTAGGATTTTTTACCTCAAGGGTATGAGAAAGTTTGGGCATTGTCTCAAAGAAAGATTCAATCTCTTGAAACTGCTTTGTATTCAACTGATCTAAAAATCCCTGCAACTCTTTCTTGGTTACATCTGCAGCAGACCATGCTTCATCAGCACTATAGATCGTATCAACACATGCAGCAATAAGATCAAAAGTCTTTTCAACCTGTGAACCACCCTCACTCATATCAAAATTATCACTAATAAATTGTTGGAGAGAAGGATACTTAAGACGCATCATCAAACCTCCACCCAAATCAATTTCCGGTTTATGGTCCTCAACTTTAGTAACTTGAATATCATCAATATTAATCACCACAGGTATCTCAGTTACCTCATCATCAGGAGCAATAATATTCAACTCAATCTCTTCCCCAACAGACTTTCCACGAATGTTGAGAAATAGATACTCAATATCAAAAGTAGGAAGATCTTCTACCTTGATATCTGCTGTCCTAATACAGGACTTCAAAACTTCTTTGATGGCCTTGGTAATCTGCTTCTGATCCTGCGTTTCCATCGCCAAGACTAAAAGCTTTTCTTCTTTTACAAGAAACGGTCTATATTCTACTATCTGACCACTAGAAGGCAATTCGAGCTCATAAAATGGCGTCGCAATTTTTGGTAAAGGCATAATAACCTACAAACAATTCAGTATGTTTATTTATTGACCTGGGAAATCAATTACTTGGAGGGGGATTGGGCCCGTCTGCCGTATGGGAGGACGAATATAAGGATCTTCTCTAGTTCCACTACCACTGGCAACCCCTTCAGGTAATCCTCTAGTTGCTTGAGTATCAGTAGGTGATCCAGATCTCGTCGTCGGACTAGATTCTTGAACTGTGCGTTGCCCTCTATTTACAAAATAACGATCATAAGCAAAGGTAACACTACACTTCAATATTTCTGAAGCTTCATAGGAAACAGGAATAGAAGAAATACTACGCGGAAAAGCATTTACAAATGTATAAACAATATCATTCTTAGTTCCTGTATTAACAACTGGTAAAGCAGGTGAATGAACTTGCTCATAATCCTTATCAAACTTATGAATGTCAATAATAACCTTATACTTCTCTGGATATTGGAATCTATAAACGTTATATAAATTCTTTTGATCTGTACCTACTGTTTGATAATCTCCTGGACTAGCAATGTAATCCATCCATTGTTCAAAAAACTTTATCGTATTATACTTTCCATCAACATAAAACTCTAAATTTAAATCATCAAAATCTCTTCTATATGCAAACTTCTGATTGATACCATAATAATCTTGATTATTCTCTGATGTAGAAAAACTTGATCCAGGAAGAGATGCATTTGTACACATCAAACTCAAATCATCATAATATCTCCCACCTTGAGGATCATAATCTTCCGTAAAAGGAAGCCTACCAACTTGAAGAACCGCACGAAACTGACTGGACTGAGCTAAGTGCAGAAACCTAGATTTTATTTCGCTTGTACCTATCGTCCTAAAGGGGACGGTTCCACCACCACTTGCCATCTAAATACCTAATAGTGCTTCTATATTATGTATGAGTTATAAAGGAAAATTTCGTCCAATTAACTATCGAAAATATAGGGGTGATCCTACAAATATTATTTATCGCTCTCGCTGGGAGTTAAAATTCATGCAATGGTGTGATAAAAATAATAATATATTGGAATGGGGAAGCGAAGAATTTTGGATACCTTATGTAAGTCCTGTTGATAATAGAACTCATAGATATTTTCCAGATTTTCATATGAAAATCAAAGAAAAAAATGGTAAAGTGAAAAAATATGTAATTGAAGTAAAACCATCTAAACAAACAGTAAAACCCAGAACCCCTAGGAAAAAAACTAGAAGTTATATCTATGAAACTATAGAATATGCTAAAAATCAAGCAAAATGGAAAGCCGCAAAAGAATTTTGTAAGGATCTTCAGTATGAATTCAAAATAGTCACAGAAAAAGAACTAGGTATTAGGTAATGACAGACTCTTTCGGATTCGATGGTAGTATTACAAACCGGAGTCCACTGTTAGAAGAACCAGATAATCTCAGTAGAATATCTGGAATTATGAAAGATCTAAAGGGAACAGAAGACCCTGATGATCTAATGTTAAGTATTATAGAAGCACTGGATCAAATTGCATGGGCACCAGAAGAACAAGGAGCCTTCTTTACTTTTGTTTATTCACCAAAAACGCCTAACCTCCTTTATGATCAACATCCTCTAGTAGAAATCATAGAGATAACTCGATGGGGATTCAGAGGATTCAACTATCACTGGAATATGGTAAGAAACTATACCTTTCCGGAAATAGTTGGACCTATGCATCGAGTAAGAAAATCTGAATTTGAACATCTTCGTACTATCCCATATCAAAAATTCCTCACAACACCACCCTAAATAACTAAATGGTAGATATAACAGAAAAAGTAAACGTAAACGGTAAAGTTGTCGAGGTTACTAGTAACCCTGAGACGGGGATAGGTAGCGTCAAATATGACGGCAAAACCATAGGTACTATTACGATAGGTGGAAACGTTAACTTCAATGGAGGGGATCAATCTGCACAAAAGAAACTCTTAGGTCTATCAGGTGGTAGATCAAGATTTCTAGGAAGAGATCTTCAGGACAAAGTAAGAGGTCCTGTTGAAGGCCAAAATATACAAACTCTTAATAAGAATGGCACCAAATCTCAACTAACAAATCTTAGCAACGAAGGTTATGGTAATAAATTAAAGATTCCAGGAACAACTACGGGAATAAATGATAATAATGAAAACACAAAATCATCTGCAGTTGGTGGAAGTGGTGGTGGAGATACAGGAGAAACATTTAGCCAAACTACTCCTACATCCAAAAAAGACTTTCAAGATGGAGATGGTGCACGATATCCCCTTGATCATATAGGAAGAGAATATGATATCGTCAGGTTTACAATTATAGAATATACACCTGCTGGAAAATCAGGGATGAAAAATCTTGTCAGAGCAGGAGGAGGTGGAAGACCAACAGATAGAATAAAAAGATCTAGTCCTAAGGCATCCTTTATTATGCCTATGCCAAGTAATATAGCAGATGCAAATAACGCTGGATGGGGTCCAAATAAACTAAATGCTTTCCAAGCAGCAGGTACTGATCTTGTTACCAACATGTTAGGAGATGAAGCAGGTGCAGTCAGTAAATCGTTAGATAATTCAATGGCTGGTCTTGGTGAAAATAAAACGCAATTGAAGGACTTTGTAAAAGGGAAAGTAGCGGAAAAAATAACTGGTGGTAGTGATATTATAACCAGAACCACTGGTGCTGTAATGAACAGCAACCTAGAATTATTATTCAGTGGGCCTAATCTAAGACAATTTGGTTTTCAATATAGACTAACTCCAAGAAGTGCTGAAGAAGCAGGGGAAATTAAAAAGATTGTCAGAATGACAAAGAAGGCAATGTCCGCCAAGCTTAAAGGTGATGGCAGTCTCTTTCTCTATACTCCTGATATATTCTTTATTGATTTTCTCCATAATGGAAAACCACATCCATTCCTCAATAGAATTAAACCATGTGCACTAACTGGTTTCAATATGGTTTATACAGGAGATGGTGCTTATATGACATATGAAAATGGATCACCTGTTGCCTATCAAATGACAATGAGTTTCACAGAAATTGAACCTATATATGATATTGACTATGATCAAGGTGATGGAGCAGAAGGAATGGGATTCTAATGGGTTATTTCAGACAACTTCCAAACTTTGAATATGTATCAAGACTGGATAACTCTATTTCTAGTTCAGACTTTATTGAAGTAAAAAATCTTTTCAAAAGAGCAAAGGTTCGAAAGGATTTCTTCCAAAATTTTACGATCTTCACCAGATATACTATAATTGGTGATGAAAGACCCGATAATGTAGCACAAGACTACTATGGAGACTCAGAATTAGATTGGGTAGTATTATATGTCAACAATATTATTAACGTCAGAAATGAATGGCCTCTAACACAACACGACTTCAAAAACTACCTCTTAGACAAGTATGGAAGTATTGCAGGGTATAATGAAGTCCATCACTACGAAACTGTAGAAGTCAAAGATCTCTCAGGAAGAATTCTCCTCGAAGCAGGATTGGAGGTTGATTCCGACTTCTCTATTACATATAGAGATCCTAGTACAGAACAAGAAGTAATTGCTTCAGGGATAACAGGGGCAGTAACTAATCAAGAATATGAACTACGTCTACAAAATGAAAGAAGGCAGATCTACTTACTGAGACCTGCCTATCTAGGTATTACATTAGATGATATTGAAGAGATTATGCTCTATAAACCCTCATCTCAGTATATAAATCAACACTTGAAACAAGGAAGCAATATCAAGATCACTTAAACTTCTGCAAGTTTTTGGAAGTAACTCAAAGCATCATCTTCATCGCTATCAATTGACTTTGCAGTCACTGATGCGCGGGGTTCAGATACTGTGCCACGACCTTCACTGAGATCCTCTAATTCCTCTGATGCAACCTCTTCGTCTAAACGTGTAGGTTGAACTCTAAGGACTTGCTGCAGTCTACGAGAAAGGTCCTCATAAGACTTGAAGTTGGAAGGCTTAGTAAACTCTTCTAAAGAGTGTTCTTTCTTCCACAATCCTTCTAGTGCATCGTCATCATCAAGTAATGGTGCTGGAGTATCGAACTCTGACTTATCATAGTTCCAATAACCATCTACCTTACGAATCTTAAGTTTGAAATCAGCTCCTTGCCAGAAATCAAAAGGATTGATTGGTGTTTCATCCTCAAATTCTGGTTGCATTGCTGTCTGAACTTTCTCAAAGATCTTCTTACCATATTTGAATAAGAAAACCTGTCCTTCATTCTCAGGATTCGTAGAATCCTTTACGACATAGATGTTGCTATAGTAAGAAAGCTTACGCTTCTGCTTACGAACTACATCCTTGTCTGCTTCATTACCACTATTCCATAGATTCCGATTATGTTCGGAAACTGGATCCTTCTGACCAACAGTGGTCAAGGAATTTTCAATGTACCAACCCCCAGTACCCTGGAAGGCATGAGAATAGACTTTTGCCCATGGTACGTCTTCACCTTCTGGTGCTGGCAAAAATCGGATAACTGCGTATCCATTACCACTCTTATCTAAAGAGGGCTTCCAAAGTCGCTCATCTGCACCTCCTGCTTTGGTGCTCATTTTCTCTACCTCTGCGACTAACTTGGAGGTTAGAGATCCCAAACGGGACTGCTTCTTTAAATCTGAAAAAGACATAAGATTTGGCCTGTGTAATTAGATTTGGCTTGTGTGTACTGTATCATTATAACCCTAACGGGTCTATCTGTCAATCTGCTCTCTCATCACCTTGAGCATACTATTCATATTCTGAAAAACTACACTCATATCCACGTTTTCAGGCATCCCCATCATCCTTGCGGACTTAGCAATGTTTTCCTTCATCATCTTAGCTTGTGGATCATCAGAAAGGGAAAGTCTAGTATAGAAAACTCTTTGTTTTTCTAAAAGTCTCTCCAACTTATCAACATGAGTGACCTTATCTTCAGTTACCATCTGAGGGAAACTGAATATTTTATTATAAACTTCCTCTTGAAGTTCCTGAATCTCTGCCATTTCGGCTCGGATTACTTCAGATTCAAAAAAACTCATAAAACTATCTCCTTGAGGATTTTTTTATAACGCAGTACATCAATATTTATGAAGGTAGAGTACTTTTTCATCCTTTGAGAGATTAATTCCCATACGGGATCCCGTAACTTTTTATTGAATTTCGGCGTATAATCAATTATCTGGTCAAGTATGATTAATGTCTCTAAAGAGATATTTTTCTTCAAATACTCTTTTACGATTGAAGGGTGTTTTCTCCCTTTTATCTTAAAATGCTCTACAAAGTTATTTGGACTAAAAAGGGAAGAAATCTCTTCTTTGAAAATATACGAAAGTGACTGATTTTTCTTTTTCCACGTATTATACCGTTTTTCACCATTTTTGATAATATCCACCATATACAAAGTTTGCGGATCATCGCATTCTGCGAAATTTGCCACAAAGAAGTTTTCTATCTCTTTATCCGGATGTTGCCTAGATATCTTTTCAAAGAAATACCGATCTTTCCTCTTATGGAAAGATTGGAGAGATGCTCTAGATCTTCCACAATACTTCACATAATCATACTTATCCTTGGTGAAATGTTGCTTCATCGCAAGATAAGTCTTATAGCATTCAAATGGCATCATTTTAAAAAAGTAATAGGGCAAAAAAATACCGGAGTTTTTTTTGCGACTTTTTAGGAAAAAAAAGTTGAATTTCCCTCAGGAAATCAGATTGGCAACTTCGCTCGCGAAGTACGCTTCAAAAAGTTTAACTCCTGCGCATTGAACTTGAGTTTCTCTTTCAATGGTTTAGACAGTAGTTTAGGAACAGATTCTAATTCAATACTGTTCTGTTCACAAAAAACTACAATAGCATCAATATAATTGAGCTCTGGGTTCTCTTGAACCATTCTTTCTATCTCTTGAGCAAATTTCACAGGTCCTAAAAACTTTTTATCAAATGCTTCCTCTAGTTCATTTGGCATTAGTGTTAGATATATTGTTGGTGACAAATTCTTTAATGTAGCGAACTAATAACTTAATATACTCGCTTTTATTCCTTTTGTCAAACACCTTCACCTCACCACCAGGAGTTACCATAATGGTGATAAGTTTTTGAATAGGAATCTCAGTCATCTCATAATACATACACGCATAAGCAGTCTCTTGAACAAAATAGTTCTCCAACCACTTCTCAGGTTTAATCTTTTCAGAGGTTTTGAAATCTATTACCGCTAGTTCGCCTTCGTATTCTCCAATACAATCAACTCTCCCAGCCAGACCAAAATATTCTGAGTAGAGAGTCCTCTCTATAGCGTGTACGTTATTTATCTTGTCCAGATATGGTTTACTATGATGAAACATGAACTGGGTGGCCGGTCTAAACTCATTCCAATCCAGTTCCTTGTTCTCTAAGTACGCTTGGGCCGCTTCATGGTAATCCGTACCACGTGCGGTTGCTTTCTTCGTGATCCGATTGGCCTCCTCAATACCAATTTTCTTCCTCCATTTGGCGAAAATTTCTCTGTTATAGAAACTAGTAACGCTAGTGATCGAAGGAACCCAATCGCCATTTGGGAGTTGATAAAGTCTACAACCTGGTGTCTCACGTTTTTCAAGTTCAATGTCACCGAGATAATTACAATGGGCAAATGTCATACAAGTCCTATAGCATTCTTAGCAAGAATGTATTCTTTAACAAGACCAGATCGAACAATATCTTCAATAGTAAATTCAATCAAGGAGAATGACTCCATCTTAGTAAGAATACGAGAGAAGTCAGTAATACCATTTCTCTCTTGTGTTTTAGTCAAGTCAGATTGTACTCCATCACCACAGAATACAATTCTAGAATTCTCACCCGTGCGAGTGATAATAGAATCAAGTTCATGATAGTTCAAATTCTGACATTCGTCAACTAATATGACAGCATTATCAAATGTAACCCCACGCAAGAAGGATGTACTCCAAAAACTAATTGTCCCCTGAGTTTTGAGATTTCCATACAGCATTTCAAAATCTGTATCAGTAGACATCTCAAACATATACTTCACCATCTTCTTGTAAGGAACCTGATAAAGTAAGGACTTATCTTCATGATCACCAGGAAGGAAACCAATTTCCCTAGTAGCAACCAAAGACCTAACGATATATATTTTTTCGTAAGGAGTGTTTTCATCGAGGACATCCTTTAATGCTTTGTAGAGAGCAATAAAAGTTTTACCTGTACCCGCACATCCATACGCAAAAATATGCTTTCCTTCATCATAGGAATTGAAGAAGGTTGATTGGTTATCTGTTAGTGGATCAATATTAACTAAAAAGTCTGAGTTGATTGGTTTCCGACGTCTCATTTGCTTTGCGGTGAGTCCAACTCCAATTGGATTTTCAGTTTTTTTCTTTCTTGGCATAGATTAGATCTTAAATTTCTGAACGGCAGAGGGTGCTTGTTCCGCTTTTTGGAGGACTTCATTCCATCCTGGTTTAGATTTTCTAAGTTTATCTTTCCATTCTCCGACTTCTCCAACCCCTGCGCATCCTTCCGACCAATTTCTTTGCCACTCTGGATGTTCTTCATACCATCGAGTGATTTCGTGAACGCTCACCTCAATAACTTTCGTTTCTCCAGTCTCTCTGTGAATAATAGGATAAGTTGCCATAAGAATTACATAATGTGAAGGTATTTATATCCAAGTAAGGGCTTCAGCCACTACTGGGAACTGTTGTGAGAATATTGTCTTACATTCATTAGCAATATCCATATGTTCTTTCTGTGTTCCATGCCCTGATCTTAATTGAATATAATGAACCCATGAACGACAAGATCCAGTCATGTATAGTTTGGTAGGAGTAGCAAGAGGTAATACAAATCGAGCACATTCCTTTGCTACCCCTGCACGAAGCATCTTCTTATACAAATCAATACTCTGATCAAAATGCTTTCGCATATCAATCTCAAAATTTTGTTGTGTTATTGGATCTATATCATCAATACTATTCTGTCTATTCTCAGTATCTTGACGACGTAATTCTGGTAAAGGAATATCTTCTCTAATGAAAGAGACATCAGCATATCTTTGAGAGAACTCCTGATATGTAAATGATCTATGTCGTAAGATCTGCGCTGCCAATCCTCTAGTAGTCTCAATCTCCAGTGTCATGTGAGCCTGCTCGAACACGGACCAATGACCATGCTTTATGCAATACCCTAACAATCCTGCTACGGAGGGGTTGTCTTGGTTCTTGGGGTTGCTCACTCTCGCTATGTACCCCATCGTCTTCTCTGCGTCTGGAGTTACGCTCACTAACTTCACGTTCATGCTGTTTCTTTTCGCGTTTGAGTCGTTTCTTTAACATTTTAGCATACCTTATCTCTTGATCGGTATACCATTGTGGATGCTCTTTAGACCTCTTTATTATCAGCTTGGCTGCCTTCTTGTCTTTCATTCCCGTAATAAGCTTTAAAATACGCAATTACACCATTACTATTTACATTCCCACGGGATACCCACTCATTAGCACACTCATAGATGGCTCTATTAGTATGAGTATTATGAAATTTTTTAAGTAATAAACCTAAAACTTCTTGTCTAATCTGGGTATCCATCGTCATCATCGATAAAGACTTCATCATAATCAGTAAGGTGGGGAGTTATATCCTTATAAGTTTGATACTGATAAGCATCCACATCTGAATGCACTTCAGATTCTAAGGAATCTACAAGTAATTTAAGATTCCTTACAATCAATTTCAATCGTTCTTTATCCATATTACTTGAAGTACTTATCTATAACTTCAACCTGGTCATGATAACGAGCAATCTTATCTAACTCTACTTGAATCGCTTCTGTAATATCTGAATGCTCGCCAATACCAGCGGGATGTTCTAGATATACATTCACGTTTGCCTTATGCTTGGCAATCTCACCTTGAGCATGGGCTTTGACTGCGGCTAATAGTTGTTCACGCATGTGTAACATCTGAATAACTTCATGGTACATATTATATTATAAAAAAAGCAGGGTGTCAAACCCTGCTTTAAGAAAAGTTGTCCAAGTAAGTTAGACTCACCGCACACACACGACTTTTTCTTCGGTATGCTTGATGCCTCTGTATGTTAGTTCAGAGACTTTCTTCTGACAACTCTTGTTGTCCTGGGTATCATATTTGATACCACGATATGTAACTTGTGCCATAATTTTACTCCTGAAGTAGTTGGATTTTTAGGCCCCGTTCCTTCAGTCGTTTGCGTCCCAGCAACCCTTCTGTGTACTGGTTTTGATAACCTCAATCAACTCTACCTTCATCTCAGATCTATGTCTGGGATTTGTTTTCAAATTCTCAACAAGTTGTTGAGACTCTGAACAAGTTAAAGTTGATGCTAACAAAAAAGGTAACATAGGATGAACGATTCCGTTCCGCGACTTACTTGCGGCCCTAATGGGCTGAACGTGTTGGTATGATAACATACCCATAGTATATAGTCAAGTAGAATTGTATAACTTGATACAATTTTACATAACGTTATGTCAATGGTTTCCCATGCTTATCAACTAATCCTAACTTCTTTATCTGTCCAAAGTTAGATTTCTTATTCTTTTTTAGCTTCTTATATTCTTTAATAATTTTTTCTACTTCTTCATTTGAAATAGTAACATTCAACTTGTCTGCTTCTTCCTCTGGAACAAAACCAAATCCAGAAGAAGAGCTATCCTCCTTGTCCTTATCCTTTTGATCTAGGTACGCATTTATTCCTTGTTGAACCTCAAGTTTTATAATCTCATTTATTTGAGACTTAAGTTCATCACTCATCGTCTTCCTTTTTCTTTCTTCTTTTGACAGTTTTAGAAGGTTTGTTCTTAGATTGATAACCCCAAGTGGTAGGGTTTGCCGTACCAGAAGCTTGTGTTAGAGTAATAAAATCCTTCTTATACTTGTCATAGTATTCATCAAAGATATCCACGGCTCTTCCCGATACAACCAGATCATATGTATCTTTACCTTCAAGTTTATATGTTACTAAGTAAGCACTTACAGGAAGAGTCTTATCTGTAGCTACACCTGGATCACATTTCTCCTGAAGAACCTGCATTATGGTTGCCTCTGTCTTTGTGGAGCACGATTACCCCATTGAATATCAGGGAATGCTTCTTCAACATGACTGCGAGTAATATTATACTTATCTGTCAGACGCTTATCTTTAACAAGGATAAGAAGATCTGCTTCTTCAGGATGAAGACCTTCTAAAATCTGAATAAAAATAGTTTCCCTTCTGGTCTTAGATAAACTATCGTTACCACCTCTTACAAAATTATAAAAAGTTCTTTGTTCAGATCTTAAGGATGTATGTTCTGTACCCTTAGGTGCTTCATTAGGTTTGTAAGGAACCGCACCTTCTGGAAGCATTGAATGAACACTCTCATCAAAATTCCATATCAATAAAGACATAAGAGCCTCATTACGATGGTCTCTTAATAAATCAACTTTCTTAGCACGACTTCGAGTCTTAGAAACTGCATCCAAAATCTCACTTTGAAATGGATTAGGAGGAAGTTTAGTCGTCGTCGTTGTAGTCTTCGGCATTTTCAAATCTCACTGCAAGTATTTGGTCAGGAATTACATTCCCATCTTCATCTAAGAATTCAGGATGTAAATTAACGGTGTCGGGATGAAAGGGATTGGTTTTTATAACATGTTCTTTTGCCAGCCAACCAAGTCCAAATCCCACTAGTAAAAATAGTATACTACCTAACGTAGTAAAAGTCAAGGTGACTATAACAGTCTCATTCATGGTCCATCTCCTTAGGTAGTTTTTGCTTCCGTATTAGAACGGAAAAGTCAAAGAAGATGTGAATTTCTCTGTTCCAGAGAGCAACCATCTTCCCGAATGTAACTTGAAACGTTTTCGGAATCGGCCTCCGCTGGTTAGCTATTTTTTTATTGCGGAGCATTAGCTCCACGCCCTTATTTATTTCTGGTTTAGGATCTTTTTTTTCTTCGTCTTTGATCTCGCTCATAACGATAGGCATCCTGAATAAGTTGATAGAGATAGTTTCTTATCTTCCTGGCACGTGGTTTAGGAATGTTTCCATATGCCTCTGTCAATTGTTGATGCTCACTGTCAGGTCCTCCTTTAATGTATTCATCAAGTTCAGTAACTAAGTTAACAACTTCTTCAGCAACACTACTTTGTATGAAAGCACTCATCTCTTTTTGAGACATCTTAGTTGACTGTGCAAACTCATACAAATCTAAAATGAATTTATTCTGAGTGAATGCATAGTCAATTGTTTTATCTACAACAAAGTATATGCTGTTTTCCATCACACAATAACTGAAGTAGTAATACCAGCGGGAGCTTGAGGAAGATGTTTTTGTTCCCTTAAGAATGCTATAGTCTCTTGACATCCACCGATCTTTTTACCATTATAAGTTATCTGAGGAAATGTAGCACCCTCACCATACTCTTCGAGGAATGCTTCTTGAGTAAAATCCCTGTCTAATTTATAGACAACGTACTTTACCTCGGTAAATTGCATGAGTTGTTCAATCTTATCACAGTATTGACAACCATCCTTAGAATAGATTGTAAAATTTTCCATGATTAATAAAGTGTTTCCTCTTGGTCGGTTAGTATAACACAGTCAGACTTCGGATAGCAAACACAAGTCAGAACAAATCCTTCTTCTACTTGATCATCATCAAGGAATGACTGTTCTGAATTGTCAACTTCTCCCTCTAAAAGTTTTCCAGCACAACTAGAACATGCACCTGCACGACAAGAATAGTTAAGATCTACCCCCTGTTCCTCAGCAGCATCAAGAATGTAACTATCTTCGTCACACTGAATGATATTTTCAGTTCCTTCAGGAGTACGAAGAGTAATTGAGTAAGTCATATTAGAATTGCTTACAAGTATAAAGTATATATTGTGGAGAGTTTATTTTACTTCTCGATAGATCGGTTTTTGATGACAATAAACCTATCTTTCTTCCAGGTTCCTGCTTGCTGAACTTCAAAGGTATCATCAACCTTCCATCCAGACTCGTAGAACGCCTTTGAGAGGTCCCCTAATAGTTGTGTGGTAGATGAACTAACGGGATAGACCTTACCCTCTCTCCAAGGGTCTTCCTCCGTCAACTCTTCTTTCTTCTCGGAACTTTTATTGTCCATGATGGTCCCTCCAAATCTACTAATTCAAACTGAGCAGCATTCTTTTCCCTTCTGACTAATTCAGCCTCCCATCCAGGTTCAGGTGATATCTGCCCATATTGAGGACGATTCAAATCATGGATGTCAAAGAACTCCATGATATGATCATCCACCATACCGTATAGAGTATCCCATGTCAACTGTTCCCTTAACTGACTTGCCATATAATCAATCTGATTCTCTGTCGCTTCCTCACTCAACAAAGAACATCTAATAGCTACCAACTCATTCAGATTAATGGTAATAATGTTATCATTACAAATTGCCATTCATCTTCCCTCCCTAGAACGATTTCTAATTGTAATATGATTGCCCTCAATGGCAAACTCAAGTTTATCTCTATGATCCCACATCAATTCTTCATAGAGATGATCTAATTTCTGCATGTCTGCCCAGACATCAGTGGGTGTAGGTTCACCCCAAAAAGGATTGTCTTCCATGCGTACTCTAATGAACAGCGAATTGACGTAGACTCGTAAGTATATATTTGTATGCCTCTACTATATCACCTTCGTCTTTACGAAACAAGTCTTTATCAAACCGTTCTTTCGTACCTCTCTTCCATAATCTCATATTATCAGGAGACATTTCATCTGCAAGATAAAGATCTCCATGAGCATCATATCCAAACTCTAATTTAAAATCAACAAGGTCAATACCCATCAAAGTAAATAAAGATTGAAGTTGATAATTAATATTCAATGCCTGCTCCTTCAAAGGTGCAGGGTCAATACCCATTAGCCTTACTCTATCATAGGTAAGTAAAGGATCATCCTTTGCATCATCCTTTAAAAAGTACTCTACAATAGGGGGATTAATAAGTGTTCCCTCAATAAGAGTGGTAGTCTTAACTATAGAACCTGCAGCAATATTTCTAACAATAACTTCTACTGGCACAATAGTAAGTTTCCTACACAACATAGTATCCAATCCCTCAGTTCCTAAGAAGTGAGTTCTAATACCATGCTTTTCTAACAGTTCAAATATTACTGCTGATATAAGACAACATATCTTACCCTTCTCTGGTGGGTACTCCACTGCCTTACCATTCCATGCAGTAACCTTATCATGAAATACAATGGTTACTTTATCTGCCTCACCAGGCACATCATATACAGTCTTTACTTTTCCTTTTAAAATTTCATTCATTGACTCCAATCCTCATAAGGTGGTTCCTCTCCTCCAACACGATAGGTAAAATGTTCAGTATCAAAATATGAAGGAGGTAATGGCTTAACATCATCATAGGCTCCTGCCATTCTCTTCTTATGCTCACGTTCATCCAGTACCTCATTGATAAGTATCTTCAACTCCTTTGCATACTCTGGAGTGAATAACCTACGAGGCTGAATCAGCATAGGTTTATGTTTCTGTGGAACCTTCTTTGCCCTTGCTGCTTCTTCTGGACTCATCTTAGGGCTGAGTCCCTGGGTATCTATGTAATCAATAGGTGGTTTACTCATAATCATATTCATCAAATTTCTTTAATGAGTCCTTTAGATTTGATTGACAATCTGGTGGATCAGGATACTTATACCCCTTGATCTTCATCCAATCAGAATGCATAGCACCTAACATCCACGATTGAGCAAGAGACCTGGGTCCTTGCTCTAAGACTTCACACTGCAAAATCGAAAGCCTATGTCCTGTAAGGTCTAGATACTCAGACCTCCAATTGGAATCATCAAACGGTTTCTTCGATGTCATATCCTTTCCTCTTTTTCCAGTCAGCATACATGCTGCCATAAATCATACCCTCATGAGATTTCAAAGGAGATCCATCTAAGATCTCCTTCTCTCTCTTCGATACTTGAACACCCTCTAAAGTAGGATATTCTTTCTCCCAGTTAGGAATTTCTTTAATCCATTCTGCAGTCATGGTCGATTAGGATCAGCTAGAAAAACAAACACAAACCATAAAACGAAAAAAACAGTTGCTACAACTACGAGATTTAACAACATAAAAAAAGGAGGTCGTGAGACCCCCTTACTATAACATACAAATTGGTTTTAGCCAACAGCAGGTGCCTTTAGAGCAATGGGCAGACCATCATTAGGAACTGCAGCAAGGTCTAGAGGGAAGTTATGGGCATTTCTCTCATGCATAACTTCCATACCAAGATTAGCCCTATTGAGCACGTCTGCCCATGTCGGAACTACCTTACCTTGTGAGTCTAGAATAGACTGGTTGAAGTTAAATCCATTGAGATTAAATGCCATCGTACAGATACCCATTGAAGTGAGCCACACGCACACCACAGGGAATGTTGCTAAGAAGAAGTGCAAACTTCGACTGTTGTTAAAAGATGCGTACTGGAATATCAAGCGACCAAAATACCCGTGGGCAGCGACGATGTTGTAAGTCTCTTCCTCTTGTCCAAACTTGTATCCATAGTTCTGTGATTCATTCTCCGTGGTCTCTCGAATGAGAGAGGAAGTAACGAGTGAACCATGCATAGCAGAGAAGAGAGACCCACCAAACATACCCGCCACACCGGCCATGTGGAATGGATGCATGAGGATATTATGTTCCGCTTGGAAGACAAACATAAAGTTGAATGTCCCTGAGATGCCCAGCGGCATACCGTCACTGAATGATCCTTGTCCGAAAGGATAGACCAAGAAGACTGCAAAGGCAGCTGAGACGGGTGCAGAATAAGCAACACAGATCCAAGGGCGCATACCCAGACGATACGAAAGTTCCCACTGTCTACCCATCCATCCGCAGATGCCAATGAGGAAGTGGAAGATAACTAATTGATATGGTCCACCATTATAGAGCCACTCATCTAGTGAGGCAGCTTCCCAGATGGGATAAAAGTGTAAACCAATAGCATTAGAAGATGGAACTACAGCACCAGAGATGATGTTGTTTCCATACATGAATGAACCAGCAACTGGTTCACGAATCCCATCGATATCGACAGGAGGAGCAGCTATAAATGCGATGATGAAACAAGTAGCAGCAGTTAGAAGACATGGAATCATTAAGACTCCGAACCAACCAACATAGATGCGATTGTCCGTGGAAGTAACCCAAGAACAAAACTCGTCCCAATTCCTAAGCGGGCTGCTCTGACGTTGTGACAGAGTAGTCATTGAAAAATGAGTGCGATGTTTACTTGTATGATAAGAGACATGTCCACCAGGGACTCCCCATGGTCTCGGTTTGGGGTAGTAATAACAGGACTTACCTGAAGACAGTGCCCGCCGATATATTTATCCTTGCCAGAGCATGTCAGGCATTGCTGCTGGTTGTTGCCTTCCTACAGTAAACATAAGAATAAAATATCCTATAAACCATATCACATTAAAAATCCATGCCTGTCTATAAAGATATTTCCTTACACCCATAGACAGCATTACATTTCTCACATCCTTAGGATTATCTCCATCTCCTCTTGCTCTGAATATCTGTTCTATTATCACTGCAATGATTGTACCTATCACCAATGGATAGAACACAAAGTTTGCAAATGACATTATTGAAATTAGAAGAAGCATTAGTCTAGCGCGTCTAAGTTACCGTGTTTAACTGGTTTGTGGTCTTGAAACTTATCATGATTACCATCCGCTGGCATCTTACCATACGCACAGTATTCAATTGCTTGAATAGATCCTCTCAATCTATCTAAATCCCTATCCAATTGTACATACTCTAGATGAGCCTCTTCAAGTTCGGTTTGCCGATCTTCTAGTTGAGTAGTCCTCTTATAGAAGCGTTCCAAAAGTTGTTCGTAATTTTCAATGTGTTTCATTTTTTTATTCATAGGTTAGACTCTTACTATTATATCACCATCATCATCTTCGTCATCATCTTCTAACTTATTTCTTATCTCATTGATACGAGCTTGCAATTCTGCGTACTCTTCAAGATCACAACTAGCCTTGGGTTCAAAATTAACACCCATCAACTCTGTACCAGGTTCAACATCCTTCATCTCAGGGTGAACTCTCTTATTCACTGTCCTCATATACTCTTGAAATTCCTTTGACTTTGGTCCACCATCCCTCATGGGTTGCCAATTATACTCCTGTACTGGTTTAGAGTTAGCAACACTATGCATTAAATAAAATGCCCCTACTAAAGTAGAGATACCGGCAATGGCAAATAAGAATATGGAAAGGTTGTCCATTATTGTCTACCTCTATATTTAAGAGGCCAAGCTAAGTGCATTCCAGTTACTAATAATAAAACAAATAGAAAAGGAAAAAGAGATATGATCATTCGTCGTTATCTTGATTGAGTATGGTATCTATGAGTAACCAAAACCACAGCACCCCCATAATCATTATTGCTAATATTCTTAATGAACTTGGGGAAGTATCAATCATAAACTTACCTTTACCCTTTCTACAACTTCTATCTTGAAAGGTTTTTCAAGAAGACTTTTAATGTTCATGTATGCATATGCAGTAAAGACCTGTGGAACTATGAAGGCAACCATTGCTATAGTCCAAAAAACATAATAATAATTCTCTTTGCGTTGTGTTCTCATCTTCCAGGTATGTACTTAGTTACTCGTTGTGCTGTATCCTGAACCATTGGCATAATATCTTCTTCCACCTTCTCTATAACATCATCAATTACATTAACATCCAAATCCATAAAGGGTGGAATGATACCAAGAATCCTAAGCAATCCATCAAGAAATAATGCCAAACAAATAAACCCTAAGATGGCACTAATGATAGTAGCATTACGATTATGCTTACGCATAAGAATATCATCCATCTCTCGTGCTTCAGCAACTGCTGCTTGCACTAACATGTTGACTTCTTCTTTATTGTAATAATGCTCAGATGATGGTTGAGCCATGGATTTCACAGATACCATAAAATGATTTAGGTTTATTCTACATCACAAAAGGAACTTAGTCAATATGCATAAACTGCAGGCATACCTCCAAAGTATACGTAGGCACCTAAAAAAGTAAGAAAAAATACTTGATACATTATGCTCCGGTAGGTACAGTAATAGGAATCATTTTCCCACCACCACCTTGATCATCGTCATCATCTCTTGGACTTGTGATATCTAAGAGAAGTTCAACGATGATAAAGGCAACGACAGGAACAAATGGAAATAACAAAGCCATTTGAAATTCTGACATTAAAATATTCCTGGGATTATTTGACCAGTAGTAATGTAAGCCCCTACTGCAGCCCAGAAACCAAGCATAGCCCAACGACCGTTGGTGCGTTCTGCTCTTGTAAGTTGGTCTACTGGATCAATTACTTCTACTTGTGGTTCAGAAGCAAACATATTCTGGCGGCCGCCTTCTTCGGTTGTAACTGTTGTGGAAGATGAGGTCATGGTTGTGTAAAGAAACATTACGTAATTATATAGGAAACGTAAAGTCTATGTCAAGTATTTATACCTAATTTGTTTTATCTTCAACACTCAATAGTCATCCTCAGATTCTAGTGATTGTATATATTCTTTATTTCGTCTACAGATTCCATGAACATCTATCTCTCCATGAAGATGTGCCATAGTATGCAGTGTTTCTATACCACCAAGAAATATCAACAACATCATTGGTAGCATCCATAGTGGATGGGATAAGACTTCTCCTGTTGTTCTTTTCATAGTTCAGAAAAAAGAATGGTAGTTTCCTATCGCCGCCAATCCTGAAACTACCAAAGGGGACGGGCGCAGTTGGGGGTACATATGCTGTTTATACTCAGCCCCATTGTACCATCGGGGGGACTTATTTGTGTTCGGAACGCCCAGCCACGCATAAATGCGATTCATCGGTTCGGTCTTGCCCTTTCCAACTCAAGAATTATAGCATAAAAAAAGGGACCTGTGAAGGTCCCTTCTAGTTAGAGGTATTCTAATCAGAATACGTACTTAACACCCAACTTACCAGCGAAGTCAACGATGTCGTCTCCAGAAGAATCTTCACCGGAAATACCAGCGATTTCTCCGTAGATATCAGCACCGTCTGCAACGGCAACAGTTACACCAACCTTACCTGAGAGTTCAGTCTCGGTGTCGTCAGAAGAATCTGTATGAACGAATGCAGGACCACCCTGAACATAGTAACCAATCTTACCATCTTCTGTTCCGCCATCGAAACCAAAGTGGATGTCAGTTGTAGCAGTTGTATATTCGCCGTCTGGATATGAAGCATTAGCTTCTACATTAACGTAAGGACCTGCAAAAGCAGCGCCAGCGAATAGAGGAGCAGCTAGAGAAGCTGCAATTAAAGGTTTAAACATTTTTCTTAGAAAGTGTCTCGCAAGCAATAAAAAAACCTGCGGATGTCGAACCCCTCGACGTGGGGTCAGTTACATTCTACGCAGGGTTACGATCTTTCGGGCCCATTGTTATGTAAAGTTATTTATACAACTGTCACAGTGTGCCAGTTGTTTATGTATTGTAACACGAATACATTTTATTTGTCAAGACTGCTTCTCATGTTCAGAATGACCTTCGATCTTACCATTCTCATCCCACCCAGGAGGAAGTCTACCAAGATAAGCATTCCAATTAAACAATACCTTCCAATCTTCTAACTTATTAGACTCAGCCCAGAAATTACTGATACCATTGTAACTATTCCTATGGAAAATCTCAATGTGTTCTGGATGAATTGAAGAACCAAGATCTAAACGATAAAGGAATAAAGGAAGACAATATACCCTACCACTCTCAAAAATTACGTCCTCAGAGGTTGCACGAGGTCTAACATCCTGATCTAACTTGAATTTATTTCCACGAATATGTGCATCATATATCTTCTGAGCATGAGCACGTTTCAAAACATAAACAGCAGCAGAAAAATCATTAATAAACCTATTATGTAATGTCATATAGACCACAGCAGGATTGATAGTGGTCAACTGCATAGCATCATAGTTATATGGAAATAGTGAAGAGCACTCCTTCCAAGTAAAAGGCCACCACCTCACTGTCTCAAAGAGAACATCATCCTCCAAGATCATTACTTCAGGAGCATCCATCTCTTCAATAAAATACTTAATTGCCTTGAGATGAGACATGCAACAAGCAATTTCATTAGGAGACATTGTATGAGGAACTGTTCCACTCAAATGAACAGTGATATCATCTCCACCACGTGCATCTATACCTTCACTTCTATAATGATTTTCAATCTCCCATTCTTCGAACTGGGATTCCATATGCTCCCTACGATGGGTATCAGTTTCTAAATTTAACCATATGATAGGAGGAAGTCCTTTCAGTTTATGGGCTGATTTATTTCTTTCAGGCATTCTCCTTCCTCCTTATAACATAATCAACGGTTTGATAATAATTCTTGAGTTCTTCATCAGTCATTCCTTTGAGTTGTTCATAGAGATTTTTATTGTTCTGAATGTGTGGATTAGTAAACCAAGAGTTCTGAGTTCTGGCATGTTCCATATGATATATTGTACCATCTACTCTTCCCACTTTGTAACCTAATCGTGTGAATCGTTCGGGTCTTTCATTATCTTCATATCCATAAGATATAAAGTTCTCATTTTCCATACCACCATCAATATAGGATTGACGATTAAAGAACTGTGCCCAACCATAATCAGATGTAGATTGTTCAAACTTAGGATGATTAGCAAAAGGTGCTTCAGTAAAATCTCCAACAAAAGTATTGATTAACTGATCATCCACAGTAATCTTCTTCTGATAATGACCTTGACCATAAGGATAAACTAAATCATATCCCTCATTAAGAATCATATTATAAGCAGATACATAACTGCTTACTGGAAAGACTACATCACAATCATAATTTATCACCACATCGGTCTTAGATTCCATCAACATATCGTTGAGAATTCTAGTGCGATGAAAAATAGGATCCTCACTCTCTTCAAAAATCAAGGTACAGTTAGATACATCTGCAAGTTTCTGTATCCTATCTGCAGCATGTGCTTGAAACCTTGAACCAGTATCTACCTCTTCGATAATAACATTGGTTTTGAAATTTTTCAAGAGATAAACAAGACTGAGAATAACATTCCTCAATCGATCTGGACTCTCAATCCTGAGAGGCATAATGAACGTAGCATTACTTAAATCAACTGGCATACTCTCGTGTCTCCTTATGCTTCTCTACAACATAATCTAATTCCTTTTGATTGACCTCCCAATTACCCTCAGGATGCTCACAAACAGAATCTAAATCAAGGTTCATAGAAACCCTATGAGCCCCTTCCCTATTAGCCACCATGATATCTGGAACGATAGTCGGCATACCATTATAGTACCTCATTCTATGATAGAACTCAGTATCCATTAATAATCTGCAATTTGGATCAAAGAATTGCATGCATTCCCTCTTCATAGTGACCACAGAAGGACCACCCATAAAGTTCTGTCCCTCTAAAAGATGTTCAGACCAACGAGGAACCATATCTCTTTCAAAGGTCTTACCATCCTGGGTATGAGTAAATCCAGTTACCACCCAAGGTGCATCTACTGCAGCAATTTTAGAAAGAGATTCCTTATCAGTGAATAAATCATCCTGAAACATGATCTTGATTCGATCTCCTGTACAATATCCTATTGCACAATTAGTATTAGCAGGACCATTACCCCGATCATAAAAGTTTCTCACATAAACAATGGGTAACTTTTCTTTCCATGCCTCACATGCATTTAGGATATCATATCCGTTATCATGATCTGAAACAACAACTTCAATATTAAAATATGTTTGCTCATATATTGTCTGAAATAATTCTTCTAGATATCCTACACCAAATCCCTTCATTTCATAAGCAGGAATTGCTATAGAAATCTTTTCCATCTGTGGTATAGGTGGCATTACTTTCTCATCCATTCCAAGCACCTCTAACAACTTTAGCCATCTTTAAAAACGTACTGTGTCTCCCAGTGTCAAAAGGTTTTGATAAGGATAGTAGAAGAAAATCTACCACTGCTTCCTTTACATGTTCTGTACCACGTTCTACATTGAAGACAGAATGTCTTCCATCCCCATCAGTATATGCATGATGCCAATCTCCCTCAGGAATATACTTAGTGGTTTCATGCTTCTTAGGATAAGAAAACACATTAGGTAACTCATTAAACCTTGCTTCTGTATCAGGGTCATCCGAACAAATAAAGAACTTCTGATCTCCTGACCTCTTTATAACATGAATCCAATGATCAATATCAAAGGACTCTATATTTACAAAGTCAGTCATCCTAAAATGACATCCATAATAACCTCCATCAAGATGATTCTTTGAGAGGAAACTAGTGACCTCATTCATAATACCATCACTAAACTTCAGGGTTCTAATAGTCTCTTGAATTTCTTTTTCAGGAATCCATTCATAATGTAATGGAGTATAGTAAAAAATATTCTTAGTACTACTAGTCACATACTCCACAAAACTATCAAGATTTAACCCAGCCGGATCAAGAGGAGACTTCCCAAAGAATTTCATATGCTGATCATTCACTGAAAGAAAATCATACTTATCAGCATGCTCATAAAATTCCTTCAATCTCCAATCAACCACATCAATATCAAGAGGTTGAAATATATCCTCCCATAATGCCCTACACATATTTGTACTAGGCCAACTTACGGTAGCAGGAAGTCCAGCCAATCTTGCTAGTGTGAGACCACCTATTAAACCACTATATCTGTTGCCAAAACTACCATCACAACATACATGAAAGTGTTTAATATTACTCTGCGTCATCTCTAATATCCTCAAGCAAGAATGCACCTTCTTCCTTTTTGAAATACCCAACTACAGTATTTCGATCTTGGAAAATGTCATCCCAATCATCAATGTTCCCTCTATAATCTTTCTTCTTCTTAATATGAACCGTAGTCATACCCCATGACTCTGCACGATGGCGCACAGAAATGAACTCATCCTCATAAGTGAACCCCTCATTACCATGCTTCTCAAACAATTCTGTAAGACCAAAGAACCTACCTACAGCAACCTCTGAACGATCCCAAAGAATACCCTTCTCCTGAACCTCAGGGTGCCAAGTAAGATCATGCTCTCCTGCGGGCCAATTAGTGTCATGGAAGACCACATAACCACCTTCTTCTACATGAGGCCACCAATGGTACAACTCAGTTGCTACCTGACATGCTACATGGATTGAATCTACAAATAAAAGTTTTACCGTACCATACTCTTCAGTATCCCAAAACTTACCTACACTAGAACTATCACCCTGAATAATATTATAAGGGTCATACTCCCACAAATCAAAACCCAATCTCTTAAACTGAGTGTCTACACCATAGATTTTATTATTTCTTTCCTCTGCATCATAAGTCATCGTCAAAGATGACACACCATAATCAACTCCAAGATCAACAAAGACGTTGTTCTCTCCACATTTATCTACCACCCTTGCAAGTTCGTAGATGTTTGTTCCAAGGTTACTGAATTTAAAGTTCTCTTCTGTAGAGAAATTCCATCCACCTTTCGTACCAGCACGAATGCCTTTACCCACTGTCACTGTCATATCAGAATCCTATTTTTTCGTTTTCAGAGAAAGGATAATTATTTTTGCTCAGATAATTATAAAGAACTGATTTATACTTATAGTTTTTAAGTTCAGGAGTCAAAGATAGGAACTCCTGCACGACATATTTATCCAAATAAGGGTAACGTGTTTCGATACCAAATGATCCAGCAACATGTTCCTCCTTTGCTATGTAAGTCTCTTGTGAACTGCCATAGAAAGATGCCCATGGAAAAATAGTATTCAAATCATCAGGAAACTGTCCACCAAAATTACTGTGAGCATACTTCTTTACTCCTTGGAATCCATAGTCTGAGAAGATCTCATCTGCTCCTGAGCCTGAGATGTATACTTTATTTCCATCACGAATAGCCTTATCACATATGTAAACGAGAGAACCAGCACCGTGATCCCCAATAATGTCCATACCATATTCATTATAATCACTTGAACTTGAATGGATAGTATTCTTAAATGGTTCTACCTTAGTTTGTATGTGATGTACACATGGTCCTCTCTCATGTTCAGGAAGAGTGTAGATATTGTGCTTTGAATTATCACTGAACATCGCATTACGACGTTCCATCACAAGCATATTCTCTGTTCCTGTCAATGAATAAGCAGTATGTGGAACCTTCTGCCTTCTAAGTTCACATGCAATGGAACCACTATCATATCCACTAGACAATCCTATAAAGATTTTCTCTCTACAATTATCTGTCCTCTTCTTAATTGAACTCTCAAAAGCATGATTCCAATCACTAAAAGAATCCTTCGTTTGATCTAAAGTAAAATCAAATACTGTACCTGTCTGTTGAATCTCATAAGTTTCTAAATCCAAAAGAATAGTTGTGTTAGCAGGCATCTTCTCTGGTTTCTTGAAACCTAATTCAAGAAGAGCAGACTCATAGGATGCTACTCCAATCTTATCACCTTCTACACAACACCAAATAGGTTTCGTAGCAAAGACATCAGTGGAAAGAAGAATCTTTTTATTCTTATAATCAACTAGACAAATAGCAAACTCACCATCTAACATGGTGGGCATTCTAAATCCATATTGAAAATATCTAGTGATAAGAACGTGTCCATCACTAGGATATCCCTGGGCATTATAAATCTCACCATTGTACATGGCAACAACTTCACGTTGCTCATCCACAAAAGGTTGAGGAGTGAACTCACCTGTAATACTAAGAAGGTTATGAAGGTAATGATATCCTCCAACCTCTATCATCTTGGTCTCATCAGGACCTCTTAATTGCATCAGATAATTTGAATCTGACGTTGGTTCCTTGTTAGAAAATAAAAAACTACACATCAGAATCTAGGAAATTCAACCGCTGCTTTCATACGAACATGATCTGAGTTTACTACTTGAGGCATAATCTCATTACCCCAAAGACTATTTGCCTTTCCTGGCATAATAGTTGGAGTTACACCATGCTCACGTAAAGCATAAGGAAAACTGAGTTGATCTCTAGAAGAATACTTACAAATCAATTCCCACCATGTTAGCATGGTGGCTGTCATCAATCCAGAATTACGTTGAATTCTACAAGGAAGTTCATACAATCCATTATTTCTGGGATAACCACGAGACTCATAGAATACCATCTGTTGATTAACAAAAGAAAGATTATCAAACTTAACTGCTTGAATAAGATGTGCTTCATCATAAACACAATCCCTTTCCGGATGCCTGAAGACTGCAATATCACTATCCTGTAGATATTCATTGACAATTTCTACTGGATCTTTCATCACTGCATGAGTGGAATCTATCCACACATAGTAATCATATCCTGGAAGGAAAAATTGAGGAAGTATCTTATAAACCTTTGCATGTCTTCTGTCCCTATAAAACTGATCAATGGTCCATTCCTGAATAGTATGAAGAGACCACATCGTTTCAGCAGGGAGTTCATGCTCTGATTGAAAATCTATAAATGCATGATAATCAACATGCGGAAATGGATTCTCAACTTCAACAGGAAAATTAGCACCTACTGATGCTGTAACAACTGCTATCTTCATAGTCTAATCCAATTACGATCCGGAATTAAGTCACTGGTATCATGAGATGCATAGGCAGGTCCAAACCAGTTCTGAGGAGATACCAACCTCCGAGTACGATCCTTCTGCAAGAATCCACCCCACCATGATAGCGAACTATTGGCAGTTATGCCACCATCACATAGAGTCATGAGACATAAATCAACAAATGGAACCAGTGCTCCATCCACATGAGTTTCAGTAGACTCTGAGAAATTGAAACGATCTGGAGCAAAAATCTCCTGCTCCTTACACCAATCAATAGAATCAGAGAATACAATTACAGGAACATCAGGATCAAACTCCTTCAAAGATTCTTGATAATACTCTAAAGTCTGAGTAGGATGTTGATCCTGTAAATTTACATAGGCCCACTTGAATCCTCTCTTGTCAGCAAGGTTAGGATCACCTCTACGAACATGAAGCATGATGGGACGTTCATCCAAACTCTCAACCATCTCCTGACAAGGACCAAAGATATGCTTCTTAAATTCAAAGTCCTGACGAATCTCATTCTCAATATCAGCCCAGTATTTCATAGTCTGATAGAAACCATAAAGGTTTATTCCATCAGGAACACTGTTATAAAGATTTTCATTAAAATGGAATTGTCCTTCCTGTGCATACTGTTCTGAAGGATGGAACCCAATATTTCTATCACTTACATTGGTAAGTCTAAAACAATCATGAAGAGCATAGTTATCTACACTATCATAAGGAGGTGGGAACATGAAATCAAACCCACGATGAGCAGCAATACCACGTAGAGCTGCATACTGAAACATCTGGTTACCCAGACGACCATTATTACCTAATCCATTGTAACCAATGCTCATGCTCTACTCTCCCTCATGTCATTGAACACTTTCATTATACCATCTTTTAGATCAGTTTTGGGTCTCCACCACTGACAGATGTATAGATCTGCCTCATTCCTCTTATCTTTCTGAACATCATCCTTACTATCTGCTGCAACAAAAGTAACAACTTTACCACTATCAATAAACAACTGAGTAATAATTGATGCTACTTCACTAACAGTAGAATACTTGAAGGAAGTAATATGAAGAGGATCTTCTCTACCAAATTCATTATACTTATCCATCACTGTCTCCAGTGCCTCACAACAATCCTCAGCATACAAGAACTGACGTTCCTCTGTTCCATCTGTCAACATCTCAACAACATCACTCTCAAATCCTTTACGGATAAAATCAGTAATGACATGTGACTTCTCTTCATCATGCTCAATACCATATACATTCCAGAACTTAACAGTCAACCCATTGAGTGCCTTAGTATACAGTTCACCCACTCTCTTCAGCACACCATAAGGAGAATAACTCATGTTACTCATCTGAGATGATGCAAAAACAAAGGGTTTATTATACTTCTCAATCAAAGTAAAAGCATTAGCCATCAATCTAGTATTGTTATTGATGAACTCAAATGTATGCTGATACTTCTTGAGATACCTAGACCCACCAACATCAAATGCGAGAAAGAATATAAAATCCGCACTCATTATATGACGATGAAGTTCTGGATTAGGAATGGTGGTCATGTCTTGCCACTCACCATTCACTATATCAAATTCTCTAACATCATAACCTTTATTACGAAGATAATCAGTTAGGTATGCTCCAACCTGACCACTGGAACCCAAGACAAGAATCTTCTTGGCACCAATGTATTCAACAGTACCACTCATAATTAACCTCCATCCATCTGGCATCCTACCATAGCACCACCAACAATACCTGTAGGAATTGCCCACCAACGATCCGTACCACGAGAACCAAATCCCGCTAGTCCTCCACCAAGAAGACCACCTATAAGTGTACCCTCCGAACAATCATTGGTATCTACATTTTCATAGACAGTAATATGTCTACGATAAGTCTTAGGATCAGAATTTGCAGTTGGTGTATCTTCACAGGGAACCTCAAGGGTTTCCTTCCATGACTTTACAAAACCAGGATCAAATTCTGTTCCAGGTACATACTCTTCACGATACTCACTCTTAAAGCAAGTACGAGTCTTAGAATACCCTGGTTGAGTTTCCCATACTTCTGCTGCTAATGCTGGAGTACAAGCACTCAAGGCAACAAGTGCGACAAATGCAATTTTCATAATCAATCATCTACCAGATAAGGTTACCAATTGATCATCCTCAATTGGAAAAGTTTCTTTAGCTATTTCTTGAGTAATCCAACTATAAGTTTTTTGGATACCTTCTTCTAAACTAGTACTGTAATCCCAATCAAGTTTCTCACGAATAAGATCATTGTTTGAATTACGTCCACGCACACCTAATGGTCCATCAATATGGTTAATATTGATCTTCTTATGTGCTACCTTGGCAACAGTATCTACCAAATGATTGATAGTTACCATCTCTTCAGAACCAATATTAACTGGTCCAAGGAAGTCTGACTTCATCAAACGACGAGTTGCTTCTATACACTCATCAATGTATAAGAAAGAACGAGTCTGTTCTCCATCTCCCCATACTTCTATTGTATCCTCTGGTGCTGCATAAGCAACCTTTCGACACATAGCAGCAGGAGATTTCTCCTTACCACCCTTCCATGTACTCTCAGGTCCATAGATGTTATGGAAACGTGCAACCCTGACGGGAATGCCATGATTACGATTGAACGTCAGGTATAGACGCTCTGAAAATAGTTTCTCCCATCCATACTCAGAGTCTGGTCCTGCAGGATATGCATCTGATTCCTTCAGTCCAGGATTATCTACCTCCATCTGAGCATACTCAGGGTACATACAGGCAGAACTACTATAGAATATCTGAGTCTTATTACACTCTTTCTCCTTATTCAATTCCAATTGTGCTCTAAGAAGATTCAAATTAACCATGGCAGAATTGTACATGACATTTGAATCATTTTCTCCACTGAAAATATATCCAGCACCTCCCATGTCAGCAGCATACTGATAAATCTCATCAAAAGGTTCTTGAACAGACTCTGGAACCTGATGATAAAAATTCCCCTGCTCTCCTGAAAAACGAATTACACGTCTCACTAAATCAGGTTGCGTCAAACACCCATGAACAAATTCATCTGCAGCAGTCCGAGAATATTCAGGGCTCTTAGTATCTACTCCACGTACCCAATACCCTTCAGACTTAAGACGTTTCACCATGTGACTGCCGATAAATCCACCGGCACCCAATACAAGTGCAGTTTTAGTCATCTAAAAATTCCTCGATAGTTTTCCTGACCCTGGCATGAAAGTCCCAGTACTTTTTGGACCTCTCATAATTTTCTTCAATAGCTTCTTTCCTATCATCATAAAACTTTTCATCCAAATTGTCAAGGATATCCTTGAGTTCTTCAATGGTATCAAATATGATCATCCCATCAGTGTTGAAGAATTCACCGATGTTAGGAGCTCCCCATTGAATAGGGATAGTTCTAGATGCAAAACAGTCAATTGTCTTCTCAGTAATCCAATTGTTTCGTCGTTCATTCTCTACAACCAGGTGATATTTAGCAGTCTCAAAGAGATAATTTTTGTTCGGTGTTCTGGGTGGAGATCTATGCTTAATAATCTCAAACCCATTCAAATCAGTAGCATCCTCAAGACCATCCCATATCTGTTGTCTTAGTTGATGTCCAGGTGCCCATCCTTTATCACTAGTATTGAATGAAAGTACATTCTGCTTATTAGGTTTGAAAGTATCCCAATCAATCCAACAACATCCAAAGATAAACTTCTGTACATTATTAATCTCAAAAAGATCCTCATTCCATGCAAGAATCAAATCAAAGTAATGCCATTTAGCATCAATCTCTTCTACCATAGTACCCATGATTGAAGGTGGTTCTATCTGAACCAACACATTCACACAATTATCATCCCATGCAACCCTATCATAAGCAATATGAACAGGTTCTTTGTACTGTCCATCCGAAGATAATGTACCCGTTGTTTTTACGTTATACATAAGCGGTTAGTAGATTGTTTATATAATCACAGGCTTCTTTAAAACCTGAAAAATGAACTCCAATCTCCCTTAGAACTGGATGAATATGAACATAATTATCATCCGACACAATGACAACAGGAGTTTGATGAGCATAGGCCCATGCTATCTCACACACAGTTCCATAAGAACATCTCCTATCACTAATACATCGAGGTAGATAAGCTAAAACTACATCACACTTAGTAGTATCCATATAGTTTTGAGTAATAATAGCAGAAGAATATCTAGAATCCAACTTAGTAGGAGACACCCCTAAGACACCTTCGGAAAACATCTGTTGAGCATTATCTCTCCACAGATTAATTTCTTCTTGGGTACATCCTTCAATAGGACCTGCTAGATAAACGTATTTCATACTGTTCCCATCAAGTCCAAAAGGACATTAACCTTTTCCCTTCCTACAAAATGACTGTTCCCTACGTAAATTCCATTTCTATGAAGGGTACAGACCGTTGGATTTTCCTTCTCTGTACACAACTCATAGTCCTTAAATGCAGGATGACGTAAAAGATTTCCACTGATAATAGGACGATACTCAATACCATTTGATTTCAAAACCTTCTTCAACATATCTGTTTTCTCCTCCTCCTTAGGAATCAAGGGAAAACAGAAACTACTATTACCCTTATCATACTTAGGTTGATAATATTCATAAGAATTACTAAAGACTCCATCACAGAACCTAGCAAAATTATCCCTACGGATCTCTATGTTCCTATCCAATCTCTTAAGTTGAGAAAGACCTAAGACTGCACATATCTCATGATTGCGTAGATTATATCCATCAGTCATGAATAAGAAAGATGGATCGCACTGAGGATTCTGAACCACATACCTTTGATAATAAGGATAGTCTGCTTCACGTGCCATACCATGGCTACGTTTCATCCTCATCAACTGATAGAGTTCAGTATTATTTGTGCATACCATACCACCTTCAATGGTAGTCATGTGATGTCCAAAGTAAAAACTAAAAGTAGATCCAATAGAATCTGTACCTCTCTTCTTACCATCAGGTCCACAGACCCCATGAGATTCACAGATATCTTCTAAAATAAGTGCCTCAGGAAATATCTCTCGTACCTTTTCTACATTCGCTGACAATCCAATAAGATGAGTAATGAATACCATCGCAATGTCTGGATGTTTACCAGCAATATACTTCAATTCATCTTCATCAAAAGAAAAATTCTCTAAGTTAATATCACAAAAAATAGGTTGCAACCCTGCTTGAATAATAGGTCCAACATTAGTGACCCATGTACATGCAGGAACCAGAACTTTATCTCCAGGTTTCAATCCATAATGTTCCTTAACTGATTCAACCAGAAGTGTATTAGCTGTACTCCCATTAGAAGTATAAAGAGAATACTTAACCCCTAACCACTCTGACCATTTCTTTTCAAACTCACGAACCTTAGGCCCATTAGTTAATCTACTAGAAGTCAACACGAATGCTGCCATCTTTAGACGATCTCTAAAGGTGATGCACTCTTCCATCAATGGCCAATACATTCTATACCTCAGTTAGTTTGAAATATTTGTAAGCAAGATTAAGACCCTCCTCTAAGGAAGTCTTAGGAGTCCATCCCAAATTTCTCAATTTAGTATTGTCCAACAGACGTTGGAGCATCCCTTCTGGCTTACTCTCATCCCAAGTGACTTTTCCATGATATTCTAGCACATCCACCAACAATGCAACAAGTTCTTTGATGGAGATGTCCCTTCCTACACCAACGTTAATAATCTCTGGATCATCATAGTTATTCATCAAAAAGATCAAAGCATCTGCTAGATCATCTACGTAAATAAACTCTCTTCTTGCACGTCCTGTACCCCAACATTCAACTTCTTCTATCTCATTCTCCTTTGCTTCATGGAAACGTCCAATCAATCCAGCAATCACATGACTGTCTTCTGGATGATAGTTATCTTTAGGACCATAAACATTTGATGGTTGAGCAGATATAAAATTACACCCATGCTGTTTATTATATGCTTGACACAATCTAATACCTGCAATCTTAGCTACAGAATAACATTCATTAGTTGGCTCAAGAGGTCCTGAAAGAAGATGTTCTTCTCTAATAGGTTGCTCACATTTGGTTGGATAAATGCATGCTGATCCAAGGAACAATAATTTTTTCACCTTATTTTGATAAGAAGACTTGATAATATTATTCTGAATCTTTAAGTTATCTTCTAGAAAAGGAACAGGAGCAGTTATATTAGCTTTGATTCCACCTACTTTTGCTGCAGCCAAGAAAACATAATCAGGTTTCTCTTTACGAAAAAACGCTGATACATTAAACTCATCTGTCAGATCTAATTCCCTTCTAGTCTGTAGTATCGTATTTTTATATCCCTGTGATCTCAAAGCTCGAACAATTGCCGAACCAACCAATCCATTATGTCCTGCGACATATATCTTATCGGTCGTATTCATACTTACTAAATCCTCCCTTAGACAGGTACTCATCCTTTTCAGCAAGTTGGGTATCCTTGTTAACCATTTCCTGAATCATTTCATCAACAGTGACTTCTGGTT